>Ga0326511_10001906_pt1 | contig 17125 bp, 16 predicted proteins | sample 0_2496_0518_D_FD_203701 | JGI IMG/M metagenome (GOLD analysis project Ga0326511, IMG submission 203701) | Bovine rumen microbial communities from UC Davis, California, United States - 0_2496_0518 | ecosystem: Host-associated > Mammals > Digestive system > Stomach > Rumen | place: USA...
CTCTGGCAGCGCAACATGTTCGCCGTGCGCTTCGAAATCGAGCTCGCATTCATGGTGCGCGACGCGAACACCTTCGTGCGCCTGACGGCCTAGCCATGGTTGCGCTCGTAGCGCCGAACGGCGTGGAAGTCAATGTTCCGCAGGACCAGGTGGACAGGCTCCTGGGGCTTGGCTACTCCCGCGCCGAGGCGAAAACCCAAACAGAACCCAAGGCGGCTCCGCGAAAGCGGGCCGCGAAACCGAAGGAGTAGGGCATGGAAGCGTTCGCGACCATAGAGCAGTACGACGCGCGGTTCCCGGGGCGCGAGGTCCCCGACGCGATGCTCGAGGAGTGCCTGAAGGACGCGACCTACGCCATCGCGGCGGTGCTCGAGGACAGGGGCGTCGACTACGGCGACCCGTCCGAGGACTTCGCCGAGCGCCTGATGCGCGTCTGCCGCTCGGTCGCGAACCGCATCCTGCCGAGCGGTGGGGACGTGCCGACGGGCGCGACGCAGATGTCGGTCACGGCGGGCCCCTACCAGCAGACGTTCTCGATGCCCGCGGCCTACGGCTCACCGAAGCTCATACCGAGCGAGCTGGCGATGCTGGGGCTGGGCAGCTCGCGGATAGGGTGGGCTCCGCTCGGTGGTCGCGATGATTAGCGGCGTGTCCGTCACCGTGATGCGTCCGGGCGAGCCGACCCGCGACCGCTTCGGCAACGAGGTCGCGGGCGAGCCGGTCTCCGAGCAGGTGGACGGCGTGCTCGTGGCGGAGCCCACGACAGAGGACATGGCGGCGGCGCGCACCGAGGGCTACACGCTGGCCTACACGCTGCACTTTCCGAAGTCGTACGCGACCGGCCTGCGCGGCTGCACGGTCGTGCTGCCAGAGCCGTGGGCCAACGGCAAGGGCTACCGCGTCCACGGCGACCCGCGCCCCTATATGGACGCGAACACGCCCGGGCGCTGGAACCGCCCCGTGAGGGTGGAGGCGGCAGATGGCTAGGGTCAAGTGGGACGACAGGGCGCTCAAGAAGGCGGTCGGCGACGCCGCCCGCGCCGAGGTCGAGGCGTGCACGTCGCGCGTCGGCTCGTCGGCCAACGCGCTGTCGTCTGGATACCGCACGGGCCTGTACCACCGCGACCACCAGTCGCCCGCCGTCGGCAACACCCAGCCGCGCTACGTCGGCGACGTGCGGGACTTCGGCGGCTGGCCCGTGGGCATAGTCCACACGGGCAACTACGCCGCGATGAAGGACAACTTCGAGAACAACACGTTGCTGAAAGCGAGGGGATGACATGGCCGCGTTCAGCGTGCTCGAGGCGACGGTCGGATGGATCGCGTCGCTCGGATACCGATGCTCGACCCGCGTGCCCGCCGACGCGCCCGACGTGTTCGTCACGGTCGACCGCGTGGGCGACTCGGCCGCCGACCACATTGGCAGGGCGTCGGTCGCGGTGCGCGTGTGGGCGCGCACCGACGCCGAAGCCGAGGCCGAGGCGAACGCGCTCAGGCTCGCGATGCTCCACGGGCAACCGCCCGAGGGCGTCCACTCCGCCCGCGACGAGGGCGGCAGGCTCCTCTACTACGACGAGGCGACGCGCAGGGCCACCGACCAGTTCGTGCTCTCCGTCGCCTACCAGCTGGAAATCTAACCAACAACCAGAAGGAGGCCATCAATGGCTACACCAGATGCAAGCAAGGTCATGGTGCTCGAGGGCAAGGTGACGGGCTCCATCTTCGTCGCCCCGACGACCGTCGCGCTGCCGACCGACGCGACCACGGCGCTCGCCCAGGACTTCAAGAGCCTGGGCTTCACGTCCGACGAGGGCATCACCATCTCCGAGGACGGCTCCAACACGCCGCTGCGCGTGTGGGAGGGGCTCGCCGAGGTGCGCAACATCCGCACCGAGTTCACCGAGCAGATCGCGTTCACCCCGGTCGAGTGCAACGAGGAGGTCGCCAAGCTCATGTGGGGCGACGATGCGGTGGACGTCGCCCAGACCACGGGCAACCTCACCATCCGCCACCACGGGCGCTCCATGAAGCCCGTCCACGTGGTGGTCGAGTGCGTCCCGTTCGTGGGCGCGGTGGCCCGCTACTGCGCCAAGGTCCAGCTCACCGAGCGCGGCGAGCAGTCGGGCAACGGCCAGGACTTCGCCGGCCGCGAGCTGACGTTCAACTGCCTGGCGGTCGACGGCACGACCATGGTCGAGCACGTCGCGTTCACGGCGTAGCGCCATGGCGGCGAAGCGCGCGGCCCAGGAGGCCGCAGCAATCAAGGCCGTCGAGGTCAACGGCGTCAAGGTCGAGGTGTCCACCGCCTACATCCGCTCGTGGGACGGCCTGCGCAAGGCCGCCAGGATGGCGTCGCCCGACGCGTCCGACGCGGAGAAGCTGGCCGTGATGTTCGACTACTACGAGCACGCGGTGGCCAACCTCGACGAGGTCGTCGAGGCCGTCGGCGGCGGCGACGCGGAGGCCGTGCTCGCGGTGCTCGCGAGGGCGGTCGGCGAGGCGGCCCCAAAAAACTAGCGTTGCTCGCCCGCCTCATGTGCGAGCGGCCCGACGAGCTGCGCGCCGACCTGATGCAGTTCTACGGCGTCTGCCTGGACGCGGCGGAGGGGGCCTACGACGCCGCCTTCGTCGCGTGCCTCGTGGAGCAGATGCCGCAGGACTGCCGATGGCGCGTGGCCTGCGACCCCGACCAGTGGTGGACGGGCGAGCGGCTGCTCATGGCGAGGCTGTGCAACTCGCTCGACGGCCTCATATGGGGCATGGCGGACAAGAAGCGGCGCGGGCCGATGCCCAAGCCCATGGGGCCGTCCTGGGTGCGCAAGCGCGGCAGGTCGCTGCCGATGGTCGCCATGACCAAGGACGAGCTGATGGCGGAACTGTCGAAGCCCAGGAGGGCGAGGAGGTAGGTGATACGCATGGCCGATGGCGGAAAGGTCGGCAGCGCGTACGTCGAGGTGTCCCCGAAGCTGGCGGGCAACTTCAAGTCCGCGATAGAGAAGGCGATGCCGAGCGGGTCGGACGGCGGCTCGAGGTTCGGCGGCGGCTTCTCGAAGGGCATGACGGGCGCCGTGAGCGCGGGCGCGGTCGCGGTCGGCAACATCCTCGCCGACGTGGCCATGGCTGGCGCGAGCGCGGCCAGGGACATAATCGGCGGCGCGCTCACGGGCTTCTCGGACTTCGAGCAGCTCTCGGGCGGCGTGGACAAGCTGTTCGGCAAAGAGGCCGCGGCGACCGTCAAGGCCAACGCCGCCAAGGCGTTCGAGAGCGCGGGCATGTCCGCGAATCAGTACATGGAGCAGGCGACGAGCTTCTCGGCGTCGCTCATATCGTCGCTCGGCGGCGACACGGCCCAGGCGGCGAACCTCGCCGACGAGGCGATGCGCGCCATGTCCGACAACGTCAACGTGTTCGGCTCGAACATGGGCGACGTGCAGAACGCGTTCCAGGGCTTCGCCAAGCAGAACTACACGATGCTGGACAACCTGAAGCTGGGCTACGGCGGCACGAAGTCCGAGATGGAGCGTCTCGTGTCCGAGGCCGCGAACATGACCGAGGCCCAGGAGGAGCTGGGGCTGACGGTGGACGGCACGTCGCTGTCCTTCGACAACATAATCAAGGCCATCCAGGTCGTGCAGAAGGAGCAGGGCATCTACGGCACGACCGCCAACGAGGCGGCGAAGACCGTCGAGGGCTCCGTCAACATGATGAAGGCGAGCTGGGAGAACTGGCTCGCGGCGCTCGGGCGCGGGGACGCCGACATGTCGGCGCTCACCGACCAGCTCGTGACATCCGTCGAGACGGCGGCCCAGAACGTGTTCCCCGTGCTCGGGCGCATCGGGGAGCAGCTCGCGAGCGGCATCCCCGAGCTGGGTGCCAGGCTCGCCCCGCTCGTGACGCAGCAGGTGGACAACGTCGTGCTGCCCGCGATGGCGTACCTCTCGGCCCACGGCCCCGAGGTCGCGGCGGCTGCGGGGCAGATGTTCGCGGGGCTCGCCCAGGGCGCGGCCATCGCGCTGCCGGGCGCTCTCGGCATGCTCGGGTCCGTGGTGGCGTCGCTCATCTCGATGGTCCCCGCGGCGCTGCCCGGCATGATCTCGGGCGCGGTGTCGCTGTTCACGGGCCTGCTGGTCGGCCTCGTGCAGTACACGCCGACGGTCGCGTCGGCCCTCGCCAGCTTCGTCTTCCAGCTCCCGTCAATCCTCATGAGCGCCGCCGGCCAGATGGTCGGCGCGGCCCTCGTGTTCTTCCTGAGCATCGGCCAGGCGTTCGGCCAGTTCGTCAACGACCTCGGGCCGAAGTTCGAGTACTTCATCACGCACCTCCCCGAGATAGTCGTGAACGCCGTGACCGGCATGGCCGACGCGGCGGGCCAGCTGTGGGACAGCTTCATAAACGGCATCATCGGTGCGTGCCAGAACGGCGTGCCGATGGTCGAGGGCGCGGGCGAGCAGACGGCCCAGGCGGCCACGGCGGCAGCCGAGGGCGCGGCCGACGCGACGTCGGCGGGCTCCCTCGTGACGTCCACCATGTCACAGGGCATGGACTACGACGCGGTGACGGCGGCGGCCGAGTCGGGTATGCAGGACGTGACCGCGGCCGCGGCCAAGGCGGCCGAGGGCGTCAAGGTGTCCGAGAACCTCACGCAGACGGCCGCGACGTCGCTCGACGTGACGGCCATGAACGCCAACGCCACCAAGATGTCGGAGAACGCCGTGCAGGCGGCCAAGTCGGTGGACTTCTCGGCCATCGGCAAGGCGCTCTCCGAGGGCGCGGCCGGCGGTGTCGACGTGAACGCCATGAACGAGAAGGCGGCCGAGCTCGCGAAGGCGTCGGCCGCGAACATGAACCAGACGTCCACGGTCAGCGTGAAGGCCGACCTGTCGGGCGTGAACGCGCTGAAGGGCGCGGCGTCGACGGTCTCGGCGGCGTTCGCCTCGATGCGCTCGGCGTCGGCGTCGGCCATGTCGGCCGTCGCGTCGGCGCTCTCGTCGGCAGGGTCGTCCGCCGTATCCGCTGGCTCCCGCATCTCGGCGGGCCTGCGCGGAGCGCAGTCGGCGGCAGCGTCGCTCGCGTCCGCCCTGCGCTCGTCGATGTCGTCGGCGGCGTCGGCGGCCTCGTCCGCGGCGACGTCCATCAAGTCCTCGATTGCGCGCATACCGTCGAGCAAGACGATAACGCTGTCCATATCGAAGCCCCACATCCCCGTGCCGCACTGGTCGATGTCGGGCAGCTTCAACCCGAAGACCGGCTCTGTGCCGTCGGTGAGCGCGTGGTGGGGAGCCGAGGGCGGCATCCTCACCAAGGCCACCATATTCGGCGCGGGCGAGGCCGGCCCCGAGGCGGTGCTGCCGCTCTCGAAACTGCCCGGCCTGCTCGGGCTGGACGACAGGGGGCCGACCCAGGAAATAACCATAAACCTCGCGTACGACGCGTCGGCGGACGCCGAGCAGATGGCCCGCGACGTGGCGCGCAACGTGAGGCTCTACAGGATGGCGGGGGCGATGTAGCATGACAAGGTACAAGGGCGTAAAGATATACGGCACCGACACGACGGCCCACAGGTTCCCGAAATCAGGCGTCGCGAAGGCCAAGCGCAACGACACCTACCTCAACACGAAGTCGGGCTGCGTGTACGCGTGCGACACGGCGGGCGCGCCCGATACGGCCACGTGGAAGTACCACAGCGTCGAGCTCGTGGGCAAGCCCGAGACAGAGCTCACGGCCCCCACGCTCAAGCGCCGCGGCAAGGGCAGCCGCGTCGTGGACATGACGTGGAAGGTGCCGGCGAAGCTCACCGAGACGGGGACGGGCAAGGGCGGCCACAGGGCCGAAGGCGTGAACGTCGTGTGGACGCTCGTCGACGACGACGGCAAGGCCTTCGCCACGCTCACGGCGAAGCGGGGCACGTCCCTCGCGTCGTACACGGTCGACCTCGCGAACTTCAAGGGCGACAAGAAGACGCTCAAGCGGTCGGACTTCTACCCGAGCAAGGGCAAGAAGAAGCTCAAGGAGGTCAGGTGCAAGATCAGCCCCTACAACTCCTTCGGCGCGGGGCCTTCCAGGACCGCGAAGCTCGAGTTCAAGAAGCCGAAGGCGCCGAGCGTCTCGGCCATCTCGTTCAACTCGTCCACGGGCACGGCGTCGTGCACCATCACCACCGACGCGGGAAACGGCCTGGCCGAGCGGCTCTGGACCGAGTACAAGATAGTCGCGACGAAGCACACGGGCAAAAAGAAGACGACGGCCTACAGCAAGCACGACTCCAGCGCAACTTCGACCTCCATCAGCCTGTCCTACGACGCCGAGGGGTACCAGTCACTCACGCAGGACCAGTACATCCACGTGCACGTCGAGGCGCGCGCCAGGGGCTTCGCGGGCGACTCGGCTTGGGTGTCGCGGGACTACTACATCGGGTTCCCGCGCCCGTCCGTGATATGCCCGGGCAAGGGCGATGACAAGAAGAACGTCCTGATGCGCGGCTCAGGCGACAGCCAGCGCGTGGTCATACCGATAAACACCAAGTACGCCAAGGAGCACCCCGTGGCCCACGTGAAGCTGGAGAAGCTGGTGAACACGGACTACGCCAAGGCGTCGCAGATACCAGGCGACGCGGCGTGGGAGGACGCGGGCGCAGTAGACGACGGCCAGTGCACCGCGCTCGTCGCCGACGTGAGCGGGCTCATATCCACCCCCGGCAAGCGCACGTGGGTGCGCGTCAAGAGCTGGTACGCGGCGGAGGAGCCGCTGCACGCCTACAGCGACCCGAAGCGCATGGACCGCTCGCCCATGTACACGGCGGCCCCTACCGCCGAGGACGACGAGTGCGAGCTCTACAGCCTGACGCCGTGCGACGACGGCGAGTCGGCCTGGGCGCACTTCCTGTTCGCGGACGACGGCAACACGGGAACGCTCGTGAAGTGGTCGACCGACAAGAGCGCCTGGCAGTCGACCGACCCGCCGGATGAGTTCGAGGCGACGTGGAAGGGCAACACGGAGAGCAGCGTGCCGGCGGACAAGCGCAGCAAGTTCCCCAAGCAGTGCAAGGTCAAGATCAAGGGCCTCGACGGGGGCAAGACCTACTACGTCACGGGCCAGAGGTACCTCGACGACGCGGAGGGCAACCGCACCATAGGCGCGGCGTGCGCCCAGAAGAGCATCACTATCTCGGAGGCCGCGTCGGACGCGGGCGCGTCCGGGGACGAGGCGGCGCCCGTCATCGAGGCCGTCGTGCTCTCGGCGCCCGGCACCGCGATGCCCGGGCAGGACGTCGAGTTCGAATGGACGGTGTCGACGAGCGGCGAGGCGCAGGCGTGGACGCTCTACAGCACGTCGGGATCCACGCGGCAGGTGCTCGCGAACGGCGACGGCGACGAGGGCGCGACGACGTGGCGCCTGCCCGCCACGAGGGCCAGACAGTACGCCGTGGGCAACGCGCTCACGTGCGCGGTCGAGGTCACGGCGAAGGACGGGGAGCGCGTCGAGACGATGACGAGCAACGCCGTTTCCGTGCTCATAGCGGAGCCCCCGACGGCGCTCGCCCTGCTCTCGGGCGGCTCGACCCTCGCGGCCCAGCCGATGGTTTTCGCCGTGGGCAGCTCGGACGCGGGCGTGTCGGTGTCCTACGTCGTGAGGGCCGCGAGCGGCTCGGGAGGGGCGCCCGACGTGCTCCTGGCAGACCAGCTCGCGGGCGACGTGGTGGCGAGCGGGACGGTCGCCCCCGTGTTCGCCGAGGGCGCTTCGGCGTTCGAGGCGCGACTTGCCGCCATCGTCGGGAGGTTGAGCGAAATCGCAGCCGACCGAGCCGAGCAGGCCGCTAGGCTCTCGAGCCTTCAGGCCGAGAAGGAGCATCTCGAATCGCTCGACAGCTTCGACCCCGACGACCCCGTATGGAACGAGGAGAACGGCTACTCCGTCATCCTCGCGATGATAGCAGAGCTCGAGGAGCAGATAGCGCAGCTCGACCACGAGCAAGCGCAGCTCGAGGCCGAGCAGACGTCGCTCGCCGACGTGACCTACAGCGCCACGGTAACGCTGCCCGAGGGGCTGGACTTCCGCGACGGGGCGTCCTACGAGCTGGAGATGACGGCCACCGACGCGCTGGGGCTCTCGTCCGAGCCGTTCGTCCTCCCGTTCGCGGTCTCGTGGGCCCGCCATGCGCCCGTGCCGCCGCTGGCCGAGGTGGATGTCGACGAGACGGACGACGGCGAGTCGGGCCAGCGCAGGCGGTGCTCGTTCTCGCTCGTGCCGCCCGACGGCTCGGAGGCAGGGGACGTGTACGACGTCTACCGCGTGACCCACGACGGCGTGCGCAGGGTCAGCCCGGACGGCGGCTTCCCGCTCACGCACGACGTGGTGGACGACTACGCGCCGTTCGGCGACGCGGGCGACTACCTCTACCGCGTGGCGTGCCGCACGGCCGACGGCGACGTGGCGTGGTCCGACCTCTACTACTACATGGAGGGCGGCGGCATGCTGCGCTTCGACTGGGGGGAGTCGGACTACGTCGAACTGCCCTACAACCTGGGCATCTCCGACTCGTTCTCGAAAGACTTCGAGCGGCGCGCCCACATGGACGGCTCGCGCGAGGGTTACTGGGCGCCCGGGCGCGAGCGCGACGCGAGGCTGTCCACCGACGTCATGCGCATCGCCGACGCGGGCAAGGCGACGGCCCTGCGCTCGCTGGCGCAGCACGCGGGGCCCGTGTGGGTGCGCACGCCCGACGGCAGCGCCTACGAGGCAGACGTGCAGGTTACGGACATGGACGTGAGCGGCGGCGCGATCGCCGTGCAGCTCGACGCCAAGGAGGTCGACGGGCGCACCTACGTGCTGCCCGTGCCGCAGACGGAAGAGGGCGAGTAGCGCATGGACTGGTCGAGGGGATACAGCGCCGAATGGCGCGTGGTGCGCGTCGACCCGTCCACGTGGGCCGACGCCGAGGCCGTCGGCGCGGTCGACTCGGCGAGCGTCGAGCGCACCGCCGACGGCCTCATGGAGAGCGGCTCGATGACGGCCGTGCGCGGCGTGGGCGAGGGCTTCGAGCCGGGGTACCACCGCATCGTCATGGTGGCCGAGCAGGACGGGGCCAAGGAGCGCGTCGAAGTGTGCACGCTGTACTGCACGTCGGCGCAGGGCGAGGTCGAGCGTGGCCGCGACGTAGTTGACATCGTGGGCCGGAGCGTGCTCTACCCCGCGTCCGTGCGCAGGCTGCTCGCGGGGACGTACGCCCCGAAGGGGGCCGACTGCGCGGCCTATGCGGCGCGGCTGCTGCGCGAGTGCGTGGCGTGCCCCGTCGAGGTCGAGGGGGCCTTCGCGCTGGCCGACCACGTCGTGTTCGACCTGGGCGACAGCTACCTCGACGCGGCGCGGGCCGTGCTCGACGCGGGCGGGTACTGCATGCAGGTTGACTCCCACGGCACGGTGCACGTGCGCCCGCTGCCGGCGGAGCCTGCCGCAGGGCTCGGGGCGCTCGGGGCGTCCATGCTCATGCCGAAGGTCGGCTACGAGCTGGACTACTCGGGCGTGCCGAACCGCTACCTCGCGCGCGACGGCGAGCTGCAGGCCGTGGCGGTCAACGACGATCCCGCGAGCCCCACGTCCACGGTCTCGCGGGGCTACTTCCACGACGAGGTGGACACGTCGCCGAAGCCGCTCGAGGGCGAGTCGCTCGCGACCTACGCGAGGCGCAGGCTCGCCGAGAAGTCCGTGGTCAAGGACGCGAGGCGCTACGAGCGCGAGTTCGCGCCCGACGTGCTGCCCAACTCGATCGTGAGGGCCACGGCGGCCCAGGGCGGGCTCGAGGGCGATCTGCGCGTCACGCGCCAGTCGCTCGAGCTGGGCCACGGCGTCAAGGTCACCGAGGAGGCCGTGAGGGAGGTGTCCACATGGCAGGCGTAGGGACGTGGGAGCTGGCCGACGCGATGTCGGCGAAGGCCCCCGAGAAGAGGCGCACCGCGCTCGCGACGGTCACGAGGACCGAGGCGGACGGCACCGTGTGGGCCGAGATAGACGGCGGCGCGGGCGAGTTCCCCGCCACGTCGACGGCGGCGGTGTCGCCCGGAGACGTCGTGACCGTCGCGATCGAGGGCGGCAGGGCCACGGTGACGGGCAACGCCACCGACCCCGCCGCCTCCACGAGCCGCGTGGACACGACCGAGCGCAAGGCGGACGCGGCCCAGGCGAGCGCGGCCGTCGCGAGGGCGGCTGCGGAATCGGCCGTCACCGACGCGCAGAGGGCCTACGAGGCGGCGGACGCCGCGCAGCAGAGCGCGGACAGCGCGGCCACGGCTGCGGGAGCCGCGCAGGGCAGCGCGGACGCGGCGGCCACGGCGGCGGCAACCGCCAACGAGAAGGCCGCGCAGGCCATCGCCGACGCGGCCACGGCCCAAGGAGCGGCGACGGCCGCCCAGGGGAGCGCCGACGCTGCGGCGGCTGCGGCCAGTGTCGCGGACGGGAAGGCCGTCGCGGCGGGGCAGGCAGCGAGCGCGGCCCAGGCGAGCGCCGACCACGCCAACCGCTACGCCAACGCGGCCCTCGACCAGCTGGGCGTCGTGCAGGACGTGGCAGGCGTGCTGTCGTGGGCGAGCGAGCAGGGCGCTTTCGTCGAGACCGAGGACACGGCAATCGTGGACGGCAAGGTCTACTTCACGCTCGACGGCACGGACTACACGCCAGTCGTGGAGCCCGACGCGGCGCACCTGGCCGATTACTGGGAGCTGGACATGAGCGGCGCCAGGCAGGCCATGAACGAGTACATCCTCGCGCATCTCGCCGTGACGCAGCGGGGATTGTGGGTCTTGCCCAGCGGCATCGGGCAGGCGTCCGACGAGCAGCACGCCCCTGGGTACAAGATGCTGCTCTCGTCCAACGGGAGCTACCTCTACGACTCCAACGGCGTGCTCGTGAGGAGCGACACCGCCTCCGGGACCGACTTCTCGGCTGGTAGGGACTGGCACGTGGGCGGCGACGACGCCTACATCTTCTACGATGCCTCGGAGGGGACCATCGTCATAGGCGGCTCCTCCGTGCAGCTCGGCTCCACCAAGACGCTCTCGGAGCTCGTCAACGAGGTGGACAACTCCGTGGTCTTCAAGGTCACCGACGACTACTCCCAGGACGGCTCTACCGTAACCCTCACGGCGCACGTCTACCAGGGAGGAGCTGACATAGCGTCCCGCTATCCCGACTCGTCCTTCGCGTGGTCGCGCAAGAACGAGGACGGCTCGCCCGAGGTCCCTTTGGGAAACGGGCGCACAATCACGGTGTCGAGGTCAACCGTGGGCTACGGGGCGGCAATCAAGTGCAAGTTCACGCCCCCCAACGACTCCGCGCTCCTGACGGAATCGGACGACTCGCTCACCTCGCAGGAAGGCGAGCCGCTCACGGCACGCACCCCGAGCGGAAACTACGTGAGGGTCGCCGACCTCTCCGTGGAGACCTCCGTTTTCGACGCCGACAGGGTGATGGTCGTGGGCAACGAGGACGAGCACCTCGTCTCGATAGCCACCCTGAAGGACGCCTTCGGGGGCGGCGACTACGAGAGGCTGACCAGCAAGCCATCCATCGAGGGCGTGACCCTGAGCGGGAACAAGACCTTCCCCGAACTCGGGATATTCAAGACAGACGCCCAGGGCTACGACGTGGCCGACGACTACACGCTGACCACGATGGACATAAACCGACTTTGGGCGAACGCCCAGCCCGTAGGCTAAGGAGGCACGCATGGGCAAGTACATGGACGGCTCGGGCCTGAGCCATTTCATGGGCATCCTGAAGGGCACTTTCGCCGCCAAATCGGATGCCGTCAAGAGCATCACCAGGAGCGGCACCACGTTCACGGCAACGAGGGCAGACGGCACCACTTTCACCTTCACGCAGCAGGACAACACCGTTGCGAAGACCTCGACCACGCCTAAGATGAACGGCACGGCCGCCATCGGCACGGAGACGGCGTATGCGGCTGGAGACCACGTGCATCCAACCGATACGAGCAGGGCGCCGGTGAGCCACGCATCGACGGCCACGACTTACGGCGCAGGCAACGCGAGCAACTACGGCCACGTGAAGCTCTCCGATGCAACCGACGGCACCGCCGCTGCGGCGAGCGGGGGCACGGCCGCAACGCCGAAGGCCGTGAGCGACGCGCTGACCTCGGCGAAGGCCTACGCGGACGGGGCGGCTGACATGTTCGCGGAAAAGTCGATGATTAACGAGGTGTACTCCCGTGGAGAGCAGTTAATCGTCAACGGCAACGGGTTCATGGGCGACAACACGAACTTTTCCAATTGGACGTTCGATGGTTCGGTGGCGAACAACTCAAAGGGTTCGTTCACGAGGACTCCTGCTTATACCGTAATAGTCGTGGACGACTTCATTCCCGTTGACCCATCCAAGAGCTATGCAATCGAGTTTGACATAAAATGCGGAACCGATGCGAGCCTTCCAGCAGGAGCGAAGATATACGCGTTTCTGAACTACTACGACGTTGACGGCTTGCAGGTCGGTTACTATCACGGAATCTACCATCGCGCGAACACGACGACAACGCTTGCGCAGGACTTGAAGAACGGCGATACGGTCGTGCATTTCACCGATCTGACGAAATGGTGGGTAGGCACGATAGCAGACCACCAGCGTTCGTTCATCTTCTGGGACTACACGAACAGCTTAGGATATACGTATCCTCCTAACACCTACAGTCGCCACGAAGCGCATGCGGTTTACGCAAGCAACGATTCCGTCAACAAGACGAACAACACCATCGCGCTCTCGTCTGCATGGAACGGAGGGACTGTCCCCGCTGGGACGAAGGTCTCGCAGAACGCATCGGGCGGAAACTTCGACTATACCTGGTACCACACAACCCAATCGACCTTCCCGACCGAATGGAAGCATGTCAAGAGCATCAGGCACCCCTCAGAGATGTGGAAGGGCGTTGCGACCGTGAAGGTCGGTTTCCTCTGGAACTACGGCTACACGGCATCGGCCAAACAGCAGCAAATCTGGGTAACGAACCTCAGCATGCGAGCCATAGACGCCGAATGCGAGTCGTTAGGGTTCGGGAAACTGATTAGCTACGGCTCCGACCTGAACAGCATCGTTGAGGTCGGCGAATACCACATAGACACGAACGCGAACGTCGCAAGCATCACCAACAAGCCTAGCGGATTGGCCAACGCGTTCACGCTCATCGTCAGCTATCCGCTCTCATACCGCAATACCACGTACATAGCTCAGGAGCTAACCGAGTTCCAGTATGGCAGGAAATGGCGGCGTTTGTCGTTGAACAGCGGGACGAGCTGGGGCGCATGGGTTAACGGCGACGGATTGGGCGCGGCGGCGTATGCTGATACCGTCCCGATAGCCAACGGCGGCACTGGCAAGACCACGGCGGCGGAGGCCTGGACGGCCCTCGGAGGAGGCGCGATAGGCAAGAAGGCGAGCCTGGCCGAATCGGATATTCCATCCCTAGCCATATCGAAGGTCACCAACCTCCAGACCTCGCTGGATGGCAAGGCGCCCCTCGCATCTCCGGACTTCACGGGCACGCCAACTGCGCCGACAGCAGCGACTGGAACCAACACCACCCAAGTTGCGACGACCGCCTTCGTCAAGGACGCCATAGACAACCTCACCGTATATTCCGAGGACATCGAGTACGGCACTGGCACGGTCGCGGAGGCGTTGGACGAAATGTCGCAGACCGTCCACAACCTGCCGGCCAAGGCGTTCACGAAGGTCAAGGTCGGCACCACGACCGTGGAGGCCGACTCCTCAGCCGACACGCTGACCCTCGCGGCAGGGACGAACGTAACGCTCACGCCCGACACGGCCAACGACAGCATCACCATCTCCGTTGCGAACACTACCGGATATTCTCTGGACGACGACATCGCAGGGAGAGCCAATGACTACGGCCCCCTGTACTTCAGCGAGGACGCCGGGGATACCGTGATGGTTGACGGTCCTCTGCCAGTCGAGTACGGCGGCACTGGGGTGGCCACGATAGCCGCTCTCAAGACGGCATTGGGCCTTGAAGACAGTGGATGGAAGACCCTGCCCCTCAACGGCAACGCGTTCAAGGTCTACAGCAACGACGCGAGCTACACGCCAATGTACAGGAAGGTCAACGGGGTCGTGGAGGTCACGGGAGGCGTGTCGCCCAATACCACGCAGACGCTCGGGGAGACCGCCCTCACGATAGGCACGCTGCCCGCGGGATTCAGGCCAGCTTCGAACCGCGATGTCCAGGTCATATGCCAGGCGTCGGACAGGAAGCTCTGGCTGCTGAGAATCAACAGCTCGGGCACGGTGTACGCCCAGCGCATGCGCGACATGGGGTCGACCAGCTACCAGAGCATGGCCACCACCGAGTGGATGCTGTTCACGGCGACGTTCCTCGCAGGCTAGGAGGGCATATGACTACTTACACGGACGAGGTGAACATCTACAACCCGGACGCAATCAAGGACGGGATAGACGGGGCCAGGTACGCCTACAAGGCCGTCGTGACCGAGGTGGGAACAACTGGCGTGAAGATACACCCGAGCGGCCAGAGCGGCAGCGGGATAGTGGACTACACGCTCATCGACGACGAGGGCATGGAGGTGTTCGACGGCGGGACGAGCGTGGCGAAGTTCGGGAGCACGGCACGCATCGGAAACGCCTCGTCGAAGCACGTTGACGTGACCTCCGGCGGCATGGAGTTCCGAAACGGGAGCACCAAGTTCACCGAGATAACGAGCATCAGCGGCGGCGTGTACCCCCCGAGCTGGAAGGTGCAGTACAACGCGGGGTACCTCGGCTACACCGACGACGACACGACGTCGGACGCCATGGCCTTCGACGTCCTCTACAGGCTCGTCAGGGACACCACGTCGGGGGTCGTGGGCCTGTACGCGGACACGGACGGCTCGACGCTGCGCATGGCCTTCGACATGGCCGACCTGATACAGGCGTTCTCGGACAACGGATATTCGTGGGACACGTACAAGAACACGCGGGACGGGGCCGTCATGGTGCGGTTCATGGGGATGGGAGGCTCGGGCCTCGGCACCACGGCGGTGTACCCGTTCGTCACCATCTCGCTGGAATCTGAGAGCACCTGGTTCTGGATACCCTTCGAGAAGACCCGCTACGAGAACCTCGACCCCGACGACATGCTCACCACGGCGGAGATCAAGTCAAACCTCTACGTCGACGGCGACCTCAGCGTGGGCGACATCTCGTCGGGCGGGGACGTATCGGCGGGCGGGAGCGTAGCGGCGAAGCGCATCGTCTCGGAGGTGGTCCTCTCCTTGACGGACGTCAATGCGGCATCAGACGTGAACGCATGGTACGTCAACTCGAACGGCCTTGGGCTGGAGAGGGCATCCACGGGCATCTACGACATGTCGACGGGCGTCAGGAGCCACATAGACTCGTCGGGGAACAGGATGTGCCTGCACGTCGACCCGACCGAGCTGCGCCTGCACTACCAGAACCAGGAAGGCGGAATCAACAGGCCGAGCATCCTCACGGTCGACAAGGACGGCAACGTGACCACTCTGGGGGCGGTCAACGACAGCGGGTGGATTACCCCGAAGCTCGACAGCCCGTTCGTGAAGTACAGCGACGCACGCACGCCGAGATACCGCAAGCTCAACGGCATGGTCGAGATAAGGGGCGGCGTGAAGCCCACGAGCACCACGGCCCTAAACGAGACCGTACACACGTTGTTCACGCTCCCCGAGGGATACTGCCCCGCCAACTGCGAGGTCACGTCGCTATGCCAAGGCTCCGACCGCAAGATATGGCTGCTCACCGTGAACCTAGACGGTACCGTGACGGCAACGAGGTTGAGGGACATGGGCGCAACGACCTACCAGAACGCGACCACCACCGAGTGGATGATGTTCGACGTGGTGTTCACGGCTGGCGGAGAGAACGTTTCGTAAGGAGAAATAAATGGAGAAATACATTGTAATCGAGATGCAGACTTTCGCGGAGGGCAACATGTCCACGCCCTGCTACGCCTACGACTCGCAGGCCAGCGCGGAGGCGAAATACCACAGTATCCTGGCGGGTGCGGCGGTGTCCAAGTTGCCCGTCCATGCGGCGGTGCTCGCTAACAACGCGGGCATCGTGATGGAGAGCAAGTGCTACTACCACGGGGTGAGCGAGTAATGGCCGACCCCACCGTAGTCGTCGCGGCCATCGGCGCGGGGCAGGCCGTCATCGTCGCGGTCATAAGCGGTATCTTCGCGAAGCTGAACGCCGACGCCAAGCGCCGCGCCGACGAGCAGGCCGAGCGGGACAGGGCGCGCGAGGAGCGCGAGGCGAGGCGCGAGGAGCGGGACACGTGCATGTACGATCTCGTGTTCTCAACGGTCCAGGGCGTCGAGGTGCTTCTGCACCAGGCGCACGGCGACAAGGTCAACGGCAACGTCGACGATGCGCTGGAAAGCATAAAGAACGCTAAATCAGAGTGCAACCACCTGTTCAACAAGCAGGCGGCCAAGATGTAAGGAGGACGAAATGAACGAGCTGACCAAGGAGAGGGCGAAGGCGATCGTGACGCTCATCGTGACGTGCGCGGTGAACGTGTGCAACGTGCTGGGCTACGCTGTCGACGCCGAGCAGTGGGTGAACGCGGCCCTGAGCATCTTGAGCGTCGCCTGCATCGCGTGGACGTGGTGGAAGAACCAGAACATCACGCCCGAGGCGCTCGAGGGCCAGAAGCTCTTGGACGCGCTCAAGGCCAAGCACGCCAAGGGCGACGAGGGCGAAGATGAGTAGGACCGTCGCCGAGATTGCCGCGCTCATCCACCGCGACATGTGCGAGGACGCGGCGAACGGCTATTCCTGGTCGCCCAGATGGGGCGAGGACGGGCTGGGAGTCAAGAGGCTCGTGATAGACGGCAGGAGCTACCAGTACGACCGGGGGAGCTACGACTGCGCCTCCTCCGTCATAACCGCATGGAGCGAGGCCGTGAAGTACACGCGCTACAAGGGCTGCTTCGACGGCGCCACGTACACGGGAGACATGCTCAACGTGTTCCTAGCATCGGGGCTTTTCGAGAAGTGGGACACCGATTCCACGGTGGCGCAGCCGGGCGACGTGTACCTCAACTACTCGGAGCACACGGCC
>Ga0326511_10001907_pt1 | contig 17122 bp, 23 predicted proteins | sample 0_2496_0518_D_FD_203701 | JGI IMG/M metagenome (GOLD analysis project Ga0326511, IMG submission 203701) | Bovine rumen microbial communities from UC Davis, California, United States - 0_2496_0518 | ecosystem: Host-associated > Mammals > Digestive system > Stomach > Rumen | place: USA...
ACAATCAAGAAAATGCCTAGACAACAAACATGTCATCAAAAGACTAAAACAAAAAACAGACAATCCAGCATTCAACTGGCTAATGAACATCAAACACATCAACGATGTAAAAGCCAAACTAATAGTAGACAACCTACAATTAGAAACACTAGAAGACGTCCTGAACATAACCAACAATGACCTGCAAAAAATAAATGGAATCGGAAGCAAAACCGCAGGAATAGTAATGAAATCAATAAAGAGATGAAAATACAATGACAATCTTATCAGATAAAACAATCATAGAAAGACTACAACGAAACGACCTAATGATACATCCATGTAAGTTATCAGATATACAACCATGTAGCATAGATTTACACTTAAGCCAGGACCTGAAAACAATAACAGGTAAAACCTATGAATTAGGACCACAATCATATCTGGAATTAGAACCACATGAATTCATATTAGGATCAACAGTAGAATATGTTGAAATACCCAATGACTTAGTAGGAATAGTAGAAGGAAAAAGTAGTCTAGGTCGAAAAGGAATAACAGCACATGTAACAGCAGGATACATCGACAGTGGTTTTAAAGGCAACATAACATTAGAAATAGCCAACCTAAGCAGCCAACCATTCAAATTATACAAAAATATGCCAATCTGTCAAATAGTATTCGAAACATTAACAACACCATGCCTAAGACCCTACGGCCATGAGGAATTAAATAATCATTATCAAAACAGTCAAGGAACAATATTATCAAGGAAGTGAACTATTTTGGTTGAAATAATAACAGCAAATAACTCACCAAGCATAGGTGAAAAAATCAAAGAAAAAATTAAAAACATAGAAAATCCAGATGATTATGTCTTATCAGTACAATTAGATTATCGTGACAATCACACTTTATTTTATTTGCATAAAATAAAATCCATAAACTTCAATAATGATTTCCTGGAAATCAATCATAAAAATAACGGTCAAGTCTTATTGGATTATAAGTGTATTCTAGAATACTGCATAATAAATGCTGAAGAATTATACGGGAGTGAGATAATATGAGTGAACCAAAATATTATAATAGTAATGGATTAAGTCCAATCGGAGCAATGAAACAAGGATTAATAAGTAAAGAACAATATCAAGGATTCCTTATTGGAAATATTATTAAATATGTTATTCGTGCTGGTAAAAAAGATGATGCAATAAAAGACCTGGAGAAAGCAAAGGATTATATTGATTTTTATATTGAATTATTCCAAGTTAAAAATAATCCTGGTAATATTCCAATAACATTACAGGTTGATAATGATATTGACTGGGATAAATTCAGAGAAGACATCAGTAAAGCTTTAAAAGAAGCAAATAATTCATCCTCACTTATTAAAGAAAAACCAACAAATGACATACATATCATGAAATTAGAATTATCGGATGTAATGTATGATGAAAATGGTGAATTAAAACCAGAAGCACGTGAAAAAATCAAAGAATACCTACAAAAAAGAAGAGAAAATAAAAACTAAAAAAAAGGGTTTATTTGGATGAGAGACATACAATACCTACTAGACACATATGACAATGCATATGTGAAAGGCGAACAAAGAAGCAAACATACAAAAAATCGTATAAGAAAAGAATCCGTACGGAAAAACCGCCACCTAATACTAGACGAATTACTACTTGAATCCAAATCATTAATGCTAACACCTAATGATAAAAAAACAGTAAGATACCTAATAGATGTATTCAGTGATGATTTCAAAAAATTACATCGCAGAGCATCAGATGAAGCAATAATACTAGCATTCATATTCTACCTAAAAAAAATAGAACTACCATCCGTACGATTATCAGACTATCGAATATGCAACAAATACGGATTAACAGATGCAGTATTCGAAATAATACTATGTCGCATCATATTATATTATATGAGAAAAACACCAATCGAACCAGTAACATATAGAAAAGACGAACATGATATACTAATAAGGGAAGGGAAAAGATGATATCAGGAACAAACATAACACTACACCCACCAACCTGCGAATGGAAAAGTAATGGATTAAAAAATAATCTTGAAATCAAAAGCCTACTAGAATGTATAACAGGATTCTTTGCACAATCAGAAACAATATACAATGCAACCCTAACACTAACAAACAATGAATGGTTCGAACTAACTGGGGACTTTGGAAACTACCGTAAAAGATTAGATTTCGGATTCAACCTAATGGATTTGAAAAAAATAATCATATATGATAATTATATTGATTTTAAAGTTGTTGTCAAAGGCAATACTAGCAATTATCGAGTAAACATTACAGATGATTTCTTCTATTATCTACAATGGGAAGATGAATACTATAAATAAAATAATATTATTTTTTTTTAACGAGAAAAATAACATACCAATAAGGGTATAGGTATAATCCTACGAGTACTGCGTAATATACTAATAAGGAAAATCTAAAAATGTGCGATGATGAATTTGAGATAGAAAATATTGAAAAATGTCCAGAATGTCAAACAATGACAATCAAATTATCAGACAATAAAAGCTATGAATACTGCACCAAATGCGGAATGATAACACGTGCAAGTATAGAATACGTAGCTGGGCAAAGAATAGATTTACCTTACGGAATTCTTATCAGTTAATTCTATAAATTTATTGTAGAAGGGGACGGAAGAGAAGACCCCTCCCTTTTCCCCTTCTACAATAAAAAATTATATTTAAACTAATCTTTTTTTTAGGTGATTATATTATGGCAACCGAAAGTTACAAATATAAAAGTCAAATAGCAACCGCAGCAGCATTCATTGCAGGATTAATAGTTTACATCGGACAAGATAAACTAGCAACAATCGTACCCACAGAATATGCGAACTGGATACCAATAATCGTATTAGTCGCAGGATATATCTTAGCACAAACAACTGAAAACAAAAGAGTAGATGTTGCAGAACAAATTGTTCGTGAAGAATACACTGATCCAACTGCGGAAGAAATAGAAGAAGATGACACTGAAGTAGTTGGAGATGATATAAATGCTGATGATGGATGCTGAACCAATCATCGAAGACATCGACCCAGCCAGCAGATATGAAGAAATGTACGCAGGTGATGAATAATGTCAGTTACCTACGATTGCGTACATGAAGATTTAATACAATCACATTCAACAGATATCCAATCGTTAAAGACACGTGCAGATTACAAAGATAAACGATTAGATGACTTAGACTCAAAAATAGAAAAAATGAGCGAAAAACTAGACAAAATGAATGAAAATATAAACCAATTAATATTACAATCCAATGAAAGTGATAAAGATATTGAAATACGAGTAAAAGCAATAGAAACAGAATTAAAACTACAAAAAGAAACAACAAAAAACCGATTAACACTTATAGGAATAGTATTGACTGTAATAACCATTGGTATTAATGTATTATTCAATATATACTAAAATAATTTTTTTAAAGAGAGAACTGAATATAACAATGTTAATATTTTGGAGTTGATAATATGGCATACAAAAAACTAGAACTAAAAGAACCCATATACGAACTCCAAGAAAAAGAAACCGCAAGACAATACTACTTCTTCAACATATTCCTCCATGCAGACATGGAAATCACAGCATTCGCAAGGTCATTTGAAGGAGCAAAAAAAGGAAATGAATGTAAAGTTGACGGGGAGTATATACAACTAAATTTTAACCCACCAAAAGAAGCCACATTCAGGAACTGGTACACTTTTTGCTCATGGAAAATCCGTAAAAGAGAATATTGGAAATGTAAATTAAATAATATTCGAGAAGAACTACAAAAAGATTTGATTCAATTTTTTAAAGAAGATAGTGCTAAATTAATGAAATCATCTAAAAAAGATTGGGATTTGGATAAAGAAATTGACTGGGATAACAAGACTCCAGCACATTTGAAATCTAAAGGTAAAAATGATTTGGCAACTGCACATCAGAAAAAAATTGATACTTTACTTGTTGAATCTGGAATGCCTAATGACATTACTCAAACTCAATCTGAAGTTAATATGAATGTTGAAGCAGATGTTAAAACTGAAAGTTCTAGTGAAATCAGATTGAAAAGAATACAAGACCTTGCTGATAAAATGAAGGAGATGGATTATGATTGATTTCAGTGAATGGGATTATGCATTATATGATGAAACCATTGCTGAAAATCCATTCATTGACTTTGAATTATATACTAAACAAGCATTCGTTGCACTAACCAGCTGCCATAACCAAGAAGGAATAAATGAATTCTTAACTGGTGGTCCTGGTGGTGGAGGTAAAACAAAACTATTATCCGCATTAGCTTTACAATTCGTTGAATTTCCACAATACCGCTGCTTAGTTACACGTAAGAATTATCGTGAACTTGTCGGTACAGGAAGTGTATTCGATATCTTAAAAAATATTCCTGGTGTTAAGTCAAGAGAATCTGGATTAATAAGAATCATATTCCCTAGTGGTGCGGAGATACATTTCAAAGCATTTAATGATGAATCTCATAAGCAAGATGTAAAAGGTGAATCATACCACACTATATTAAATGATGAAGCTAGTGAGTTACCTGAATCTGTATTGAGATTTTTATATCGTTCACTTAGGAAGAAAAGTGATGATTGGATACCTTTACGTTTTGGTAATGCAAGCAATCCAGGTGGTGAATCAACAGATTATCTTGTTGAAAAATACATTGATGGAGATTTACCTTATATCGAAATGGGTTACAAGGATAATCCCTATATTGATGATGAAGTTTACGAAGATGCATTGAAAGAACTTGACTACATAGATCAACAATATCAAATGCATGGTAATTGGAAATACAAACCAAGTGTTGGTGATTTATTATCAAGAGCTGAAGGTGAAGCACAATTAACCACACTAACAACACCAATACAATTTGAACTGATAAGTATAGATTTAGCAGGTAAAGGTAAAGATATGTTTGCAGTAGTCTGCTATGATTATCTTGCCAATGGCTTAGAATATATTAAAGATTTCAATCAAACTCAATCAAGTAATCCTGAGCAATTATTATTAGATTTTATTTTTAAACATAATCCCAATCCGAATGCTCCAAGAACAAGTCTTATTTTGATAGAGCAGGAAGGAGGAGGAAGTCCAGAGTATGCAAGGAAATACTTCCAAGACATGATATTAGAATATGGTTATAATATTCCTGTAGTATTGAAAAAACCAAGCGGAAGTAAATACCAAAGAGCAAGGCCATTGATGCATAGCATAAGATATGGTAACACTAAACTCAATGAAGAATCTGATTACATGGAGGATTTCATTGATGAAAGCATACAATTATCACCTGATGGAAAAGGAAGAAGCCCAAACTTAGTGGATAGTGCAAGTTTGGCAAGGAATTATTTACACACTGATATTTTAGGAAATATAACTAAGATGACTGTTGGAACAAGAATAGGAGCATAATATTTATGATTATTAATGGAACACCTGTAGACTATGATGTAATACAAGTACAGAAAAGTATTGCAACTAATCTACAGAATAAAGATTTATTTCAAAGTGAAAACGTAGACACAGCGGAAAATGGTACAGAATTAAAACCACCAATTCCAATGAGAGATTGTTTATATGTTTTCAAAAATTCTGCACATGTAGCAAAATCATGCAGAATACTATCTTCCGATATAATTTACAATGATATCACATTAACTCCTAAAATTGATGAACCTGATGAGCATTTAATCAATCAAGTTAGTAAAATCAATGATTTCATCAACGATAATATAGATGAACTTTACAATATGGCTGTTGATTATAATTATGCTGGATGGGCAGCAATGGAATACACTTGGAACAATGTCCGATTCAAACTAAGACAAATGCCAATCCACACATGTAAAATAGTTAGAATAAATCTTCAAGGAGATTCAGTTTACCTATTAAAACAAGAAATCAACAGTAAAACTAAATTCTTCAAAATCATGGGTGAAGATTACCCTGAAAACTTCCAATTCTACAACAACCAAAAACTAGGATATGTTAGTTTAATGGGTGGAGACAATATCTACCAATTCTTCAGTTTACCAAAATGGCTGCAAGATTACATGGAGATCCTAACTGAAATTGCAATAAGTGCATCAGATTATAGGACAGTCAGTAATGGAAACATTAGTAGTGGTGTATTGAATATTAATCTCGAACCACAACAAATTAATCCAATACAATATGATGATGATGGAAATCCAATCATTGAGAAAAAAAGTCGTGAGGAAATAATCTCAAAAGAAATACAATCCGCAGCAGGTGGAACTGCCGTCATATTCACACAATCCAACAGACCAACCAACATGGATTATGTGAGCTTAACCAATAACAACCAACAATACTTATCTGACTTATCAATTAAATGCGAACAGAAAGTATTAAACGATTATAACATTCCATTAGTAAGGTTGATGATTAATACTGAAAAAGAATCAATGAACAGTAATAAGACTCAGTCAATTTGGGAGATATATGGGTTAAATTTGAAGAATGAGCAAAAACCATTCAAGAAGTTCATTAGTGAATTGATTGAGGAATTATATAGTATTGATGTTGATGTTGATATTACAACTCCTATATTTAGTGATAGGCGTGAAATTGAAGTTAAACTATTGCTTGAAGTTTGGGAAGCTGGAGCATTAACATTAAAACAATTGATTATAGCATTGTCTGAATTTATAGAGGTTATTAATATTAATGATTATGATTTCAATGCTAATCCTGAAATATGGAATTATCGAAAATTAGATAGTTTAAATGAAACCATGTCACCAGAAGACTTGGAACTAATAGAGCAAGTAGAATCTGAATTAAAAGGAATTGAGTAAATATGCGAATCCAAAACAAGCATGAATATAAGAATTATCTCGGTAATCAAAGGATTGCTTATATTCAAAAAGGAAATCGCAGATTACATACATTAATTCAATTTGTTAATAATGACTTGGTAGATAAACTCGTAATTGAAAGTAATAAAGAAGTATCTAATATTCGTGACCCTTATAAAACTGATACTATACAGGCTACATTATTAAGTTACAATGCAAGGGCTACAGAAAAGGAATTGAGAAGATTATTGAAGAAATCTTTTATTCCTCGTACTTTTGAAAGAGAAGTGGATGCGAATAAAGTATTATCAAAAGTTAGTAATGATATATCACGAATTGAAGCTGAAAGAATTGCAAAGAATATTCGATTTGTTGAAAATGCATTAGAGAATGCAGATGTTAATATACGGAAGTATGAAGCATTAGTTGAAAAGTTACCTAGACAAGTGTCAAGACGTGAAGTCTTGAATAAATGCATCACAGAAGAAACTGAATTGCCACCAACTAAAAGACAACGTTGGTTGGAAAAGAATCTGGAACGTGGAGCTTCATATAATAAAAAATACACTTACAAAGAACTGAACCAATTATCCCGTGACCTTGAACGATACAAGACACATAGGTTAGATTTTGAAACTGCTATGATGGAAAATCGTCAGGCAGATCGTGAAGGTTACGGAATGATTAATGAAACTAAAACTTGGGTGTGGTCTCAGTTGGAAAAGACCAGACATCAAGGTATGGATGGAGAGACAATTCCTATTACTGAAAAGTTTGAAGTTATTAATGAAGTTAATGGTGATGTGGATTACTTATTGTTTCCAGGAGATGTTTCGAACGATACTTCGAATTGTAGCAATATATGCAATTGTGGTTGTACCTATGAAATTAATAAAAGTTAAATGAGGTTTAATACATGAAAGAATACTGTTTTGGAATATATGTATTCACTGATACAAAAACATCTAGAATAGTATATATTGGCATGGATTCTCACATTGATAAATTAATTAGAATAAAAAATCATTATCAACCATGTTTTAGAGATGCTCAACCATTCAATAAAGTATTGCAAAATAATCCTGACAGATATAAATCATCAGTTTATTGCCGAGTTGATAATTTTGAGGATATGTGTCAATTAGAATATGATTTAATCAATCTTTATAGACCTAAGTTTAATTATAGAATTGGTAAAGATGGATGCACCATTAATCGTAAATCAAAATATACTGTTGCTAAAAATGGAAAAGTTGGTAACACTCAAATGTACTTTATTTATGATAAAAATTATGGTAATTTGAAAAGGTCTTCTGATAAACTTTTTTTAGAGGATTTATGTTGTAAATTAAATAATGGTGAACTAACTGAAGAAGAAGTTAAGCAAATTAAAAGACCTCTTAAAAGAAATAATCATCAAAAAATCAATCAATCAAAATCTAGAAATAATTCAGGTTTTTTTAGAGTTACTAAACATTATGAGGGAAAGAATTCTTCGAAATATAGATGGAGATATTCTTATCTTGATGATGAAGGTAATCGGAAAAGTTTTTACCGTAATGATTTTTTCAAACTTAGGAAAGAAGTTGAAAAAAGAAAAATGGTTTGGAGTATTGTTGATCTAGATAAGGCCATTAATACAATTCGCAGTATGTGTACTGGATTTTAATTTTTTCTCATTATTCTTATTTTTTTCTTATTATTAGCTACGGCTATCTAAAACTTATTTTTATTCTATTAATACACAAAATTGAGGTAATTTGAGATGTGATAACCTATGTTGTTAGATAAAACTAAAGCACTGTATGTTAAATGCTGCATAATCGCCAACGGAGTCACAGACAGTCAAGGCGATTGCTTGTACGCTGAAGACATCAAGAAGATTTTTACAAGTTTCAATAATCAAGATAATTTCGAAATATTACACGATGAAATCCCATTAAAAGAGGTTTCATTACTCGAAAATTATATTTCTACTGCCGATGAAACAATCGGAACTGCAATAGTTCCAAAAGGTTCGTGGATGGCAGTAATTAGAGTTGATAATCCTGATATTAAAGCTGCTTTAATGAGTGGTAAGTTCGGGGGTGTCAGCTTGAATAACAGAATCGCTGACAGATGTAAAGCAAACTTACATGGTGTGGTTCGTTACAAGGATGTTGCCAATGCTGAATGCATCGTACCTATTCTCATTAGTTTTGTTGAAGGTGGTGCAAATGGTTATGGTTTACTTGTAATGGATTATCCTGCTTACATCATGAAAAGCGTTGATGTTGAAATAATTAAGAAAACTACTGGAGGTTTAAAAATGGACTTTAAAGAGTTTATTGATGGGCTTAAATCCTTAATTAAACAAGCAGAAGACACTCCTGAGGAAGAACCTGTTGTTGAAAAAGAGGACAAAGCTCAAGATGAAGAGCCAGTCGAAGAAACCACAACTACCACTACTGAAGAAGATGTTGTTGTTGAAGAGACTGAAGAAGAACCAGCAGTTGAAAAAGCTGAAGAAGCCGAAGAAACTGTTGAAGAAGAAGCTACTGAAGATGAAGCAGAAATCAAAAAAGAAGATGAAGCAGAAGAAGAAGTAGCAGATGAAAAAGAAGAGGCAGAAATCATCAAAGAAGAAGCAACTGATGATGAATACCTTGAAGCTAAAATCACTGCAATAGTTGAAAAAGTACTTGCAGAAAAATTAGCTGAAAAAGAAGACACAGTAGAGAAAGAAAATCCTGACCCAGAAAAAGAACCTGAAGATGAGGACACTCCAAAAATCACTAAATCTGAAAAAGTGGTCATTGAAGAATCTAAAACCCCTTCACAAATCAACTACTACCAAATGAGTGGAAGAGACCCTCTTACTGGTAAAAAAATTAGAAAATAAATTTTATTTTTAAATTAATTCAAAAATCAAGGAGAGTAAATAAATATGATAACTAAAGCAGATATTGAAGCAAACAAACCAGTTATTGTAAAATGGGACAAACCTTTACAATCATCTGGTGTTGCAACCGACGGTGTAATGGCTGGTCAAGCTAGTGAATTTATCACCCGTATTGAAGAAGAATCAGAATTATTAGGTATGTTAAGATACATTGAAATGGAAGGAGAAACTCAAGACATCCAATCCCTTCGTGTAAGAGCAAACCTCCAAAACATGGAGAAATTAACTGGAAATGTTGGTGCTCAAGTAGACAACATCACCAGTTTAACTGAAACCTTACCAGGTATTCTTAAAGAAACTTTAGTAGCTAAAATGTTCACTGCATTTACCAAAATTGGTAAAGGTTTCATTAAGACCAATATTGAAAAAGAAGGTTTCATTGCTAAATATGAATCTTTACTTGCTCCTGCATGTGCTTTCAGTGCAGAACAAATTTCCGTATTTGGTAAAGTTCCACAATCTGGACAAACCAGTGCTGGTTATGAAGCAATTAATGGTATTCTCGCACAATTAGATGCTGTTGCAACTGATTCTGTAGATTCCACTACTCATGCTTTAAAACCTGGACATGCTCTTGGTAAATACGGTTACTACGATGACACCACCTCTGGTCATGACCCTGCATGGAAACCTATTAACGCTGGTGCAGGTTACGATATTTTACCACAAATTGATGAATTAATCATCGCTTACGTTAAACAAAAAGGTAAAAGGAAATTAGCTAAAATCTTTGTTTCCAGTGAATTATCTGCAAGAATGATTGCAGAAGCTTCTAAAAGGGAAACTGAAGGTGGAGATAAATTATTCTTTAACGATGAAGGTAACATGATGTTCAGAGGATTAGAAGTTATTCCTTTAGATGTACTTGACAATCCTGTAAACAACTATGGTGATGTTGTTATCATCATGAACCCTGACAGTGTAGGATATGGTCCTGTTATGGAAGCTGAATCCGAAGCTGAGTACAAACTTGAATTAAAAGCTTACTTAACTTCAGTTGACTACATGTTTGATGTTGGTATTATCTTTGCTGAAGATGTATTATACGCTGACGTAGATTACACAGCAAAAAACTAAACACTACTGCTTCAAATGACAGTGAAGCAGTAGAAACAACTGAAACTGTCGATATTGCAGTTACAGTAACTGATGGTACTGGCCCAGTTCAGGGAGCAGTTGTCACTATTGGTGGACAATCATGTGCTAACGGAACTGGTAGTGGTGGCGGTTGTACTGTAAAAGATGTTCCAATCGGTGAAAATGTAAGTGTAAGTGTAACTTGTGAAGGTTACGTAGATTACTCTGCTACCGAAGACATCACCGCAGAAACAACCACATTATCAATTACTTTAACTGCTACTGGTGGAGGATAAACATTTTCCTCCATCTAAAAATTTTTTTTCTTTTTTTTAATACATGAGGAGGGATTGAAAATTGAATGATGTCACTTTCAATGAAACAATTCAAAACATGATCCTTATGAACTTGGACGGATGGGTTACTGTTGAAGGTGCTGAAATTCAGGACACTGATGATAAGATTTCACCTTTCATGACTCCAAGTGAAGCTACTGGTAAACCTAATAAGACTATCACTGAAAAGGAATGTGAATTATCTTATTTGGAAGCTTTGGATTTGGCTTATATTCATACTAACCGTTTGAATATTGATGATTTAAATCCAGTTGAAGCTCGAATGTTTATTCGTGGTGTTTGCAAGTGGTGTGCTAGTAATTTATGGAATAAGTATAATATTCGTGTTAATAATGAGGACATGGAAGATACTTATGTTCAATCATATGGCGGATTGTTATATAAATCTGCTTTGAAAACTTTACAACCTTTTATTAATCAGAAAGTAACTGGTATGTCTAGTTTTAATTCTAATTCTAATAATGATGATGATTTTGATAAAAATATTTGGATAGTGTAGAATTATGCCTATGTTTATTCCTGAGATAACTACTCGTGTTACTGTTGAAATTGATACAACAGAACTTGATGAGGCATTGTCATTAGCGAATAGTGAAAGTTATCTTGGCGATTATGTTAGTGTACTGGAAGAAAAGAAGTCTCGACTTAATAGTTTTCAAGAACCAGTGGCGGAAGCGGTTGCTCTTGGTTTGAAAGACAATCAAGAAAACATTATTGGCAGTAAGCATTTTATCACTGGTGCTATGTCTGAAAGTGTTGATATTAGTGCTGATGGTAGAGACCGTCTTGTTGGTAATACTGCTTGTAGTGTTGATGGTTTTCCTTATCCATTGGCTATTGAAAAAGGTACTGTTAGTCATTGGATTGAACCAATAACTTATAGTGCTTTACATTGGGTTGAAGGTGGAACTGATTATTTCAGTAAAGGACATATGGTGAGTGGTATTAATGCCGACCCATTCGTTCAGGCAAGTATTGATGATACTATTTATGATATTGAGCAAATTGTGAAAGATGCATTAGGTGATTTATAATGATTGATACGGATATGACTAGTGATTTTCTTGTTTATAATTGTTTAAAATCCAGTGATGATGAATTCATTAAGAAATGTAATGTTAAATTCATCGACAAATCCGTTCCCGCAACAGAAGATAATACTATCTATGTTGCTAATGTGGATTTGGAAACTCATAAAGAAACTTTTGATAATTCAGAATATCGTGCATTAGTTAATGTTTATGTTAAAACAAAAGACACGGATTATGTTACTGGTTCAAGGTTTCTTCGTACTGTTGTTAAACATATTAAACATGTATTACGAGAAGATGAGGATTGTAAAGGTAGGCACATTACTTTCAGAAACATTACCTATGAGTATGGTAGTGGATACACTTTGAAAGGTTTGCATTTAATCATTCAACTATTGGAAGTTGAAAGCAAATCATTAGAAGATGAATTTTCATGTATTAATGATGTGAATGCTGATAACATTGACGTTAAGGTGGAATAATAAAAATGACTAAAGAAAAAAAAGCCCCTGCTTTCGACTGGGAAACTGCTTTAGAAGCAGTTGAAATGTCCAGTATGCTAAAAGCAGGAGTAAAATATTATATTGAATCTTATAAATTAACTCCAAAATCCGATAAGGATTTAGAGAAAATTATTGAAGATTATAAAAAAATAGAAATGGGAGATTAAATATTTATGACTGCTACAATACCAAAAGTTCAAGTTTTTAATAGGAAAAATCCAGTTAGACAAAATCCTGGTCTTGCTGGTAGAATTGCCGTTATTGGTGCATTCAAAACAGAAGAATCTAATCCTATTTTATGTAATAGTTTATATCAAGCATATGAGGAATTAGGTGACGATGATACATTTAACGGTTGTGCAATATTAGAAGATTTATTTTATGGTGCTTCTAGTTTACTTGCAGTTAATGTTGCCACTAAATCAGGTAGTACTTGGACAAAAACTATTACTACTACTAATTTGGCCGAAGCATTGGCTAAAATCAGATATGAAAACTTTGATATGATTTTCATTGCTGATACTGTTACAGATGCATTTTTCCCAATCATAACTGATTTCACTAAGGACAGATTTAAAAATAAAAAACCAGTAGGATATGTTGCTGCAATTACTGGGGCTAATGTTAGTGCATATACTACAACTGTTGGTTTAGTTGATGATTTCTGTTATGGTCTTGTAACACAAGGAATTAGTGTTAACCGTACTGAAAAATCATTATTAAAATCTGCAGCATATTACTGTGGTGTATTGGCCGCTTTGAATGTTGGTTCAAGTATGACTGCTAAACAAGTTCCTGATGTAACTGGTTTAACTACCGAGTATACTTTTGAAGAGGGTGATTTAGGTAAAAGTCTTGTTGGTTTAGGAATTACTGTCTTTAATTGTTATGATCGTGAAAATGATATTTATGAAGTTGTTAACAGTGAGCAACCTAATGGTTATGATTTGTATATTAACCGTGTTCGTGATTATGTTGTAAGGGAATTTGCTTTACATGAATTTTTAGGTGACCGTAATAGGCAAGCTACTTGGTCTGAGATTAATCAAGAGATTAGTCGTGTTAAAGGAAGTTGTGTTGCTACACTTGATTTATTAGCAGATATTGAGTATAATGTTGTTAAGAAATCTGGTAAATGTGTTGATATTAATATTACTAGGTTGTTGTTTGATGATATTATAACTGATATTGATGTTTACATTACAATAGAGGTGCAATAAGTATGGCTTTTAATCGTAAATCTGATAAAAGAGTTATTATCAATGGTAAAACCATGATGCATGGTACTAGTGTTAAAGGTTCTCGTGAAACCAGTACTAATGCTACTCCTACCTTTGATGGAGTTATTACTCAGGGTACTAGGAATGTTTCTCATACTCTTGAATTGGAACGTGTTTCATATGAGGGCATGGTTTCTTATATGGAGTTATCTGATGTTATTGAGAAGATGATTGATATTCCTGCAATGGTTACTGTTGAGGAAGATGTGTATCCTTCAGGTGAAAAACCTTTCACTATTATTCGTGAGTATCATGATTGTGTTGTTGATGGGGATGAGTATGAGATTAGTCCTGAAGAGCATACTGTTGAATCTTTGAAGTTTATTGCTGCTAGAATGGATAAGGATGCTAAACCTATTCAGCAAGTAGGAACTGCTTAAAAAAGGATGTGTTATTCTTTTTTAGGATTTAGTTCCTATTAATTTTTTTATTAAAAATCACTATTTTTAAACAGTTACATCTATATGTAACGGTTCATTTACATTATTTTTTAACAATTATTTTATAAGGTGGATTACCCAAAATGTCAAAAAAAGACTTACAAGCTGAAGAGCTAATTAAACTAAGTGGAGAAGAAGAAATTTTCAACCTCGAATCATTAATTACCGACGGAGCAGATGCAAGAATACCAATCGAAATAAACTTCCCAACAAAGGAAGGTACTAAAAAAGCAGCTGCAATGATAAGACCATTAACAAATGTCGAATGGAATAATGCAACCAGAATAGCACGTAAAAACTTCACAACAACAAATGAAATCGAACTATTAAAAGTTGCACTATACACTAAAGACGGTGAACCATTCCCAAAAGAATTAGTGGAAAAACTACCAAACGGTGTAGTAATCAAACTCGTACAAATGTTAGGTGAAATCAGTGGAGTAGAAGTCACTGAAGAAAACATGAAACTAGCTAAGGAGATGTTATCGGGGTTTTAAATCTTAACGATGGAAAATTAAACTATTTAACAATTGCAGTTATGCAGGGCTATCAAATAAACAATGGCGATATTAAAACCATGACTCCTCTCCAAAAACAAGCAATGATTGTTATTAATGAAATGATTTGGGAATGGAAAGGAAAACAAAAAACCCTGATGGTAACTGTATAAAAAATTTTAAAAAAATAAAAATGTGAGGTTCATAAAAAATGGCTGATAATGAAGTAACAGTCAGAATAGTTACCGAAACAGAAACTACACAAGTCGACGACTTAAAAACATCAATCGATGAAATACAATCTGGTGCAGACAGTGCAAGTACAAGTGTCGACCAATTAGGTGATAGTGTAGGTAGTGTTGATGGGTCTCAAATTTCAGAGGCAAGTGGAAGTGCAGATGAACTGGGCAGTTCTGCTGACCAAGCTGACACAGAAGTTCAGGAATTGCAAAATTCATTAGGCCTAATTGAAGCAAGTGCATTGTTAAGTGTAGCAGACCAAATTGGTAGTCTTGGTGCTAGTGCTGAAAGCATGACTCAAGATATGAATACTGCTGCAATATCTGTAGGACAGTTAGCAACACAAACTGGAGTAGCAGAACCTCAAATGGTTAGTCTTATTAACAATATATCTAATGCAACATTTCCAAATGAAGAAGCAATGATGTATGTTAAAAGTTTAGACCAAATAGGTGTTTCTAGTGGTAATCTTGGACAATCTGCAACTGATTTAGATAAAATCAATGATGCATTTGGTTTAGGTGCTAACAAAGTCAATTCTCTTGGTCAAGAGTTATCTGTTCTTGGTGTGGACATGAATAATGTCTCATCAAGTTTCAATGCTTTAGCATATGCAAATGCTAACACTGTTGGTGGAATGGATAATTACTATAACTTTTTAAGAAAGTATGATGCTCAATTCAAAGAATTAGGATTTAATGTTGACCAAGCCAGTATAATTATTGCTGGTGCAACACAGAAATTCGGTGGTGGTCGTGCAGCATTAAGCGGATTGAATGAAGCATTGAAAGAGTCCAATGGTGATACAAGAGCATTAGAACAAGCATTAGGATTACAAGCAGGAGCATTAGATAATGCAAGTCAAATCACAGGCCAATATGAAGGTCAATTACAACAATTAGCCGATGAAGAAGCAGAACATAAAACTATTTTAGACCAATTAAACGCAGCATGGGAAGATATGAGCTTAGCATTATCCCCAATACTATCTCCTTTAGGGAGTGTGATGGGTTTAATCGGTCAAGCTGGTTCATGGGCTGTTGGTGTAAATGGATTAATTGAATTGGCAAGAACTACTAAAATTGCTACTGCAGCTCAATGGTTATGGAATGCAGCATTAGCAGCAAACCCAATAACATTGATAGTGATGGCGATTATAGCATTAATTGCAATACTTGCTTACTTATACTTCAACAATGAGCAAGTACGGAACAGTATTAATGCATTAGGACAATCGTTCATACTGGCTGGACAAATAATCTACACTACTATAATAAACATTGTAAACTGGGTAATCACGCAACTACAAGCATTATGGAATTACATCATGACACTAGGCGGATTACTACCTGAACAAGCCAACATCACGGGAAATCAAATTGTTGACTCAATCTTAATGGTTTTAGCATTCATCGCAACATTACCTGCTCAAATCGCAATGTACTTTGCTAATGTAATAGCAAGTGCAATGGGTTTCGGAGACAATTTCGTACAAACAATGATAAGTGCTGCAAGTCAAGCAGTTAGTGGTTTCGTTGAATGGATTACTCAATTACCAGAAAGACTCGGTGAAGAATTAGACAAGATGATCCAACAGGCACTAGACTTCGCTGCAAGATTACCTCAAATTATAGGTCAGGCAGCAGCGAACATGGTTGGCAGTTGGGTTGGTGGTTCTGGTGAACAATCACCTGGATTTATGTATGATGCATTCTATGGTGAATTAGAAGCAATGGATGCAATTAGTTCCAGTTTCAGTAAAAAATTACCTACTACAATGGGATTCGCTGGAAGTGACATGGTGAACAAATTCAATCCTAACTTGAACTCTAGTGGTGGTTCAGTTGCAGGTGGTAATACTTATAATATTACTTT
>Ga0326511_10001908_pt1 | contig 17120 bp, 23 predicted proteins | sample 0_2496_0518_D_FD_203701 | JGI IMG/M metagenome (GOLD analysis project Ga0326511, IMG submission 203701) | Bovine rumen microbial communities from UC Davis, California, United States - 0_2496_0518 | ecosystem: Host-associated > Mammals > Digestive system > Stomach > Rumen | place: USA...
CGAGTGTATGCATCGTATGGTATCTGACCCTGTGGTGCCTGAACTAAAGTTGCGTTTCTTTCCCTGTGGTTCCAAGCTGTCCTTGTAATACAAGTCGGAGCACCAACCAAGTGTGAAATACGTCCTGTATGAAATCCTTTAAGGCATGACATATTTTCAATGCCAGCCTTGTTTTCTCCAACTTTCTTCCTATTATCTACAACTTCTGTCCATCCGTTCGTCGCAAGAAGAATAGCCTGCTCTACACCCCAGTCAAGTTTCTGGTTGCTTCCAAGTTCATACTTTCCTATCTGGACGAAAGCACAAGCCAATGTGTCTGCATAGAAAGGCTTGAACATGCTTCTTGTGCCGAGCATTGCATAGTTACTGTCTGGGTTCTGTTCTATTACTTTCTTTGTTATATCACACCCTATTTTCGCATAGGGTGGATTTGCTATAATGTTATCAAACTTCATACTATTTAGTTACTTTTATGCTCTTTTGCATTTGTATACTTCTACTGGTGTTACCACCTTATTTCTGTTTTCTTCTTCTATCAAAACCCTTAGATAATCAAATGCATCAACACTCTCATCCCTCCATATAGATAAAGACTTTGGTTCGTTCTCTGGCTTTGTTTCTTGTTCTTTAGATTTGTGATTCACAGATTCTTTCTGTTTCATATCAAGGACAGGAAGGCTTGATTTGGCTTTAGGGCAGCCAGAAAGTTCTTGTTCTCTTGATTCGGAATAGACGACGTTAGTCGTCTGAGGGGCTTTGCGTAGCAAAGACACTTCTTTAGCTTTATTATTTGATTCTACATCATCAAGATAAGAGACAGGTACTTTTGATACATCTACTATTTTACCCCTCTGGAATGCAGAACGGAAGCTATTGAACTTTTCATACTTGAATCCATAAACTGTATTCTGATACAAGTCATTTAATGAAGAATATTCCCAATCCTTATAAATGTATTTGTATCCGGCAGATTTATGTGTAAGGTATTCCCAAGTATTATCTACTGCATAGTCAAAACATTGTTGCAGGTCTTTTATTCTTCTGGTTGACGTAATAGGGTTGAATCGTATCTTTATGCATTCTTTTGCATAAAAGTTGTCAAGATAATGCTTTTCCTTATCTTCACGACCAAAATACTTTCCAATGTTTTCTGATACATTTTTAAAGGAATAGATGGCATATTTTCTGTCTGTTATACACGGTTCATTGGTATAAATGACAAGAAAGTGTCTGTTATCGGCTATCTTGTTCCATTTCTTGAGCCATCCCTTGTATACTGGTTCACCTACTTCAATAAACTTGTAGTATTTGTAGCTTCCGTCTACTGGACTTTTGATACAAACATCTGCCCATCCGTGGTCACGCTTATCAATGTCACGGTATTCAACGTCCTTATAGCATGTTATGTGTGATTTGTAATAGGATTGGTAAGTTGGCATGTACATTCTATAACCTGGGTGGTTATTCTGTTCCAGAATGTAGTGCATTGTGTAGATTTGTTCTTTTGTTTTAGAAATCATAGTTTTACTCCCTGTCCGTCGCCCGTTGTGCCGGCAAGCAACAGACAGGTTTCGAACTTACATATTTAGTAGTACTTTCTAAAAAGCATCTACTTATTATTAATAGTTGCTTTTTTAAGGCTACAGTTTAATATTAACATTAGTTAGTTAAATAGCTAAATATTATAAGTTGCATTTTAACAAAGAGCACTAAATATATAGATAAAGGAGAATAATAAATGATGAAGAACTATGTTTATGAAGAAGTAATCGAAGACATTAACAACCAACCAGCTAGTGATAGGACAACTGCAAAAGAAAGGTGGGGTGAAAAGGCAATCAAGGAAAATAATCTCTGGGATATTCTGTTTCCTGGAAACCTCGGCTATAAAAAGATTACAAACAAAAGGGAACAGAAGCTGGGGGTTGATTTCAAGATTTTTACCGAAAATGGGGATGTCAATGTCGACATAAAAGTGTGCGTGGGCAGTAACTATACAGAGGGTTTGCCCTTGGAGATAGCACAAAGGCCTGTGAGAGAACCAGATACTTTAAGCAGTTATACGTTCACAAACCGTTCATCAAAACTGACAGACTGGATGGTATATTTGGTGCTTGATAATGCTGGGTTCCGTCTTTATAAGATTCCATATAGTGTGATTCACACAGAAAGTGTAAAGTACAAGTTCAAGACTGTTGAAATAATGACGAATCATGGGCTCTGCTATAAATGGGAAAAACACCCATCCTTACAGAAGTCTTTTAACAATACTGGCTTCTTTGTCAAAGTAATGTTTGAAGAATACAGAGTAATATAAATCAGAGGAGTAAAATATGAAAAAGATAAGCGCAGTTTATAAAATCGTAAACACGGTGACAGGTGACTCCTATGTTGGGTCAAGCAAAGATGCTATGCGTAGATGGAAACAGCATAAACGTTCTTCACTGTGGAAGTACCTTCCCAATAGTTCACTGTATCGTGACATGCAAAAATACGGTATTGAAAACTTTAGATTCCAGATACTTGCACCAGTAGAACCAGAATATTTGACACAGGTGGAACAAGAGTTCATAGACTTGCTCCATCCTACCTATAATAATAAGAATGCAAAAGGAAAGGATGTTGAAAGGCGTAAAGAAACTGTCAGAAAATGGGAACACTCTGAAAAAGGTAAAGAATGTCGTCAGTCTAACAAGTACAAAGTAATCTACAGAAAAGCCAGTAAAAAGTATTATAGCCGACTATGCTTCTACAATGGAGAGACTCTTACATTTAGTGCATTAAAGCATCGATTCCAAAGGGCCGGAATACCGCATCCCAATGTAGAAGCAAAAAAGTATCTTTTGACACAACCTCAACTAAATAAATAAAGGGGAAACGATGGGAAAAAGAAAAGGTAATGCTGAGAAAGAATCGTTTAGACAAACAAAAGAGTGGAAGCAGTTTAGCAAAAAGCTAAGGGGTGAGCGTCCATACTGTGAACTTTGTGGGTGTAAAAGCAAAACACTCCAAGTGCACCATATGGACGAGGAAAACTATAAAGACTTAAATCCAGAAAAGTTCATGGTTTTGTGTCACGCTTGTCATACATATATTTCCAGATACGAAAGGATAAAACCAGAAAATAGATATAAATATAACCCTGTTTGGATTGCTTTTTGTAGTCGGTGTTTTGTTTAAGAAAAGAAAAACTATTAAATATAAAACAGCAGGTAGACGGAGGTAATCCTATCATAGATTTGACGTTTTGGAAGGTGGTTCGCTCACATACGTGGGCTGACAATACCTCTTTATATTTTGTAGAAAGAAACGGATTGTATTTTGTTGTGCTTGAAAACCCAGATGGTCTTGTGCTAGAAACCTATTCTTCATTTGAAAGGTCTTACGCAAGTTCAAAATACAATGTATTAAAAGACAAACTAATGAAAAATCACAAAGAGTGGTTTGAGGAGATATAAATGGAAATACAAGAAAAGTACAAGAATCTCGGAGATTACGGATGTTACTTTTTTGACTTGCTAAAACACTTCGGTAAGCTGGATAAAGCTATTGACTACTACGATAAGTACACTAGTAAAGGATGGATGGGCTATGACTGCTTTATTCAGAGACCATTAGACCTTGTAAAAGACCTCAGTGGCTATCCAAACTGGGATATGAAGAAGTCTGAGACATTTGACAATAAAGCTGAAATAATCGTAGCATATTATTATAACCCTAGTACAAAACTACATCATTTTGTCTTGCACAATGACAGAAACGAACTTCGGTGGGACAGCTTAGAGCCATCTAATACAGTCAAGAACGGCTACGTCGAAAGTTATAGACTATTTTATAGGAGATAGTAGGTAGTTATGAAGTTTACATTAGAAAATAAAGAAGTTGAGCTATCAAAAAACCCTGGTTTTTACATTGTAGGTGTAAAAGACACTAATACAGGAAAAGTATTAGTGGCATATTCCATAGAAGACTACTTTGAAGCAAAAGACAAGTTCAATGAACTTAAAAGAAAACTAAAAAAGGAGAAACAAAATAATGGGACTCATAAGTAAGATATTAAACAGGTTGGCAGGAAAGCCAGATTACGCTCAGATGGCAGCTGACGTTAAACAGAAAAAACTGAACTATAATCCGTTTACAATCAGTAATCAAAATCCACAATCGTGGGCACCAGATTTACACCCTAATGGAAGAGAGCATTCAAGTTACATCAACTCAATCGATTATGACGGAAATACTAAAAAGATGCAGGTTTCTTTTACTAATGGGTTCAGTGCAGAATATGACGGAATAGATGAAGACGACGCAAAGGCATTTAACCAAGCTGACAGTAAAGGTCGCTTTTTTAATAATCATTTTAAGAATCTGCCATATAAGGAGATTTAAACCTTTTTACACTAAATATTGTAAAAAGGAGAAAATACACAATGAGAATATTTTTAAGAAAAGAAATACTTGAGCATGCTCTTACAAGGGAGCGGTTGAATACTCTTTTTGATAGCTACGGAAAAGAGAAGTTAGAATCTCAAACAGACTATAAGAAGTATCGTAGGACATCGAGAGACTTGGACAAGTTTATTACATCTCGTCTTTCATTACCTTACGTTAAGATACAAAATAAAGATGCTTTTGTTCGGGTAGATTACATTATAGACTATGTTGTATCGGAAAAAGAAAAACCTATTATAAAGACTTGGTTTTTTGATGTAAAAAATACTGCAATATCTAGCAAGGAGCCCTTGGTGTTTTATGTTTATCGCTAGTGAACTCTCGTACCTGGATAAAGACAATAAAGAATGGAAACAAACAGAACTTGTATATAAAAAGGCTGTAGCCGAAAATGACGAAAAAACTATTTTCAAGTGTTTTCATAGGTTCTGCCACGCATATATCTGTCAAAAGATGAAAAGCCTCCAGAGAAATCCAGAAGAAATACAAGACCTTGCTATTGAAGCAACTATATATGCAATGGACAGAAGGAACCGCTTTATTTATGGTGGTAAAATGCCCTATGCTTCATTAGGTGCTTGGTGTTCTTTTGCTGTTAAAGAGTTTCTCTTCAACAAGCAGAGAGTTTTTGAAGACCAAAACATAGTGTTCGACGATGAAGCAGTAGAAAAATATAGAGAGGAAGAATATGAGTAGTAAAGCAAAAAAGATTGGAAAGAATGTAAATAAAAAAAGAAAGAATGGATTGTTGTTTCCAACGGATATGTACCTGACAACTATTGGAAGTTTTGCAGTGGCACATTATCTTTGTGGTAAAAGTAGGTCTAAGTTTTTCTTAGAGAAAATGTTTAAGGTACTTCAAAAAGAAATGCCAGAGTTTAAAAACTATGAAGAACTTATTTCAAAGCTTAGAGCAGCATATGACTGTCCAGATATTGACCTTCCTATTGTAGCAGTTGCGACAGACACTGGAAATCTTTTATTTACGGTGTTTATGGACGACACTATTCTACCAAACAGAGAAGACGGTATTCCTGCGGGATTTATGCACCCTAGTAGGGTTTTTGATTTGACTGGTCACGAGATACTGCACTACAAGTATCTTAAAAATCTTTTTGGTGACCTTGAAGAAGTAAACAAAGAGGAGAAGAAAGATGTTATTGAAGAAAGCTGACTATGAAAAGCTTGTAAAGCGTATTGAAAGTCTTGAAAAAGAAAACAAGTCGCTAAAGACAAAATACGAAGGAAAAATCAGTAGCGAACTAAATATGAAAGAATATAAAAAAGAAGTTGATAGAAAAGCAAAAGAGGAAGTTGAGGCATATAAAAAGAATCTAAACGCTTTGGTGGAAAAGGATTTTAACTATGCGTTCCTTCAAGCCCTAGTAAATAATGCAGCTAAGGGCGTTTGTATAGATGTAAAGTCCGATAAGGGCTACTCTCTTACAATAAGAAGAGAGGAAAAACAGGACAGTAATGACCTTGACTTGTATGGTATGCTTGGAATAAAAAACTAATATAATCATTTTATATCTCCCATCTTGGCTCTGTGTAAAAGCAGAGCCTTTTTTATTTGCAAACTATTAAATATATAGAGGAGCATTATGGATGTTAAGTTTAAGAAAATCTTTAAGTATATTTTTATTATTGTTTTTGCCGTTTTGTTTGCAGGCTCAGTCGCAATCTCAATCCGAACTTGTGTTTCAAATCGACACCTTAGAGAAGTATCTGAACGATATAGAGTTGAACTATCAAACGCAGTTGATACAAATACAGAACTTAGAAGAGAACTTGAAGCAAGCAGAAGAGTCCTTGAAGCTTGCAGAGGAACGGTCACAGAACTTAGAGACACAGCTTCAAACGGCATCACAACAGCAAGAGGAGCTATTGAACTCCTTAGAGAAATCCGAGAAAAAGTTATTTTATTGGAAAGTAGGCTCAGTGATAGTAACGACGACCTTAACGGCCACAGTGGTAGTGCTCCTAGTGACGAGGTAGAACAATATGGCAAAGGTAAAAGCTAAAGTACCAAAAGTAAAATCAGTAGAGAAAGACGCTATAAAGTTTACAGATGGCACTACTTATATGGAATACGGGGGCGATGACCTTGTAGATAAATATTATAAAGCAGTATATGATTCCCTACTGGGCAGGGACGAAAGCAAAAAAGAAAACGCATTAAGACCTTACATAGATAAATCTATAAAAGGAATGTTGAATGCAGAAAGAAGTGACCTAGGTGTAAAATCATTAGATAAGCTTGAAAAACTGGTTAAAGAAACAACAGATTACTTTAACAAGAGCAATGAATCCGACTATGACTACATTGAGTATAAGGTAGCCAGGGAACTATTTCCGTGGCAAAAAAATGTATTGCAATGTAAAAGTGATAAAATCACAATGCTCTGTGGTAGACGTTCAGGTAAGTCATATCTTGAATCTGCTATGGCAGTATTACATTGTGCACGACCTTACGACATAGTTAACGGTTATAAAAAGAACAGGGACGCTGTAATCATTGGTTTAAGTTCTGGATGGGCAGAGGATATATTCTGGGACAATGTAAAACATTTTATTGACGTTTCTGGTCTTAAAGCTCACATAGACAATAGTGATTTATTAGTTACATTCTCTAATGGGAATACGTTGCGTTTAAGAGGAAATAGTAATAGGGACGAAAGAAGTAAGATTCGTGGTACAGATTATTCATTGATTATTATTGATGAATGTCAGTCACAAAAAGCTCTAGGTCCATTAATGTCCGACGTTCTTGGTGCCATTATTACTGCTCGTTCAAGTAGCGTAATACTTTCTGGAACTGGAAGCTTAACAAGTAAAGGATATTGGATGGACGTTACAACTGGTAGTAAGTCAACATTTTGGACACACTTTACTGCCACAATGAATGATAATCCTACAGTTCCACCAGACGCAATGAAAAAGAAGCTTGATGAAGAGTTTGGTGGAGATGCAAACGATGTTACATATAGGCGTGAATATCTGGCAGAAAATGTCCTTGATACTACAAGATTAGTATATCCAGTATTTCACAAATATGACAAGTTACCACCTAACGAGATTATTAACAGAATGACTATTGGTATTGACTATGGTTCTGCAGATAGCAACGCATTCGTTTGTATTGGTAAGTCTACAAAAGGTAAAATGTACGTATTAGACATAGCAAAGTTTAACCGTTCAGACGTAGACAAGATTACAGACACAGTAAAATATATGTGGGACAAAAACATTACTCAGTATAAAATACCACAAGAAAACTGTATTTGTATAGCAGACACTTCTGACCAGTCTATTTCTGCTCAGATACAGAAGAAAGGTGTTAGAATACAGAACGCAGTAAAAACAGACCGTATTCAGCAGATATTTGACCTGAGGTCATCTTTGCAAAAAGGTGATATATCAATAGGTGAAGAAGAAAAGTTTAATCCTCTCGTAGAAGAGTTAGAGTGCTATCTTTGGCAGTGGGACGAGGACAATAAATGTGTCATCTACGAAACAGACGAAGATGCATATCACCCTGATTTACTGGCTGCTATGAGATACGGATGGTTCTACTTGAAGGATAAATAAAAACTATTAAAAGTATAAAGGAAGACATTTTATGGAAAAAGCATCAAATATAGTGAAGCGAGCTCTAGAACTTGCAGATATGTCAGGCTCCCACGTTATTTCTTATAAGGAAGAAAATGAATACTTGGAGCAAGCCTGGAAATATGTTAACAACAAGTGTGTACAACAAGGCGTAAAGTATTTTTATGGTCGTTGTCCTGTTATGAGTGGTATAAATAAGTTACCTTGGGATTTTTCTCAGATAGACACAATAAAAACAAAGTCTGGGTATCAACTTCCACGTCATACAAACGACATGGACGAAAACTTTGGGTCTTATGACATTGTGGGAAACTCATTGATTATCTATGGCACTATACCCGTAGACCTAACAATGTTTTACTGGAAAAAGCCTATTACACTTACGTTTCCTGCACCTATTAAAAAGGTAGAACTGCCGTTTGCAGATATACCCGAAAAGTGGGATATTTATGGTGATTATCTGGTTTATGAAGAAAACGGTACCTTAACACTTTTTAACCTTAAAAAGAACGAAGTAGTATTAACAGACGACATGGAAAACTACACAATAAATGAAATAAAATGTGGTAAAGGTTCTTTTTATGTAGACTATACAGACGAAAATAATGTTGCTAATAAAGTAGTAATAAGCTATAAAGGTAAGCATCTTCTTAACGCCACAGAAGGTTTTTATGTAGTTGAGGACGATGATACAATATCTCTTGGAAGATACTACGATGATGGTGGACATTATTTTGTTGAAATAACGAGGTGGTATAATACATACAAACCAGTTATAGAAGTAGTTGAACTTACTAACCCAACCTCATTTTTGTATTCTCACGAACATCTTTATTGTATCACAGAGGGTAATGTTATAAACGCAGAAAACGGTGAACTTCTGGACGACAGTGGTAATAACAATACACTGAGAGCTTTTACAACTTGGGAAGATAATAATGCTTTATCTACAAACAATAAATATATTTGGTCTGTAGGTGGTGACTTATTTAATGAGCCTTTTGACTTAAAGTACCATTATGTTAAAATAATAAAACTAGACAATGACACAGGCTATGGTATTTTAACAACGGACGGAACAGACTTGTACATAGAGTCGCATATTCCAGATACTGCATTTGACTTCCCATCAACTTTAATGTACGACTTCCTGAGCTATTATCTGGCATATCTGTATCAACTTAAACTCGGAGTTGATACAACAAATATGGAAAAAGCATTTAATGCAGCAGAAGAGTTATTAATAAGCACACTAGACAGTAACTATAGCTATAAAACAATGCAAGATGTTACTGGTGGTGACTATGTATGGAGATAAAACAAAATGGCAGTAAGTAATGAACAGACTTTAGCATATCAAGCAGCTTATAACAGTAGAAACAGTGGAGAAGCTGCTGCAAGAGCAAAGGCTTTGGAAGAGCAGAAAAAAGCAGCTGAACAGAAAACTACAGAAACAGAAACAGAAACAACAGAAGAGCCAAGTCTTGGTGATACCATTTTAGAGAATGTTAACAATGCTATTACTAATGCAGATGAAACAACAAAACAGCAAGCCTTGAATACTGCTTCTGACGGTTTTAATAACTACCAGTCCGTAGGTAGGGCTCAGAGTGCAGCTTACAGTACTAACGATGACAGCTATAATGCAGCAGCCTTTAATGCAGAAAATAAAATGACAAACAGACAGACTGCTTTTGACGCAGCAGTGGAAGCAGGTGCTGCACAGTTGGAAGCTAAGGGTGAACAGAATGTTGCAAACAACTTAGCCGAAGCTCAGAAACTCGGTGTTAAAGCTGAAACTCAAGCTCAGTGGGCAAATACAATATCAACATTAGCTTCTATTTTAGGGGGTATAAGTAAATGAGTTTACATAGTGAAAGAGACCTGGCTCAGGAAGCTTGGGTACAGGCAAACCAAGACGCAGCAAACACAAAGCAACAGTTGGCAGAGGAAAGTGCAGATATTACTCAACCTGCTAACACTGCTTTAACAAACGTTCAAGAGCAAGCTAATGACCTTGCTTCTTTACAAAAAGCAACAGCACAGAATACTGCTCAAGTAAACCAGTTGCAAAAAGACGCAGCTATTACTCAACAGAAAAATGAAAATGTTCGTAACAACTACGCAACTCAACTTCAGCAACAAATACAGAACAGACAGAACAAAAACCAGTTGATAAACGGATACAAACAGTTGGCCTCAGATGAAGCTAAAATGAAATATGACTTAGCAGCTCAGCGTCTTTCTCAGGCTCAAGCAAACTGGGCTAATGCTGTAAAAGTACTTCAAGGTTTAGGTGCTGCTATATCTGTTATCCCTGGTGTAGGGACTGCTATAGGTGCAGGTATTAGTGCAGGGGCTACTGCTATTGGTACCATTGCAAGCAGTACTATTTAACTATTAAAAATATAAGGAAGCATAGATAATGGCAACAAAAAAACTAAATAAACAACAGAAACAAGCAAAGACCCTTGATTTTGGCTCTTTATTAAGAAAAGCTCAATCAGGGGACGCTCTTGCTAAGAAGCAGTTGGAAGATATGACTGCTGGGGACATTGACTATAACAAGGACTTCGGAAAACTTAATCCGAAGGACTTACAATGGCTTTATAATAACGTCCCAAACCTCAAAGATATTACAGACCAGGCTTTCGAAGATTACGCAATAAGAAACCATATCACAAAAGATGAAGCAATGAATGTTGATATTGCTGATGCTATGAAAGCAGCAAGCGCAGAGAATCGAGCACAGCAAGCTGATAAAGCAAGTAAAGCTGATGATAAATGGAACCCTGTAAATGTTCCTGGTAGTGGTAACAAGAAACAAGTTGCTCAGGGAAATCTTACGGAAGACAGACCCCTTACTAAGGCAGAGGAACGCAGAGTATATGACAACTCAATCACTGATGAAGAGTCAAAAGACGTAGACGCTTTGCAAAACGCTACAAGGGAAGTTAAAACAGGTAGTGCTGTAGAAAATAAACCAGTAGTAGGTAATACTAGTACTGCTACTAATGCTCCTGTAATAAATACAAATGGAGAAAAGATTGCAAATCCAGCAGAAAACTCAGGAGAAGTAGACTTTAATGTTGGTAATAAAGTTGAAGATGCCTCAGAAGAAAATGCAGACCTTAAAAAGTTCTGGAACAGTTTTAGGGCTGGTTCTTTAAGAGCTTATCCTTGGTTACAGACTATTGGTGACGCTATTGGTAAAAATGCCAGAATGACACAGGATAGAGCTGCTATTTTGACAGGTGGTCAGAGAGATGCTGAAGCTTACGATACAGTAAATCCTGAAGAGCATATTACAGATGATTACAAGATTGAACAGGCTTATGCAGACGCAAGAGCAGGTAACCTTGATTCTGTTAAAAAGTTGATAATGAACGGCGATGTTACTATTGATAATGTTGCAGCAGCTTTGAATATGTCTGAAGAAGATGCAAAGAAAGTGTTCGGTAACTATATGGTTAAAGATACTGCAGAAGCTAAAACAGCAGAAGCTAACGCTGAACAGGCAGAAGCTCAGGTTATGTCAACATATCTTCAGAATGAAACTACCGTACAGAACAACATTAACTTTATCGATGAAAAGATTCGTGAAATCGATACAGCTATCAACCAGTTACAATCTAACGATTATGATACATATCTTAAAGTTTACGGCGAATACGTAAACAATGTTAGAGGTATCGAAAATACAGGTATTGCTTCCACAGCTACATCTAACGAAGGTTTCGGAGTAAATGCTAATGCAGGTGCTAGAGTTGGTGTTGTAAAAGCAGGTGCTTCTGGTAACTTTGATAAGTCTTGGGGTTCAAGTAATACCTCAACTGGTAGTACAGATGTATTGGCTAAACAAGCATTACCAAAAGCAGAATATATGGCTCAGTCTGCAATGGGTGAAAGAAACGCTGCTAATGATGAGTTGATACAGAAACTCGAAGCTCAGAAAGCTCAGTTGCAGGAAACTAGAGATATGTGGCAACAGACATTAAATGATGCTATGGCACAGAGAAAAGGCAACACAAAGCTTAACTACAAGCCAAATACACAAGGAGCTGAATAATGAAAAACATATTTGAAGTTCTTACAAACAAAAAGAATACTATAAAAGTTGAAGTACCAAAGAAAAATATTCAGAATCCAAGTTTAGCTCAGATAAAGGACATTTTGCTGATAAAGGTACTTTCTGGGGGAACAAATAGAAAATGAAAATAGATTATAGACCACACACTGCTCTGGATGTAGAAGAACAACCACAAGAGCAGAAATATGGATTTTATTCTCCAAAAGAGTCTGACAAGTATACAATGTTTGTGAACATGCAACAGACGGTAAACGCTGCTTTACAAAAAAGTGCTGATGGACAAAAACCAAGGGCGAACGACCCTACCGAAGTACCAGCAGCACAGCCAGGTATACATTATGAGGTATAACAAGAATGAAGCTAGTAGATGTACAGAATAAAGTGGCCAAGCTATTACGCAATACTGGTCGCAACGATAAATATTTAAGAAACTTAACATTATATACAGAAACGCCAATAAGCTCTTTGGATAATGTAAACGAGATTGTAGGATATTTTAATACAAATACAAACAAAACGTCTCTTATACAACAAAACATTATTCAGTCAACTATACTGGCTCTGGTATCAAAGTTGGCAGAACACGCAAGAAGTAGACCGTTTATAAATACAATAAATGGAAACTACCTAGACAAGCAGATTACACGTGCTACTCAAACATATTTTGACATCAAGTTTGATGAACAGAATATTTACCAAACCGTTAGTGAAGTATTCAGAGATTCGTGTATCTTTGACACTGGATATGTTTTTATCGACAGAGATAAGGAAAAGGTATCACGTGTTTACCCTTGGCAGGTTTACTATGACAATAAGGAACTGAGATATACAGATAAACCAAAACAGGTAGCTATCGTAAGGAAAAACTATCCTGTTTCGTTGTTGGATGATGGTAACAAGATTTATACCAAGTACAATAAAGAATATGTAACATTTATTCAGTATTGGAACTTGAATGAACATAAACAGTATAACCTTATTAAGGAAATACCTGAATGGGGAAAGGAATATGAGTACGAAGCAGATGTTTTACCAGTTTTAAGACTTACATATGATTCATCTGTAAACGGTGCCGAAACGTCAACCTCTGTTGTAGACTTGCTTTATGGTATTCAAAAAACAGTAAATGAGCTCTGTATTAAAATAGGTAAAGCTATTCGTCTTAATCCAGCTAACCAGATATTTGTACCAACTAACAGCTCTATTAATGTTGATAAGATAACTAATGAAGTAAATCAGATTATACCTTTTGAACCTGCCGTCGGTGCGTCAACCCCTATAATGCAAGTAAGTCCAGCATTGTTTGATTCATCATTAAGAACAGAACTTGAAGCATTAAAAAGGGACGCATATGAACTTGTCGGCATATCTGAGCTCTCTGTAACAGGACAAAGACCTACAGATGATGTTAGTGGTGTAGCATTAAAGACTATGGAAAACCAGGAAGCAGATAGATTTACAACACAACTTCATAAAATCATTCGCTTTTATGTTGACATTGCTAATACTATTATTTCTATTTATCCAGATGATAGACAGATTCTGCCAAACATTAAAGAACGCCTTGACTTTACTTGGAAAGATGTTCGTAAGAGTAGAGAAAAGATGAAGTTACAGTTCTCTGCTGCTGCAAACATTAGTAAAGACCCATCTGAAAAGTGGAAGATTATTAAAGAGTGGAAAGCAGAAGGTCTTATTCCAGTTAACAGAGTTCCAGGTTTACTTGAAATACCAGACTTGGAAGAAGCTGCTTCATTCGCTGCAAACAGTTACAATGCTATTCAAACAGTTATTTCAGATTGTATTAGAAACGATGTTTACGATATACCGTCTTATATCTCACGTGAAGACCTTAAGCCAGAGATAATGAATACATGTTTGATGTTGAAGGCACTTGGTCCGGAAAATGATAAGGATATTGCTAAACTCGAAAAGTTGTTTGAAGTTGTAGTTAATGAAGAAGCAGCAGTTGGTAAAGCAACTCAGACAGACGAAGCTAATGCAGCCCTTGACAATGAAGCTAATGCAATGGATGAACAGTCGGCTTTCCTTGAAATGCAAGCACAACAACTTACTGGACTTGCGCAGGACGCTCAGAACGGTATTCTTTCCATAGACCAAGTAAACAGTCAGTTGGAAACATTAGGCGCTGGCGGACAGTTTGATTATGGCGGAGTATAAGTATATATTTACTATTAAAAATAAAAGGAGAATAAACAGACATGGAGTTTACTAGAGAAGAACTCATTGACTTAGTTAATGGCTTTGATAAAAAGCTTGAAGACTATAAAAAGATGATTGATGACTTCAAAACCGATATCTACGACAACTTCATTAATCCTGCTGCAGACGAATATAAGCGTTTTGACCATGATACAAGACTTGGTGAGTTTAAGGAAAAGTATAAAGACTTACTTGAACCACTCGTAGAGCCTTGTAAAGAAGCAGAGGAAAATCCTGACTTCGATGTTTATGACCAGATTTTCAATGATTATGATGAAAATACTGACGAAAACAAAATGGAAGAAGGCGAATATGTTGCACAAGCAGTAGCTGCTATTACCGAACAACTTGAAGCTATAAAAGCACAGACTGGTGCTGAAAAAGTTGAAGTAAAAAACGAAGGTGATAAAACTGTTGTTGAAGCAGACGGCGAAAAAGTAGCCGAAGCAGAAGCTAAAGCGGAGACAAAAGAAGACGTAGCAGAAAAAGATAATGAAGAAGACGAAGATGAAGAAGACATCTTTGAAAAGGAAATGGAAGAAAACCTTTTAAATGAAAGGTTTACTTTGAAATAAACATAGCATATATAATATAGGAGAATAAACAATAATGGCTATTTTTGAAGGTTCAGATGTTGAAGCGATTCGCAAGACATTGAAAGTAACTTATAAGGACGGTATGGGCGTTCTTTTCGGAAGGGAAGGTTCAGTTATTAAGGAAATCGATTTCCAGAAAGCTGAAGGTAAAGCATACAACTTCTCTGCTATTTCAGGACGTGGTGGTGCAGTAGCAGGTAACTACTTGCAGGCAGAAGCACTTGCTTCTGAAACTGGCTCACAGGCTGAGTTCTCTGTAGAACCAGGTGCTATTTGGGCAACACACACAATCAACAAAGTAGACTTGGCAGCAGCTAAGAGCAATCTTGGTGCATATGCTCCAATCTTTAAGAGAGAGTTCTATCGCTCAACAGCAAGTTTGAGAAAGACACTTTCAAGCGCATTCTATGGTAGAGGTTATGGTGAGTTTGGTATCAACCCATCAGCTATCACAGTTGCAGACACAACTACTGAATATTCTGTAGTTCTTGACCCATCTGCTACTCAGAAGGTTGACAAGGACACACGCATTGTATTCAAGACAAACATTGGTGACGCAGAAGAATCTGCTCTCGCTACTGGTGTAGTAACAAAGTTGCTCCCAGGTATGAAAGGTTTCAAGTTCCGTGCAGATGCAGTTCCATCAGCAGCTATTCCTGCAGGTGCTATTATCTGTGTAAAGGGTTCTACAGTTCCTGGTACTTCTAAACCTCTTCTCCCAATCGGTCTTGACGCTTGGTTCCCTATTGTAAAGGGTCGTGACGAAACAGAAACAGATTGGACTTCTTTCATTGCAACTACATTCTGTGGTGAAGACCGTTCTACTATGGTTGACCGCCTTGCAGGTGCATTCTATAAACCAGCTTCTGCTTCTGAAAAGATTCTTGATTCTTTACAGAACGCATTACTTATTAACCGTGCAATGGGTGGTGACGCTGACCTTATTGCAATGAACTTGTTCGACCGTGCTGAAGCTGCTAAGGAAATCGCAGTACAGAACCAGTACCGTTCTTCAACAGAAAGCAAGTCTGCTAGAAAGGTAAACGTTGGTTTTGAAGACTTCTCAGTAAGTGCTTCTACAAATATTGTTGACCTTATCGTTGACGATATTGACTGTCCAAGATATAAGTTCTATGTATTAACAAAGAGCTCTATCGCAATGCTTATCTGGCTTGCTAAACAGGACCAGAATAAGGACGATGGCATTGGTACAATGGAACCAGGTAAACCAGATATCAACGATGCAGATGACTTTGCATTCGGTGAAGGTATCTCTAAGCTTAACGTTAACGACTATGTTACTGTTACTGACAATGCTAAGACTTGGCGTGGTCCTGCAGTACTCGTTACATTGGGATTCGTTGGAGCACTCGCTTGTTTCGACCCAAGTGCAAACGTTGTAGGTTATCTTGGCTCTGCCGTTGGACACGAGGCAGAACTCGTGCTCGGATGGACAAAGTGATAAGTAAAAAAGTCTAATGTAAAAAAAATAAAGGCTACCTTAATCGGTAGCCTTTTTTATTTAAAAAACTATTAAAGGTAGAGGAAAAGAACATAATGAATGTAAAATCTATAAAGAAATATCTCAGTATCTTTGGCGAAATATCAATGTCAAAAAACCACAGTAAACCAGACGACAACTGGCAGTATGTTGAAGATAGTAACTCTCCTGAACATAATGACGCTTTATGTCCGCTTTTTTATACAGAAGAAAACTCTGAGACACCGATGCTTGTAGATAAGCAAGGTAATGTTTATAAAGTTGCAAACAACACTTTTACAAAGAACGGTACAGCTATTGCAAGAGTTGTAGAAGAAGGCTTTAAGAAGACTGTTTTTGATTTTAACGACCCTTTAGTAGAATATTATAATGGAAATATTTACAGAGCTCAACATAGAAACGATACTGTAGTCATTGAACGCTACAACAATGGTAACTGGACTACAGTAGAAGAGATTGGTTTCTCTTCAAGAGCTTCTGTTTTAACTGAACGTTTGTATCACGGAAGATACTACTGTCTTGATAGATATAACACTACTTTTTACATATTTGCTAGAGATGTTTTTAGGTCTGTAAGTATAAGTAATGCTTCTTTGAACAACCCACGTTTGTTTATTCACGATGACTACATCAACTTGGTAACATCAAC
>Ga0326511_10001909_pt1 | contig 17119 bp, 20 predicted proteins | sample 0_2496_0518_D_FD_203701 | JGI IMG/M metagenome (GOLD analysis project Ga0326511, IMG submission 203701) | Bovine rumen microbial communities from UC Davis, California, United States - 0_2496_0518 | ecosystem: Host-associated > Mammals > Digestive system > Stomach > Rumen | place: USA...
TTGAGTCGATGTAATAGTTGTATTCGACCCATCCGCCGTTGACGTATGTCAGGATCGGCTTGTCCTGTCCTTGAAACCACAAGTCACCGTTTTCAAGATTTCCCGTCGGCGTATTCGCTCCGACAAAGATATTCGACTTGCCGTCTATCATATCGAATACGGATGTCGGTATCGTCTGCGCTTGCCATGTTGTCCCATTCCATCTATAAGTAGCATTGTGCTCAAGTCCACCCGAATCAGTTCCCGTGTAGTACCACAGGTCTCCGATATGGTCATTCTTCTGTGCTGTTGTCTGCCAGTCGATTGACGGGTCTTCGCTCTGATACCATGTCTCTGCTTTGCGGTCGAGCTGTCCCTCTATATCGCTCACTGTTGTGGCGAATGTTCCGTTAATAAAAGCATTCAGTGCTGAGTTATCGGTGTATTTACTTGCAAGAATCCAGTCCGAACGAGAGTACGATTCGCCTTCAGCCTTCGGAGTAGCACAACGCAGAATGTCCCCGTCCGCTCCCTGAGTCCACAGATCGCCATCGTCATACGGCGGTATCGGCTGTGTATAAAAGATTCGTCTCTTTGCATCGGCGATGTCCTTTGCTTCAGATGCAAGACGCAAAGCCTCAGCAACGCCCGAATCAGATAACGCACTCCACGAATACGTGCCGTTTTCCTTTACAAACCTCCACGCTGATCCCGTAGCTGTGTTGTAATACAGATCTCCGAGATGCTGGTCTTTCTTTGCGTCTGTGTCCCATCCGCTCCCCTCAACGTTAGGATCGTAAGCAACAGGCGGAGCGGTCATTGATGGGTCATTAGCAAAGAACCATGACGTGATATTTCCGTCGATTTGGCTCTGCAAGTCGGCAATATCTGCGTTGATCTCAAGCACAGCGGATGCAAGTTTCCCGTCCGAGTACGTTCTCGCATCGTTCAGCACCGTTGTCTGTACGGTCTGTAAGTCAACTCCGATTGACTGTAATCCCGCTTTTACGCCAGCGACCTTACTGTCGTACATCTTCTCTATAACTGAGGAGTATGTTGTCGGCTTGTCGCCAAGTTCCATGCGGTCGTATCTATCTAACAGAACGTTATACTCCGTTCTGATGACCTTTGCTCTGAGCGAGGTGTTGTACATCGGAACGAATACCCCGCAAGTGTCACAGAGTCTTAGTCTCTGCAATGGAGCGAACTCTTTATACTCATCGGTCTGCCACAGCTGGACAAAGTCAACTGTCACGGTCTGATTCGGGAGCCATGCGTCCGACGCAGCGAGTCTCGATTGCGCTCTTGACCTCAGCTCTGCCTCTGTTGGTGGTTCTTCAAACTCGTCTGACAGATCCATCGGCACGACCACTTCACGCCCGGATGGAACGTCATGCCCCGAACTGATAAACAGCTCAGGCAGCATAACGAGCCTCGAAACGCTCTCCTCACCCTCGGAAACGTCTCCGAGCCAATAAGGGACGACCGCCGTGTATGCGTCCGATACGTCGTATTCGTTCGTGTAGTCGATGAGGTTCTTTCCGTAGCGAATGGAAATGTTCGTGTCCTGTCCTCTGTGCAGATAGAGCTTGACGCTGAACTTGTCGAACTCATATTCGCCCGTTCCGTATACGTCAAGGATTGACCCCTCTTCGCCCACGAGCATACCCTTTGCGCTCTTCGGTACATCTGATACGAGGTTTGCCGTTACGCTCTTATCCGTCCAAAATGTGAACGGATTCGGATTGACGCTCTGTGACTTTATTTTCTGCAACGCCTCAACACACGACCCAGCTGTGAACGGTTTAACTGTTATCCCGCTGAGTCTGTAACTGATGTGATGAGCATAGAACGTGACCACCCCGTTTATCGGTTCGGTTCGGCGGTATATGTCGAATGGCTGAACGTCGCCCTGTTCGTCGTGGGTACAAGCGATTATGCGTCCCTCTTGTATCTCAGAGAACAGGACGCCCGTCACAGGATAGTCAAACTCCACCTCATAGATGCCGTTGCGTTCTTCGTAAGCCACGGCACGAATGCAGTCGGCGAGGCGACCGAGTCCGTTTGTTGTGAAGTTTGTGTCAGTTTTTTCGAATAGAATCGGAATCATGATTTAATTCCTTTCAGTTATTTAGCTTATTAAACCTCTATTTAAGACATCGCCGTACCGTCGTACCTGTACCATATGCTAAATCCAGATGATGTCTGCGTCCGTATGTATAATTTCGTTGCATCTGTTAGAATTTGTGTTACAAAGGGACCCTTTAAAACAACCCGCATTACAAAGTTGTTAGTTGTTGGACAATTGAGCAAAGAGCTTGCAATCGAGCTCGATACGCAATAATAATCTCCAATAGTAGTCATAGTATTGAGGTCGGTGTCTGAAACAATAGATTGTGGTTTTAATGCGTCAAGCGCACTCTTGACACTCTGATTTGACCCCGCAAGTGACGAACCCGAATAGCCCTCAATAATCTGCTTTGCAAGGTTCGCAACCGTAATTCTTCTCGACGCACCCGCACTCGTTACGGCACGGACAAAATCGCTGTTGGATATTGCTGTAATGGCTGTTAATGCCGATTCTTTGATGCTCATTTTAAATCCTCCACCATCTTGGTATTATTTCGATTCTTTGTGTTGTGTATGTAACTCCCGAACTCCCGACAGGGATAACAGGGAAATCATTACCATTGAATGAAACGTGCGAACTTGCACCTGTTGCGACCACGCCCTCAAGCGTGTATATTTCCATCGTTTCGCAATCGATATATATTGTTGTGCTATCGCTTATGTCCATAACGGATATTATCTGCGACCCGATACCCACGTTGCCCGAGCCTGTTATCTTCAGCAACGGCTTCGACTCGAACGGAGTCGGGTTGACTATGTTGTTTCCGAGTCCAATTCCGCCGAATATGTCCTCGCCCGATTCAGTTTGGAGTTGCTCGCCGTTCTCATCGGTAAGTCCGTCCCACGATATAATGAAGCTGTACGGCTCCTCGCCGTCAACGAGAAATCTCTGAGGCTTACAATCAAACACGATGTTAAATTCAGATGCCGTGTTGTACTTGATAGGGCTTACATCGAGCCCGCTTTTGAACACCGCAAGCCTATATTCATCAGGATGGAATGTGTCTGCCAATCTTTGATATCCGATCTGTGAGCAAAGTGCATTCCGCAAGTCCGCGAGCTTAGTTCGGAACGTCTCTAAGTCCTCCTCATAGTTGAACGCGGGATAAGTTAGCTCGATGTTTTCAAAGGCCCCTTCGTCCAGGAAGAGCGCTCCGTTCTTCCCGGGTATGGTTATCATTTCGCCCCGACGTTCGGGAGCGTTGAATGTCCCCTCTCCGCCGATATAAATACCGAAATCGGCACTATTAACAGTGCCGAATGTAAATGAGTTATATGTTGCCATACGCTAAATTCCTCCGCTTTTGAGCGCGTGCGAGAACTTGCTCGACCTTGTACGCTAATTCCGTCTCGTTCATCCCTTGCGACGGATATACGTTTATCGTAATCGGTCCGCCGTTTCCGCTTTCTTCTCGGACAATATCGCGCAGATCATCCAGCGCACCGACGAACTCCGGCCGCTTTTCGCCTACACCGATCACCGCCGGGCTGTTGAATATTCCGCCCTTGTCGTACCAGTCAACACCAATGTGCGGGACTTTCGGAGGCACGAGGCTGAATCCACCCTTAATTTTGAAGTGTGGGAGCTTGATGCCCTTGAAAATCTTACCGAGCTTGATAGGGAACCAGCTTTTTATCTTGTCAATAATGGCCGAGAATCGCTCTTTGATGTTGTTGATCGGCGCCATGAATCTGTCGCGGATGCCTCTTGCCGCCGCAGAGACTTTTTCCCACAGCGCGGAGCCCAGCCCGCGAACAATCGCAATGCCTATTTGTCCAAGAGCGCTAACGATTTTTGGCAAATTCTTCAGGAGCGCCATAGCGAACTGTCCAATCAGCTTGCCTGCTGCGGCCAGGATCTTCGGCAGTGTAGTTTTTATCCAGGCCGTTACCTTTTCAGCGGTCAGCCCATCCGCTTTCTCCTGAAGCCATTGAGCTAACGACGTCAAGAGCTCCGATATCTTTTTTACTACGAGCGGCGCGCCCTCTTTTAAGAATGTGAAAATCGCACCCGGAATTGACCGTATAATGTTTCCGAGCATTGGTATGAAGTTGTTGAAGAAAAAGTTCACCGCAGATTTCGTGAGCACATTCAGCGATTCAGATACATCCATCCCCAGTGCCAATTCTCCGAGGAAGTTCTTCAACGCCGCTTTCATTGACGCGAATGAGCCTGTGAACGTGTCTCCCGCTTCATATGCCGCCGTTCCTGCAATTTTTAGGTTATCCTGAATGAGATGGATAGCCTCATAAACGTCTCCGAGGTTATTAATGTCAAAGCTCTTCCCCATTGCCGCCGGAAGTGCTTCAGCATCTTTTAAGAGCCTCTGCATCTCTGTTTTTGTACCACCGTAACCTAATTTCAGGTTATCCAACATGGTATAATTCTGTTTTGCGAAACCCTGATACGCATTCTGTATCATGGTCATGTCCGTGCCCATTTTTGCAGAGTTATCCGCCATATCCATTATGGCCATATTCGCCGCTTCAACGGCTTTCTTTGCGTCTCCGCCATAGGCTTTTTTCAGAGCGGCGCCAAATGAAACAGCCTGCTCTGAATATTCATTCATTGATATGCCCGCTTTCGCCGCCTCTTTTGCGTATGAACGCGCAGTGTCAGCCGCTTTTCCATAGAGCGTATCAAGTCCACCGATATAGGACTGTTGCAATTTGCCGCCCTCATCAATGCTTGACTTGATCATGCCAACAATCGCCGTGCCTATTCCTGCGGCAAGAATTGCTTTTTTTGCGAACGAGGCTATCTTGCCGCCTACGGAAACACCTGCCGATTCAGCCTCTCCACTCAGTACGTTGGAAATCGACCCGCTTATGCCTTGAGACGACGGCACGATCTGCACATACGCGGTTCCCAGTGTAGTTCCTGGCATGTCTATTCTCCTCTGATCCTTGCAAGCGCCGCCTCAAATTCCGATGCGGTTTTGAATCCGACTACTTGCTTTTTCTTTGCATCATTGCTAAGTATGTCTGTAAACAATGGCGGGGTCGTTCGTTCCTTGCTGAATCCCGCTCTGATTAACGTCAGATTGTCTGCAATAGATGCGAGTAAAAGTGTCTCTGCGCTGACAGATGATTCTGCCGCGAAGAGCTTTATTCGTGAATCGTCCCTCAAGCCAGCTGATAAGGTCGCCGCCAATTTGACTGGCAACGACCTATAATCGTATATCTGATATGTCTCTGCAAGGTCGCATATAAGCGCGTCCTCGTTGAGATTTATCATGCTGGCGAGGGTTATGAGTTTTTTAGTTCGTTGACCGATTCCATAAGTTCCCCAAGAGCCTCAACCATAGCGGAACTCGATACTTTACCGTTCTCTCCTCTAAGATGCTCTTTGAGCATTTTGACGCCCTCATTCCCGAGCAGCATCTTTGCTGCCTTGACTATTAGGCCTGTCTCGCCTTCGTCAATGCTCGCCAGCACTTCGAGAAATTCCCAGTCGTCAGTTACCGACTCTGCAATGGTCATTTCGAATCCGTCGTTGAGCTTTGCTTTCATGGATCACCTCTTCATTCTCCGCTATGCGGTCTTCTTGATATACTCGTAATGAGTATTTCCGTTTTCATCCGGGAGTGCTGTGATTGTCACCTCATAGCCTACTGCGTCGGAGTCGGTGTAAGTGATATCTCCGATTTCGGATATCTTGCCCTGTGGAACAACGACTCTTTTAACAGTGTTGCTATTCATGACCATATCAACTACCCAAACGCCGACTTCCGGCTCTTTTGCGTTTGCCGTAACAGTAATGCCTGTTGAAAGGGTTCCCGTTACGTTGCTTGAACCGTATACAGCTTTAAGTACGTCCTCGTTAAGAACTTCAATAAGAGTGAACTGAAATGTATCGTTCTTCTCTTCCTGAATGTTAAGGACTGTGTCTCCGCCCCACGCCTTGATATCTGTGGTTTCAGGGCTATTCGAGTTTGTCATGCCGTCTTCACTGCAATATCCGAGTGCCTTGAAAGCATTATCAAGTGCAGTTGTTGCGTCAGTTGGTGCAGTTGTGCCCATTGCGGCTCTCCATACAGCACCGCCGATTGCAGGCTTGCCCGCACTTACGTTTCCTACTGTCTGTGCCATTGATTTCCTCCTAATAGTGAGTAATGTCATACACGGCCTGCCAGCGGTACTGCTTGGTTTCCGTGTCTGTAAAGTTGTAATCTGTTTCGAGCTCGACCCGTGCTACACGGTTGAGCTGCGCAAAATCTTTCATCGCCGTTTCGACTTCGCCGTTTAGGATCATAGCGTCAAGCAAGGACGCTCCATACGACTGAATAGCGATGGTTGTTGTTGTTATATGGTTGTTCCTACTGCTCCCCGTCTGCTCAAGTAAAACGTAGTTCGTGAGCTCTTTAGGAGACTCAGCGTACACATTCACGTCAAGGTTGTCGTTGAGGAACGTCACTAAATCAACAAGAATCATTAAGCGCCTCCTCTTGCTTTAAGCAATGTATTGTTCTGATAATTGTCACGGCGGGCTTCAGGCGTTGCGGCGAATACGGATGCGTTCGCTCTTGTCTTACCGACCATAGATGAAACTTCGTACCCGAGTCCCGACGGGCATCTGCTCAGAATGTTGTTTGCGTATTCCGTGCAGACGTTTACAGCCTCCGGGCTTTGCATCAGCTCTCTCACGCCCGCTCTGTTCAATTTGAACTTAACCTTGCTCATATGTTTCGACCTGCACCTTCATGTTCCAGCTGAGAGGGATCATGTCCTCGATGCCCTGCGTCGGGATCCCGATGATCCTCCAGTCCTTATCGAAGAATCTGACCTTCTTCCCTGCTGTCCAGTTATGTGTGTCACCTTTTGGTATTCCGAGTTGATATACGGCTTTGCGTCCCGTGAGGTTGAATGTCTCAAGCTGTTCCGTCGAGTTGACGGGAGCAACAAGCACGTTATCCACCTCCACAGGCACTTCCGTAAAGATTGGTTTGTTCAGTGGGTCCTTACCCGTTTGAGTCAAGTCGTAAAGAGTGACTGTTATTCCTCTGATGATGGCCATAAATCAATCACCCCCAGTCTCTGCCTCTTAAGACCGAGTCTTGCAAGTTCGGACTTTTTTATAAAAAGGCCTCCGCCCGGCACGAGATAGGTGCCGGAAACGGAGTACCCTAATGCAGATTCTGAAAACTGTGTAACGGGTTCGCTGTTTGTGGATGTCATCAGCGTTCTGGCAACGACATCGACCGTTACGGACTTCGCAACTGAAGCCAGTGCCGGTTCAGCCTCAATTATTGCATCGAGATCCTTGCCTACCTTCTTCGCTTCCATCCTGAGCGAATCGCACACCAGCGGAATTAGACTCTCAGCACGAGTTGCCTCATCCTGGGTCAGAGGACGCCACAAGGCTGTTATGTCTGCCACAGTTGCATAGTCCGCCATATTACCACCTCACTAATTAAGCGTTGTGATAGATGACAGATGTCTGCTGTGTGATCTTGTAGCCGAATGCCTTTCTGCCCTGTACTGCGGAGCATCCGATGTGTGCACCGTCAGCGAGATCATAAACGCCTACTGGAACGTTCCAAGCGTCTACGAAGTGGCAGAAGTCGCTGTTGCCGATAACGTAGTCAACAGTCTTCTGTGAAGAACCTGAACCTGTTGTCAGTCCGTTGAGGTTCAGAGCCTCGAATACAGGGATTCCTGCGAGTCTGCCCATGTAGCCTGCACCGAGTTCGCCTACGTTTGCAGTAGCCGCTACGAATTCAGGGCTCTGGATCAGCTTCGCATAGGAGTCGGAAGTAACAGCGATCCACAGCTTAGCCGGATCTACTTTCGCCTTCTTGACTGTAGCGATGTCTGTGACCATCTTCTCGTAGATGTTGCTCTTTGTCAGAGCTGTCGTGTCGCTCGAAGCTGTGCCGTGAGCGATGAGGTCAGCAGCGAGAGCCGCGTCAACGACGTTCGCCAGAGCATAGCCGGCGGAGTCGAGTCTCTCAGCTACCATTCCGTCAGGAACTGCAGCAGCCATGAAGCCGTCGATGAGTTCGTTGACAGCGTAGTCGTTGTCGAGTACGAGTGTCTGATAAGTTGTAGCAGGGTTGCTGATAGCAAGACCTGTTGCTGTTACGTAAGCACCTGCAGTAGCTTCGGTCCTTACCGGGATCTTGACAGCACCGGCAACAGCCGCGCCATCGTGTCTCTGATTGAAGAGCGCAGCGAATACAGAGTTAGCTCTGAGCTTCGCGTCTACGATCTTCGAATAGCTTTCCATTTTGTTGGGATCCTGTGCCATTGTTATTCCTCCATTAGAATTTTAAATTTGGATTTAGTTTTCTGAAGGCCGCCGTAACACCATCTTCTTCCGGTGGCGTCTCCGGATTACCCAGAGGCGGCGTCTTTACGGATCCAACAAGGTTCTTGAGCGATTCGGCACTCTTGCGGATAGCCTCTTCATCTTCGCCCTGTATGAATCCAATAGCCTCATAGGAAAGTCCGCACTCTCTTGCGATTCTCGTTTTTACCGAGTCGATCTCGTATTTCGCAATCTGTCCGTCCTTCTCTGAAAGCTGTGTCTGCAGATTGTCCTTCTCTTCGTTCAGTTTCTTGATCTGGTCAGTAAGGCTGTTCAGCTGTTCATTGAGTCCGTCGTTCTGCTGTGAAGCAGCTTCCGGTGAGATCCACCCTTCGAACTCCTTCCTTCCGATCTCCTTGCCTTCCAGTCTTGCCTGTCCTACGAGTTTGTTCACTTCTTCCTGAGTGAATACTTTTTCTTCTGCCATTTGTTACCTCCCACTCTTAACCGTTGTAGTCACGTAATTTTGCTTATTAAAAAAGCAGACCCCATTGTCTGCCTTTAATAACTTATTCTCTGTATTTTCTTTTCCTTACCTTCCGAGCATTGCCAGATCGCCAGGATGCACGAATCAAGAAGACCGATCTCCATCTGATCAAACTGTGCTCTGTATCCGAAACCGCCGTTTGCGCCGATGCTTCTCTTCTCGCAGTTCGTTGCGACCTGCTTCAGAGACGGCTGGTCCATGTGGCATATCTCCTGAGCGTACAGCAGCTGTTCGAACTTGGCATTTGCTACGATGATCTCTTTGACCGTCGGCAGGATCACGTTCTTGATGCCTTCCGCACCCAGTTCGTCACTCAGTATCTTCTGATTGCCCGAACCATCTATGACGATGACCTCAGGCTTCATAGCCTCAAGCAGTCTGACGATCCACGCATTGCCGGATCTGAGCGATTGACAATCTATAGCTTCGAAGAAGATCTTCCCGTCTGCCGTTCTGGATGCCACCGATACGGATACGGATGTCTTGCTGTACTTGATGCCGACATATAGCTTGCCGGATATCTTTGGGACTGACTCGCACTTGAGCCCTTCCCACTCCGTGACGGAGATCTCAGACTTCAGATTCGACTTCGCCCAGTATCCCAGACGCTGGATGTTGAAATCGAGCTCGTCCTTCTTGTCTTCCGCTCTGACCTTTCTCTCGTTCAGCTGATATCCCATCGCGGGATTGCATTCGTACCACATATCGACATCGTTGACGTCGGTGATGTGCTCGGTGGACCATTCAGCCCAGCCGGTGTCTTCCGTCTTCCCTGCGAGGCAGTCAGACCTCAAGTTCGGGAAGACTGTCCCCTTCGATACCAGTGTCGGCGGAGTACCGCAGAGGATTATCTGCGGATTGTCCGAGTCGGATACGACATACTGCAGAGTGTTCTGCTGATCATCGGTGTACTCCTGCGCCTCGTCCACGATGAGTGTGTCGAAGCCTTCGCCCAGTCCTCCTACGGAAGTCCTTGTTCTGAAATCCACAGTACCGCCTGTGTCGAGCAGTTTTATCCGCTCCAATCCGAATTGCTTCGCATAGGTATACGACTTCGTATAAACCTCATCTCGGCTCACGCGCTGGACCTCTTCGTATCCCATGTCCTTCAGAAGGTTTGCAAGCCTGAGTGATGCAGAGGACGATGTCGTTGTCCTGTGGGCTGTGTGCAGTACCTTCCGACCTGTAAAAAGGTCATCCAGTTCCGCGATGGTTATGATCTCGCCTTTGCCGTTACGTCTTGGTACTTCGTAACCAAACTTCGTGTGAATGAATAATCCCTCTTCATTCACCGCCCGGATGTCGTACACAAGCGCCTCTTGCCAGGGCTGTGGTATACGGCCTGTGCGCTCATATAGATCAATAGCTCTCTCGCCTAATGTCTCGGTGTAAGGTAGTACAACGGAGCTTGTGGGAGTCTGGCGTCCGTATCTGACGTCCATCTCCTACCTCCATTGTCAATTCTTCTTTGCTTTCTTTAATCGTTTTTCAAGTGTGTCGCTGCGGGTGTTCCACAGGACGCTGTTCCTGTCGACTTCGCCTTTAGCAAGTGCCGTGATTCTTCCTTCAGCGTTCTTGTCAGGAAAATACTCTACTTTGCAGCGACACCCTTTATGCCTGGCGAAGACTCGACGGTCCATCCGACTGTCATATTCATATTCGCCCGCTACATCCTTGCACCAGTCTGTATGCTTCGTGTCGTGGCTCGGATAGGATCCTGACCACGTCCGCTTGATGATCGGATGCAGTCCCGCGCTTTTCTGGAAGTCTGCGTTGTACTTGATGATAGCGTCGACCATCGAAAGAAGTTCGGGCACGACCACATTCTCGAGTGCGTCCTTTATCTTCTCAGACTCGACCGCTGACAGCTCCTGAACCACCGTGTCGATCCGCGCGTTCGGGGGCTTCGTTACCATCGGCCTGAGGCCAATGCCCGCTGCATCATTCAGATTCTGCTGAGCAGCCTCTGCGAAGATGGATATCAGTCCGTGCCCTTCGCGAAGGTATTCCGCCAGCTCCTCTGGTGACGATACAGCCTTTACGATGTAGTCACCGATGACCGCAGCCAATTCGTTGACATCTTCGTAAGTGCCCGCACCCATATCGAGATTGAGAATACGGCTCCACGCTTTCGGGTCCTTCGTGATTGCCTCGACAAGTTCCTGCCTCAGCGTTTTTTCGTCCATAAACACCTCCCTGCTTTAACCGGAGCAGTCCCGTAACAGTGTTATATTCCCATCAAATCCCTGAGCTTCTCTTCTGTGAAGTAATCAGGGAATGACTGCTGAAGTTTGAGCGCTGCATCACCGATTCCACTCATTGCGGAAGCATCCGGCTCGAATACCGGCTCCCACTTCGGAACGGTCAGATAGAACTGATTACGCTTGTATGCTTTATTGTCACGAACACATGCTGCAAGATATCCGGCATTCAGAAGGCCGGAACCGAACGACCTCTGTGCCGCTCTCGCCTGCAGTCTCAGATTCTCGTGAGATGCCTTTATCGCTTCGGAGCTTGCAGGATTGCCCGATGAAAATCCGAGATCCTCAAGAGTCAGTCCTGTTTCACCAGCAAACAGACCCGCGAACATTTTCAGCTGTTCGACGTGTGGTGTCATGCTCTGCTGGGTGAACTGTCCGACCTTCGGTGTGTCTCCGTCGCTATCTTTCGTGATTTCGAGCATCATGCTCATAGCAGCGGACCACTTATCCATCGGCTCCGCTTCAGGATCGGTTCCGAGCACGTACTTCTGAGGGATGCTGTAGAACTCTGCCGACAGTTCCGAGCGCTTCACTGTACGCATAGCCGAGTCGACAATGTTCATGCAAGCCCTGCTGATACGTGAGTGTCCGAACGGTCTGACCGCATCAGGTCTGTGGATGATCGGAACCAGCAGAGGATAAGGTGCCTCGTACTGATAGATCTGCACGCCGTTCGATCCCTTCTGGTAGTATTCAGTTCTGCCCGGAAGGAAATATGCTTCGAGCAGCGGCTGTCCGTAGTTGTCACGGTCAAGCACCGCATAGCCTTCCGTCAGCATGCCCGTAATAGGATCCATCGTGCCCGTCGCGTTCATTCCATCTATCACCTGCAGTCTCGGATATCCGTCCTCGTCATTGCTGATATAGATAAAGTCACACGAAGCAATCAGAGCGCCCAGGACGGCACTCGGGAACAGCATATCCGGATTGTTCATCTGGAAGATCTGATTAATGTTGAAGTTGTCCTCTGCGAATTCTCTGAAGACGAGCCTATCTGCAAGCGAGTCGACCGCCTTCGCGCACCATCCGAGCGTATTGGTCCAGCTACGGAGCTGCGGAGGTGTGCTAATTCCCAGATCAGCCGCTATGTGTTTCATCTCATAATGGCTGTATCTGGTGCGGATCCTCGTCTGCTTCGATGCCAGCTTCGCCCTTAAGTAGTCAATTCCGTATGTCATTTTTTAACTCTCCTGTCGCCAAATCGTATACAATTGTGCGAGATATATTCCCAGTGACGGCGTGAAGGTCGGCCGCCGGGGGACAGCGGGTCCCATGCCCCCATTCACATATATAGTCTTTGATTATTTATTCTTTTGGCCCGTCAGCCCCACAACGAAAGTGATCAATTGTTTTTCATCGGTCGAAGCGGACGTGAGGTCCAGTCGTATGTCGCAGGTAGGATCCTGTTCGACACTACCTGTTGCTGTTCACCTTTCATTTCCTTTGGCATCAGCTTGTCTGACTTGGCACGGTTGCAGCATCGATGTGCAAGCTGCAGGTTGTCTATGTCGGAGGGGTGTCCTCCCTTTGCTATCGGTATGATGTGGTCTATCGTCGGGCTGAGGGGGTGGGGGTATTTCAAATTGAAGTCCACCGGCTTGCCACAGATAGCACACACTGTCTGTGTAGCGTAGATCCTCTTCTTATTCTTTTCATACTGGCCACGATGCGGGCCGTCCTTGTCTGGTCTGTTTCTCGTTGCCATTAATATCTCCAACGCAAAAGACCAGGCTGAGTATGACCTGGTCCTTGCGGTTACCTCTATGTAGTTCAGAAAGGAGTTGTGAAAAACCTAACGTAGATCCGTACCGGAGTCGAACCGGTGCCATCCCATCGGATCATAATGCGGACCGATACAAGTCCGCTGGTGGTGACTTGGTCTCCGGTTGTTTGCCAACCTTTGACAATACTATTATATGATACATCCAACTCCACTACACTCCCCGCTTTGCCTGGGTGATAGTTGGGTGACATTTTCTCACCCTTTTTCGAAACGCTGTACCCGTTGCAATCACTGGCTTTGCGGGTTTCCATCCCTTGCCGGGGTGAGAAAGGTGAGTGTTTTTGAAATCCATTATATAAACTACTTACAAAAAATTTTTTTTCAATTTAAAAAGTATCACCTTTTTCACCCTTTTGGCTGAAACCGTTGAAATTTCAACGTTTTTCGGGGTGACTTTTTTGTCGAAAAACTCACCCTTTTTCTGCAAAGTACGGCTTTATGTAACGAATAAAAAGTTATTGTAAATAAAAAAGAGCCGGCTTTGTGCCGACTCGATTTGTCTTTATTAGAATGGTATCGCCTCTTGTACCGGTGTAAAGCCCGTCTCCTCGAATGCTTCCTGTTGTTCCGGTAGCTTGAACCGGATTCCTCTGTACACCGGAGTACCATGAAGTGTCTTCAACGGTATGCCGTGAGAAGCTGCTCGGTCCTTGATGTTCTTCTTGTAGATCGGAGTGAGGTCGTTCGCGTTACAGTAACGTTCGTACTCCGATTCCAGATCTGTCTTCTTGATGTATGACGCTTTGTCCTTTGTCACATCGCAGCAGTCATATATAAAGGAAAAGAACGTGTCATATCTGCATCTGTATTCAGCCATAAGATCATCGGAACTTTTGCAGCGGCAGAGTTTATTGTTGTTCTTTATAAAGTCTTTCAGTCCGTCCAGCGCCCAGTTCAGGATCCCGCTCGCTTCGTTCTCGAGCTTGTCCCGGAGATACATGTCTCTGTCCTTCTCCTCGATAACGTTACGGCTGTGAATGAAGTTGAGACGTTCGCTCATGTGATCACCCTTGTCATCCTCGAACACAGGAAGATGGTTGCACGATACCAGAATAACTCCTCTGAACTTATACATGAAGTGCTGCAGTCCCTTCAGTTCCGCGCTGATCGAGTCCCCGCCTGTCAGCTGTTTGAACGTCGATGAGTCCTTTATTGACTCTTTGCCCTGATCGCCTACGACAACGAGGCGCTTTCCCCAGCATCGGCCTGTTGCCCATCTGTCATTGCTCATGTCCTGGAACGATACGTTCGCGGTGTTGTCCTGCCCGAGTAGGTATGTCAGTATGTCACAATCTACAGACTTTCCCGTATTGCCCTCGACGGAATATTGAACGAATGCACCTTTGAGTCTGTACCCGTAGATGCTGGACAAGATGATGCCGGCTTTCATCCGGTCGAGTCTCAGCATCTCTTCGTCCACGATTCCGTCCTCGTCTTTGCAGTAATCTCGCTTGAAGCTCTCCCAAACGGGAGCCTTTGCTCTCGGATCATACTCACAGGACAGCTGCACCGTTGACAGCAGTCTCGGAGTGTGCGGTATCAGTTTGAATTCTGGAACCGTAATAAGCCCGTTCTTCACGTTGATGTAACGCTCATCCGCATTGATTTCATCGTACTCGACAGCCTTTGCTCTGACCACGATCATCTGCGAAGTCTGTCTGAGTGTTGATGGATTGCTGATGTACGGCGGAAGATATCTGTCGACCTCCGACTGTACTTCGGTATCAGAACAAGCGTGATACACTCCACCACGATACCACAGGACCTGATCTGCTTTTGTTCCCGGATTCCTTGCGACGATAACGTGCTGTTGTTCGAGTATCGCATCCGCCAACAGAGATGGATTAATCTTGCCTTTGTCTGTCACCCACGAAGCGTAAACCGGATCCTCTTGCTTAATGAGCGCAAAGAGCTTATCTCTGTCTCCGTCTTCGTCTTGTATCCAGTCCGTAACGTCTCCATGCTTTACCGCTGACGGTGTAACGACCGTGATACTGAAGACAGCACTACGCAGATCTGCAGTGACTTTCTTCGCGAGGTTCTGACCAGGCGCATCGTTGTCCGCTATGATCACAACGTCGTGTGCTCCGATGAAGTGCTTCACGTACTGCTTTTTCCAGTCTGATGTACCACCAGCCGTGACCGCTGTCAGCCCGAGCGCCTTCAGGGACTCGACATCCTTCTCACCTTCAACGTAGTAGATTGTCTTACCCTGTTTGATAGCTTGCTTCAGCGCCATTACGTTGTAAAGTTCCGCCTCAGCTCCGCCTTTGCCGGATGTATATTCACCGTCTATGATTCTGCCGTAACGGATTTCTTTGCCCTCGATGCCGTCGCCTTCGTAGCGCAGTTTGGAATAAAGATAGTTCCCATCCGCATCGGTGTATCTGTATTCGGCAACGAGATTGATCTGCCACTTTTTCAGAGGCTTCTTCGGCTCGTCTTCCTTCGTCGGCATGATGTCGTTCCAAGTCTTACCGACCTCAGCCAAAATGTCTGCAGTTGCACACCCAGCGTGACAGTGTAATGCGATCTTGTCCTCTTTCTGATCATACGCAATACTCAAACTTGCCTTCTTATCATAGTGTGCAGGACACCGGCAGATGTACTGGTCCGGTGCGGTCTGCTTTACGTTTTTAAATGCTGCTAAGAATAGATTTATGTTTTCAGCCATTGCTGTTTATTCTCCAAATTCGAATCGTGCTTGGCGGGCTTTGTCCCGTGCTTCCTTATATAGATCATGATTTTTATGGTAGAAACGGTATGCATTGTCTCCCGAAGCTAAAACGATGAATCCGTGGTCTCCATCGTGGTATCCACAGCAAGGGCAGTGCCAGCTCGCTATATTCCCGATAAAGTATTTCCGTCCACATCGAAGGCATTCGCACAACCACGACTCACCCTCTTCTGCGAGCGGAGCCGGCTCATTGTCTCCAAATTGATTTGAGCTTTTGAATGAAAAGTCGGAGAATATAACTGTCGCACGATTGCCCTCCTTTGTGAATAAGTCAATTTTGTGCTCGGAACAATCGTCCATAATGCCCTTTACTTCCAGCCAGCTTTTTGATTCAGGAAGATAGAAATCCGGCAGATAACGTGTCCCGTCGCTAAGAACAAACCCTTCTGGCTCATATTCGTATCTAATTCTAAGTTCGTCAAGCAATTTAGCCACCCTTGCTTCAAGCCTCGACCGGAACCGGTACCCGTTGTAAACAGTCTCAATCGCTTTCATTGTTCAACATCCTTTCCGCAATCGCGAGTGCTCTCTCTCTAACCTTGAATATGCCCGACTCAGAATAGATCAGATTGTCTGCTATCTCTTTCCACCCGAGCAGCTGCACGTATCGCTGGTAAAGGACAACGCCCTCGATGCCAGGGATCCTGTTGAGGAAGTCGGTTATCTCCTCCAACTTGATCTGAGCTTGTTCCTCTGCGTCGAGCCATTCCTTTGCCCTGTCTGCGAGTCTGATTGCTTTGTTTTCTGTCTGCCTGGATACGCCCGTTCCGTGTGGCATACCAGGCTCACCGGATAGAGTGGATCCTATTGCATCGATGCGTTCCGTCTCCAGTTCGTAATTCGCCCGGGCACGATTGGCAGCGTAAAGTGCATATTCATATTGTTCAAGATACTCTGTTGCTTTGATCATTTTCATTTATTCCACGTTACCCATCCGTCCTGCTCGGCTGGATCCTGGGCAGGTACGGACTCGATACGGACCACGTAACCGACCTGAGCGGTTGCGATGTAGCCCTGTTTCATTAGTTCGTTCATGACGTCCATCATGTCTGCGTAGTCATGGCAGCAGATGGTGTCGCCTACATTTAATACGTCGTTCATAATCACCTCTGATTTGTGGGCAGATATACCGCTGCCCATCGGTCATACTATAATCTCCAAACTGTCCGCCTAATCCCGGAGTCAATCCTCCTTATCTTCTCTATGGCTGACAGTAGTTGGCTTACCCCAACCGTAATCCGTCTGCCACGCACCTACTCCGTCACGATAGTCTCCTATCGGTGAGCCTGTGCTTTCCGTCTGCGGAGTATCGGCTATATGCCACCCACATTCATGGCAATACTTGTCGGTAGAAGCGCAAACCGCTTTACACCACGGACATTCTCTGAGAGTATCGGCTACTTCTTCAGCGAATACCGCATCCCTAATTGCA
>Ga0326511_10001910_pt1 | contig 17119 bp, 24 predicted proteins | sample 0_2496_0518_D_FD_203701 | JGI IMG/M metagenome (GOLD analysis project Ga0326511, IMG submission 203701) | Bovine rumen microbial communities from UC Davis, California, United States - 0_2496_0518 | ecosystem: Host-associated > Mammals > Digestive system > Stomach > Rumen | place: USA...
GGTTGCTTTTTTGATGGCGAGACATAGACCATCGCTCTATGGCACCTAGAACAGCGCAGGAGACCGCTTAAGGGGTTGACCATATCCCTGCCCTCCGGCACGGGGGAAAATGCAGAGAAGGCCCCTTTATTTAAGTTAAACTCGCACTCGCTGATGATGGGTGTGTGTTTGCCGTCAACAATGATGGGATTTGCCGATTTGATGCGGCGCTTGACCGTCCTGCCATCATCGGCAAGCTGCCGGACCGTGGTGGACTTTTGCCAGCGGATTTTGCCGATGTAAACCGGGTTCTGGAGTATCCTTGTTACCGTTGATTTGTGCCATTGCTCGGCGTTCCTCGGCGGCTTTATCCCTTGCTCGGTCAATTGCCTTGCTATCTGGTGCGGCGTGTTGCCGCCCTGATGCAGCCGGAATATCTGCCGGACAACCTCGGCCTCTTCCGGCACGACTTCCAAATGCTTGTCTTTCTTGCCGTTGCGTATTGCCTTGTAGCCGTATGGAGTCCAGTTTGCTATCCACTGTCCTTCCTGTATAGCTGCAAGTTTACCCGCCTGCAATCGGCGGCGGATGGTTTTGTATTCTCTCCTGGACATAAATAGCCCGAATTCAAAATACTCCTGGTCGGCCTCTTCCGCCGGATTGAAGACTTTTGACGGCGTGATGATGAGTGTGTTGGAGTAGAGAAAAGCGTCCGCCACTTGCCCCTGGTCGGATGTGTTGCCTCTTGCCAAGCGCTCGATCTCCACGACAAGTACTGCTTTGTATTGCCTTTTCGATACTGCTTTCAGAAGTTTTTGCATTTCGGGGCGGTCGCTGATGCTCTCCCCGGAGACCACTTCCCGGTAGACATCAACCTGATGCATGGAGATCCCGTGACGGTGTGCCAGCTGCTCCAGCATGGCGGCGTGTCGGGCGAGAGTTTCCCCCTCGCCCAGCCGTTCCAGTTCCATGTCCGCTCGGCTCTTTCGGAGATAGAATGCAAATCTGTCATTGGGATTTACTTCCAAGATTCTCTACCTCCTCGATGGGTTTGTCGTTCCAGAAGTCCTCCCCCTCGATGTGGTCATAGACTTCATGGCAATAACTGTCAATGTTGTGTTCTCTGTCTTTCCTACTGTTGAGATAGACATTGATGGTGCCGTCCTCGTTCGGAGAGCAAAAGCCTCCCACCCTTGGCGGCAAGTCAATCAGTCGCACGAAAAAGTCCGCACCCTCTAAAAATGTCATCTGTTCTGTGATTTCTCCTTTAACCGTTGCGCCAGTGCCAGTGTCTCATAGAGATCACTGTCCGGCGCGTCTTCTAAAACATCGAATAGTAACTTGATTCCGGGGCGGCGGCGCATGGCCTCCCGGATTTTTGCTGTGTCCGTTTCCTCCGCTTGTGCCGGTGCTTCCTCTAAGCTGTCATCCACCAGGTACGCCACGGAGACCCCAAAGTACTCTGCCAGTCTCCTAATAGTAGATGCTTCTGGTATAGCTCCCTGTCTCCATTTTGTCCATGTGGACTTGCTCAAGCCCAGGTCAATGCAGACCGGGCTTTTCTTTTTGCCATTTTCAGCGCACAATTTGTCGAATTTGTCGTAAAAGGTCATGGTTCTCCCCCAGTCTACTTGTGTATTCCTACAAATACGCTTCAAATTCGCATTTTGCGCTTGCAAATCTACTTGTTTTGTGCTAGTATCTGCTCGTGGGTAGAAATCCAAGCGCATTTCGGTTCACCACCTACAGCCCCAGCGCCCGGTGGAGTGCGGCAACACTCCGCCGGGAATCCCTAGCGATCCAGACCCCCTTTAACTTGTAACTACTGTAACTGTTAGGCTTTTTGTAACCTCATTGTAACACTGAGTTTTACCAAAGTCAACAAAAAGTTGCGGAAAGTTGCAAAAATTTCAGCAGCTTGCCAAGACATTAACAGTGTAGCACAACCCCTGTCCGAAAAACTGGACAAGATTCATGACGGGAGGAGAGATTCATGCGGCACGGCCCGCTCACCTACAAACCATCGGCCTTTGTGCCACAGATGCGAGTATTTGTTTGCCCCGTTTGCGGTCAAAAGACCACCGCTCCGAAATGCAAGGGGCGGACACATCCCGGACACATCAAAACATTCTGGTGCTGGCAGTGCCAAGCTGATACAGACCAGATACAGCTGGAGTGATGACTAATGGATAACCCCGTTTCTTGGTTTCTTTTGACCGGCGCTCTGCTGGCCTGCATCGTTTACTTCTTCGGCGCTATCGTTGCCGACCGTGAAGCACATCTCTCCGCCGCACAGGAATGGAGGCGGCTGGAAGATGAGACTAGAGAACTTGATTTTAAGGAGTTCATGTATGAAAGCCCCGAATACAGAGAAAACATCGCCCGCCGTAACCGTCCGCTGTTCTGACGGATGGCAGGAAAAGGCGGAGAAAGCCGCTGCCGAGTTCCTGGGGAGGCTGGCATGAGAGAAATTTCTATCTTCACCGCCCCGGCGGACAAATGGCTTGTGGTAGCCCACGACAACGAGACAGGGCGTAGCGCCTTCGCCCACGCCGCCGACGAAAACACCAACGACTTTCTGGAATTGTCCAGGATCGCGGTCAACAGGCTGGCCGCAATGATTGAAATTGACGGAGGAAAGAAAAATGACACCAATCCCTGATGACCCCATTGTGAGCCGCATGGAGCGGACGGGGTACGCCCACGATTATGAGCCGGTCGAGGATTCCTACTGGGAATCCCCTGACGGAGAGACCGTCTCCCGGGAAGAGTTCGCCGAGGAAGTCAAGCGCATGGCAATGGACGATCCGCACTGGGTCGCCGACTGCTTGGGCTTTGTTTGGAAGGAGGGCAGGCGCTAATGGCTTTCCTGCACTTTGACAGTGACACCCACACCTACACTTTGAACGGCAAGAAGCTCCCCAGCGTGACGGAAATCTGTGGTCTCCTCAACAACTGGGGAGACATCAACCCCGCCATCCTGATGCAGGCGGCGCGGCGTGGGAGCGTGGTGCATGAGTACTGTGAGCTTGTGGACTACGGTGTAGACGAGGACGGCATCGAGGTCGAGCCGGAGCTTGGCGGTTATGTCATCGCCTACATGAGATTTCTGAGAGACTACAAGCCCAGCTGGGAGATGGTCGAGCAGAAGGTCTACAGTGACCAGTTTGGGTTTGCCGGAACGCTTGACCGTTACGGAACGATTGACGGCAAGCCCGTCCTGCTGGACATCAAGACCGCCAGCTCCGTCAGCAAGCTCCAGAAAATCATCTGGGCGTGTCAGCTCTCCGCCTATTCGCTTTTACTCGCTAAAGCGGATGACCCGAAGCTCCGCCGGTTGAATCTGGTGCTGAAACGGGACGGAAAGTATCAGGTGATTGATGCAAGCGAGAGCGAGGAAAGATACGCATTCAGCGGTTACTCGCTGTTTAACACCTTGCTCCTCATCTGGAAGATCGTCAATGAGTAACGGTGTACACGATGCGGAGCGGCTGAAAGAGCTGCAAGCCCTGGACCTCAACTACAAGATTATGATTACACAAGCAAGGATAATCGACTGGTACGAACACTACAACGGCAATGTCTGCGTGTCTTTCTCCGGCGGAAAGGACTCCACGGTTCTGCTCCATATCGCCAGGAAGATTTACCCTGACATCCCGGCAGTCTTCTCAAACACCGGCCTTGAGTACCCGGAGATCCAGAAGTTTGTCAAGGGCTTTGACAACGTGGACATCGTAACCCCATCCATGAATTTTGGTCAGGTCATCACGGAGTTTGGCTACCCCATCATCGGCAAGGAAGTCGCCGAGGCCATCTACTACGCCAGACGGATTCGTTCACAGTCTCCTAATGTAGAGAGAGAGAGAGAGAGGACGGTCACGCATCACAGGCGAGAGATGCACGGTCAACGAATCTCATCGAAACCTCCACAGCCAGGAACAGACGCACCGTTCTGCAAGGACGATGGGGCGAGAAGTCGATTGGAAACGAATGGAAATCGGGGGGGGCAGAACCGCAGGAGAGCGGAGATCTGCGGTGCGCTCACGACAGACGAGAACCTCAACAGACAGCGAAGAGCCGGGATAGGCAATGGAGAGACTGGCGAAGGGGGTGTCTTTAGCAACGGCGAGGAACAGTTCGGTGAGAAAAGCCAGTTCAACAAAGAGAAGTGGCTTCCGCTTGCCAGAGATGTCCCCATCCTGATCTCTCACAAGTGCTGTCACAGGATGAAAAAGTCCCCGATGCACAAGTACCAAAGCTCCCACGGCTACAAACCAATCCTTGCGACTTTAGCAGAGGAAAGCAGAGTGCGTAAGCAAGCGTGGATTCGCCACGGGTGCAACGCATTTGAAAGCAAGAACCCGATGAGTCAGCCAATGAGCTTCTGGACAGAGCAGGATGTCCTGGCATACATCGTCAAGTACAACGTACCTATCGCAAGCGTCTACGGTGACATTGTGAGCATCGGAGAAGACGGCAACAGCTGCCCGGCGGTGGATGTCCTTGGGAACGTCCAGTGCAATCTCAAATGCTCCGGGTGCCAGAGAACCGGCTGTATCTTCTGTGCGTTCGGTGCCCACCTTGAGAAGGGCGAGACAAGATTCCAGCGTCTTGCCTACACCCACCCACGGCAGTACGAGTACTGCATCGGTGGTGGAGAGTGGGTGGACAACCCATTCTATGACCCGGCAGCTCCCGTCTGGGACGGTGAGTGGAAGAACTGGAACCCCAAAAAGATCTGGTCAAGGAACAGCAAAGGGCTTGGCCTTGGGAAGGTCTTTGACATGGTAAACGAAATCTATGGAAAGGATTTTTTACGGTATGAATGAACAAGCACTGGCTCCCGTGAATGCGGAAGCTGCCATCGCCCTGGTAAGACCCACGGGCAAGAACTATCTGGTCAACTGCGGAGGCTTGCAGGAGATCAAGCTTAAGCGTGACGTGGACTTCGGCGTGATCCCCAAGACCAAAAAGCCCAGCCTCTACAAGTCTGGCGCTGAGAAAGTGGTCATGGGCTACGGCCTGCTCCAGCACTATGTTGTGGAATCCGCCATCGAGCAGGGCGGCAAGGAACCCTTCTTTTTCTACCGAGTCCGCTGCGATCTGGTCAAGGTCTTCAACGGCATGGAGTATGTCTGGACTTCCGCCTACGGAAGCGCCAACACCGCCGAGAAGCGGAACGGCTTCAATAGTCCCTACGATGCGGCCAACGGCACCTTGAAAATGGCCCAGAAGAGAGCCTTGACCGCCGCCGCCCTGTCCATCTCCGGGCTGAGTGATGCGTTCACTCAGGACATGGAGAATGAGGACTTCATGCAGAACGCACAGCGGCTCGTGGACACCGACAAGCCCGACTCCCCCGTCTCCACCGCCCAGATCAAGAGACTCTATGCCATCGGCGGAGAAGCTGGTCTCAACGCTGCCGAGGTCAAGCAGATTCTCGCGGCAAACGGCTACACCAGCACCAAGCAGATTCTCCAGAAGGACTACGACAAAATCTGCGAACTGATAAAGGAGAAAGCGCACGAATGATCTATATCAAACCGAATGACCGTGAGCCGCTACAGGCTCACAAGACCTGCTCCGGCATGAACGGCTCCAGACCTTGGGAGTGGATCAAGGTCAAGGGAAGCGGCAAAGACCGCAAGACCGTCACACTGTGGGTAGAAAACACCCCGTCCGGCATCGAGGAGGGCGACTGGTTCCGGGTCAAGGAGATCAAGGACTTCAAGTACAAGTCCCAGCAGGACAAGCGCACCGGGGAGTGGAAGCCGGAGGACAGCTTGACCGTGGTGGTCGAGAAAGCTCACGGCGTTCCCCGTGGCTATAAGCCGGAAGAGTGGACTCCTGAGCGTGTCGAGCAGGCCAAGCAGGAAGCACAGCAGTTCCGAGACATCCCGGACGATGACATGGGTTTACCCTTCTAGGAAGTAGGTAATTATGAACGCTCTGAAAGTCAAGAAAAACCTGATCAAGACTGCGGACGTTCTCTCCGATGCGGAACTTGGGCGCTTATTCCGGGGGATGCTGAAATATGCATTCTCCGGGGTAGCTCCCCAGTTCAGCGGCAGCGAGAAAATCCTGTGGCCGGACATCATGGAAGACATTGACCGACAGCAGACTGGATACCAAAACAAAGTCAACGGGGTGGAGAAAGCCCGGTCTCTGATATCAGTCAGATATCTATCTGATATCAATCAGATATCAGATAGATATCAGTCTGAAAAGAAAGAGGAAGATAAAGGGGAAGAAAACGAGAAAGAAGCCCCCTCTTCCCCCCTTAACCCCCCTGTTACCCCTAAGAAAGAGTTAAAAGAAGGGGAAACAGAAGGAGAAAAGAAACCTTTCGTGCGTGCGCGTAAACAGTTTGTGCCGCCTACCCTTGACGAAGTGAGAGCTTATGTCGCTCAGAGGGGGAGCAACGTAGACCCGGTTCAGTTCTTTGAGTACTTTCAAGAGGGAGGATGGGTCGACGCCAAGGGGCAACCTGTCCGGGCTTGGAAGCAGAAGCTCCTGACATGGGAGAAGTTCAATCCGGGCAGGCGGAAGACCAGAGCCGCGCAGGATCTCGACTCTACCTACGACATGATGAGGAGGTGGGCAGATGAATAAAAACGAGTTCGCCGCCATAGCTGCCGCGCTCCAGACCTACTACCCACGCTTCAACCTTCTGCCGAACCGGGAGGCGATGGCGCTCTGGTTCCAAGAACTGTCCGACATCCCTGCCGATACCCTCACCGCCGCACTGAGGAAGTGGGTCTCCACCGAGCAGTGGCCCCCCACCATCGCGGATCTCCGGGGACTTTGCACCAGTCTCACCGAGGGCGAAGTCCCGGACTGGGGCGAGGCGTGGGCGGAAGTAACAAAGGCGGTCAGACGGTACGGCTGGGCGAGGCCGGACGAGGCGCTGGCTTCCCTCCCACCGGCAATCAGGACGGCGGCAAGCAGAATCGGCTGGATGCAGATTTGCGAGTCCGAGAACCCAGAAGCGCTACGGGCACAGTTCCGCCAGATCTACGAACACACCGCGAGGACGGAGACGGAAAGCAGGCAGCTCCCTCCCGCACTGCAAAAGACCATCGCCATGATCGGGGTCAAGACCATGCCTGCACTGGAGGGGCACGATGCTGACACACCTTAGCCTCTTCTCCGGCATCGGCGGATTCCCGCTCGTCTTTGAGAGATGCGGGGCAAAGGCAGTCTGGGCTTCTGAGATCGAAGAGTTCCCGATTGCCGTAACGAAAATTCATTTCCCGGAGGAAAACGTATGATCTATATTGGGATAGATCCCGGCAAGTCCGGCTCACTCGCCTACATCATGGAATCGGGTGCGGTCAATGTCCTGCCCTTCAACGAGGAACTTTACCTCTACACAATCAAAAATCTGTCTAAGAGCAGTTGCGTCTGCGCTCTGGAACACGTCAACGCCATGCCGGGTCAGGGAGTCACGTCCATGTTCAACTTCGGGCAGAACTTCGGCTGGATTCAAGGGGTTCTCCAAGCATACGGCATCCCATACGAACTGATCCGCCCCCAGAAGTGGAAGAAAGAGTTCAGCGTGACCGGCGACAAGAACAGCTCCATCGCAGTCTGCAAGCGGCTCTTCCCCACGGTGTCACTCCTTCCCACGGAGAAGTGCAGGAAAGACAATGACAATATGGCCGAAGCCCTACTTCTGGCCGAGTACGCAAGGAGAAAATTATGATCAAAGACAGCGGTGAGCGGACGCAGTTCTACGACCAGAACGGCAAAGAGATCGGCGTCCGGGATCTCCACACCGGCAAGGGGAGAATGGACCTGCTTCCCTGGAACGCCATCATGGAAGTGTCCAAGCATTGCGAAAACGGGGCCTTGAAGTACGGCCCGCACAACGTTGACAAGGGCATCCCGGTCTCGTCCCTCTTCGACTCCGGCGTCCGTCACGCAGCCAAGTGGTGGTGCGGTCAGGAAGACGAAGACCATCTCACGGCGGCTTGCTGGAACTTTTTGTTTTGCTTGCAGATGATGATCGTAAAGCCAGAAATGGATGACAGGCCGAGGGAGGAAGACAATGGCTGAATACATCGAAAAAGAAAAGGCGTCGCTGATACTGCGTGAAGAAGCTGCCGCCCATTACCCAACGCCTTATCATGTCGGGCTGTTGGCTGCTGCCCGAGCAATTGAATCCATCCCCGCCGCCGATGTGCGGCCTGTGGTGCGGTGTGGTGAGTGCAAGCATTGGTTTGAAAACGGCACAGACTATTGCAGTTGCGACAGGGATGCACTTTTGAGAGAGCGCGATTTCTTCTGCGCGGCGGGAGAAAAGAGGGAGGAAAGCTGATGGGAGTTTGCATCAAGGGCATGGAGATGCCTGTAACCTGTTGCCATTGCCCGCTGATGGGCTATGACCCGGACATCGAGTGGAACTATGGCGGCAGAAAAACGCAAGGCGCGTACATCTGCGTTCTTACGCATGAACTTATCGACAACACAAAGCGTGAAAACCATTGCCCTCTCGTCCTCGTCCCGGCGCATGGGAGGCTGATCGATGCTGATGAACTCGATAAAATATGGGGGCTTATTGGACATGATGATTTGGAGGCCGCTCCCACCATAATCCCGGCAGAGGAGGCAAAAGATGACTGATGTCTTTGCGGCGTTTTTTCTTGGGATGTTCGCCGGGGCGTTCCTGATGCTTCTGTTCCTGACACTGACCGGCGATATTTAGGAGGCGGACATGGACGACTGGAAACAAACAGAATACCACGAAACATACATCGAGTGTACTTGCCCGGAATGCGGGAAGATCTTCTACCCGCCGGTCAAGGAGCAGTGGGTGTTCAGAAGATACATCTACAAGAGCAACCGAACCGGGACGCAGGATGAACACCTTTTTTGCTCCTGGGGGTGCATGAGGAAGTACGACCGGGAATTCGTCCCGCCTGCCTCCAACAGAGGGAGAAAGAAAAAGGAGGACACAGCATGAGAATCCCCTTTACGAAAATCGTCATTGACGCAAACCCCGTCCTGCTCAAAAGGCTGGACGGGGCGGAGAGAGCCTGTGACGATCTCACAAGAGAAGTACAGTGCCTGGTCTTCGACCTTGAGCGTGAAAATGCCCGGAACGCAAAGCTGAAAGCCAAGCTGCTCCGGGCAATAGACGAGAAAAACAAATACAAGCAGCTCTATGAGGAGCTGGCTATGCTGGGAGGTAAATCATGACTGAGCTTGAACTTGAAATCCAGGATCTCCGCCGCCGCCTCAAACAGAAAGAGGATGAGGTCAAAGCCCACCGCTCCGAACTGGGCGTGACGCAGGAGGCGCTCGTGTGGACGCGGAGCAAACTCCAGGACGTGCAGGAGGAAAACCGCCGCCTCAAAAACATCATTCTGGCGCAGGAGGAAGCAAGAAAGTGATCGAGAAGTGGAAAGCAATCCCGTCTTGCCCCGGGTTCATGGTATCTAACAGGGGCAGAGTTAAGAGAGCTGACGGAGTTATGGTTAAGCTCCGCTACGAGGGCGGCAGCTGGAAGTGCAAGCTCCCGATTGTGGACGGCAAACGCCGCGTCTGCCGGGTCGAGTATCTGGTAAAAGCCGCATTCGGAGTCGGCTGTAACCGTGGGCAGATGTCCGAGGATGACGAGCGCCCCTGTGACTGCGCTATGGAGTGCTGGCACTGCGGCCTGAACCCGGACGTGGAGTACGAGCGAAAGCAGGAGATCCGCCGTGGCGGTCTGGTCAAAGACCCTGACGGGCTGCTCCGCTACCACATCAGGGAGGACATGGCATGAACGTAGACCGTAACGCCGTTGAGAAGTTCTTCCAGGACGGCGGCACCTACTTCGACTGCCTGTCCGCCGGGGTCTGCTACCAGTCAGCGAAAAACGCCAGAGTCTACGGCAAATGCTCCCCGGAAGCGGCGGTCAATCTGGCCGGTCTGATCGGTGTGGACTTCTTCAAGTTCTGCTACTCGCCGTCCTACGCCGCACACATGGTCTACAACAGAGTCACCAGGGGCTACGGTCAGGAAGAGTTGAGTACCAGAGCCGGGTGCAACGTCAACGCACTCAACAGAGTGGAGAACGGTCACGCCAAGCCCAAACAGCACACGCTCAAAAAGCTGGCGGACGCTCTGGGCATGACCGTATCGGACTACATCGGGGTCAGCGAATGAATCTGAAACGATTCCGGGAGCGGCACAGCTTGTCCTCCGTGGAGATCGTGGAGATCTTGTCCCGGACATGGCCGAAATTCGGAAAGGCCACAATGTCCATGGTCGAGAATCCAGAACGCTACGGGGTCAAGCTGCTGCCGCAGGCCGAAGCCATACTCAGGCGGGAGATAAAGAAGAGAGAGGGATAAAACCCTCTCTCTTTTGCTATTTGGCAAGGCCAATGTAGTCCAGAAGACTGTTGACTCCAGTGCCGCCGCTCTGCGCCGGTGCCCCAGAGGTGGTTCCACCTGACCCCGCTATGTTCATGGGATCGGGCTTGCCTGTCGTTCTGCCGTAGTTGGTAGATACGCCGAGGGCAACAGTGTAGCTTCTCTTCTTCCAGGTGTCGTAAGGGTCGCCCGGTTTCTGAATAGCTGCCTTGAAAGCATTGTACATCTCGTTCCGCTGGTCGTTAGAAAGACCGGGGATTTTGCTGATGCCGACCGCAACCTCGTAGGCGTTCAGAGTGCCGTCAGCTTTCGGCTCTGTCTCCGCGTTTTTAGCAAACCAGTCCGCATTTTCAAACCATGCGGAGGCATCCTTGGGGGAAAGACCATACTGCCGGAGAATCTGGTAGGTGCTGGTCGCCGTCTTGGACATCCCAAAGGCACCGCTCTCGACAAGCTTGTCCTTCTCCGCATCCGGGATGTCGGCAGAGCCGAGGCCAGCAAGCCGGACGTGACCGCCCTGGGAGCTGGAGGCATCGAGGTTCCACTGCTCCTCCCCGATTGCGTCCTTGATTTTGTAGAAGCTATCAGCGCTGGAGCCTGCGTCCTTGAATGCGAGGAGGTTCTTCAGATCCTTTGCTCCCTTATCATCGAGGACATTCTTGGTGTTCTCGTCCAGCTTCCCATAGTCAGAGAGAAGCCGGTCGATTGCGGCATAGTCGCCGTTGTTCTGGGCCTCGGTGAGACGGGTGCTAAAGGACAGATACTCGCCAACGTTCTTTTCTTCCAGCTTGCGGACATCATACGGGGAGCCGGGCTTCTCAATGCCGTCCAAAAGAGTCTGGAAGTCAGAGGTGTAGTCCAAGCCTTTGTCTTTCGCCGCTTCAGCTTTTGCTCTGTCCATCGCATAAGACTCAATCTTCTTGATGACTTCCTTCTGTTCCTCCGGGGTGGAGTTCTGGAAAGAGCGGTCTTTCGTGAGGTCGTTGACCATGTCCGAAACCATAGCGCCGTTCTCGCGCTTGTACTTCTGGCGATCATTGGCCGAGAGTTCTACCTTCTCGCCGTTAACCGTGATACTGTACGGGGCGCGGGTGGCAGGCATGATGGACTTGTCGCCGGTCTGCTCGATCAGGTCCGAGATGATCCGGGATGCCTCGCTCTGGTGGAGATTGGCAACAGTGCCGGGGCGGAACAGCGCATTCATCACACGGTCGTAGGTGGTGTCGCCGGGGGTAGCAACGGGATTGCCGAGTGAGTCATACTTCTCCGGGAGCGTTTGCCGCAGTCCGGGGATGGCGTTCTTCGCGGCGTTGACCGTCTGCCCAAACACCGTGTCAGCGCTCGTGTCTCTCTCTACGGTGTCCATTGCCTTTGCGCCCTGAGACAGGAGGCCGGGAATCATGCCGGTCGCGGCGTTGCCTGCGATGCTTGCGGCTGCATCAAAGATTTTGCTACCGCCGGTCTCTTCATCGTACTTGGTATTCATAACATCGGCAAGGCTGGCAATACTCTGCATGACAGGCATATCCAGGAGACCGTTCCATTCGCCCTTCATGAAGTCACCGGCGAGGCTTTGCGCTGTCACGCCGTTGTCTTTCATGTCCTTGCTGATGTAATCGGAGATAGCCATGAGGCCGTTCAGCGGTTCAAGGTAGGCGATGTTCATATAGCGGTCGCCATCGCGCCAGCGGGAGCTTTCGCCTCGGAACAGGCGCTCCGCCGCCGAGAGGTTGATCAGGGTGCCGGTCTTCCCCTCTGCGCGGTTCTGTGCCCGGACATCTTCATCGTCTTCATCATCGAAGTTCTTGAAGACCCCGGAACGGAAGAGCGCGGAGAGTGCGGCAATCATGGCAGTGCCGGTCACGCCTCTGGCAAAGTCCATTGCGGCCTGCTGCCGGAGCGCGAGGTTCGGGGAACCGTCAGCTTTCATCCCGTTGAAATACTTCACCATCTCGACAATGCCCTTTGCCGCATTCAGCGGAGAATATTCAAGAGGCTTCACGCCGAGGTTGGCGGGAACGCCGGGATAAGAGAAACCGAGAAGTTCTGCCATGCCGAAACCGCCGCGCCGCATCTTGCCGTTTTCGGTGATTTGACCGCCAACACCGAGCCGGTTCATAACATCGTGAGCGCCCTGAGAAAGATTTCTCGCAACGCCCTTGTTCTTGAACAGACGGTAGTCGGCAATGTTCTGTGCCAGTTCTGCCCTCTGTGCATCGGTCATGTTTTCGCCGTTCAGCCGTTTCAGCATATTCTCGTATGCCGCAATCTGTCTGGCGCTTGCCGCTTCGTCAGTGGTCTGCAAAGCATAACCGCTCAACTGCTCTGCCCTGGAAAGCACACGGTTGAGGACATTGGAGTCGGACATCTTGAAGGTGCGCGGCCCCTGTGTGTTGTAGGCGTTCTCACCGCCCATGAACACATCACCGGCAATCTCCATCATACTGCGGTCAATGGCCTTGGCTTCGGCTTTTCTCGCATTGGAGTCGAGCCAGGAGGAAGACATGCCGACAGTGCGGAGTCCAGTGCCGTCAACGGCGGAGAGCAGGGCGTCTACCCAAGTGCCGACAGTGTTCTGCGGTACAAAGTCGATGATGCTGAATGTCTCGTTGCCAAGTACGTTTCTCAGCGTAGTGGTTATTCTGAACAGCTGTGCCAGACTCTGCCATGTCTTGAGGCGCTGGCCGAGGTCGGGCTTGTTGATGGACTCATTCGGGATTGCCATCAACTGGCGCATGGCATATTCTTTCAGATAGTCGAAATCGGTCTCCTTGTTGAGGAGCTTTTCAAACTCTCCGGGGATGAATGTGCCAGTGCCACGTTCGCTGTTCATGTCGAGAATCAGCTTGCGGATACTGTCAAGGTCGCCGTTTTCAATGGTGTCGTAACGGTCAGCAAACTCCATGACCGTGTTCAGGACTTTCGCCTGCTGTGCGTCAGAGAGGTTGGAGTCTGCAAGGGCGGTTCTCGCATCAGCAATCACAGCCCTGCCGCCCCGTGCCCACTTGCTGAGTGCCTGGAGGGAGCGGCCCGCCTCGGACTTGTGCGGCTCAAGGACTTTGTTCCACACATCAACCGCGGTGAAGTCGTTGTTCTTGATGGCATCGACAAGCAGCTTGCCATTGATCACCATAGCGGTATCAATGTCCTCGCCAGTCCATGCGTCCTTCCCCATCAACTTCTGCATCTCGCCGTTCATGTCGCTGGACGCACGGTTCAGGGCGTTGGTCAGTGACTCAACTTCCGGCTTAGAGATGTGGTTCGGTGCCTCGTAGTCAAGACCGTATGCAGCCGCCTGACCTTTGATGGAGTTGGACTGCCCAGGCACTTCTTTCGCCGTTGCGTTTTCGTTGACGGGAGGCATCTGCTCCGTGACTTCCTGCGGGGGAGTCTGCGCCTCTTCCGAAGAGTTCTGAGCGGTTTCTGCCGTCTGGGTCTCTGCCTCAGTCGTAGGGTTGGAGTTTAACTCCTGAGCTTCGCCTGTGGCATCGGTCTGGGTCTCGGGCTGTGTAATTTCATCCGCAGAAACATCTTGCGTCTGAGCGGCGTTTTCAGCCGTCTGAGAGGGTGCGTTCCGCTCGGCAATGTACTGCTCAATTGCGCTGTCAACATTGATGTCTACGTTCGACCGGGTGGTCTCGCGGAGCATCTTGAGGGCGGACTTCCTGTTTTCGGGGAGAGTCTTCCCGGTCATCCGCTCCCAGACTTCTTTCAGAGTTGGGTCGTTGAGGATTTCATTTGCCGTCTGCGTGTCAGCACCAGTGCGGAGGATGCCGCGGATGTACGAATCGTAGTTGCTGGCGTTGTTGCGGGCAGCCTCTTCCTCCAAAGCGGCCTGCGCTCTGGCGTTGTCTGCCGTTGCCGCTCTCTCCGTCTGGGCATTGAACTGAGCCGTGGTGTAAGCGCCGCTTCGTGCCGCTCTCTGGAGAGCAGCCCGCGCTTCCTCGGTGGTCATGCCCTCAAAGGAAAGGCCGGTCTGGTACTCAGCCGCCGCACGGAGTTCGGGGTCGTTGAGGATCTGATTTGCGGCGGTGTTGTTCACTCTGCCGTTTTCTAGCATGGTGCGGACTGTCTGCCTTGCCGCCTGCTGCTCCGGGGTTGCCTGCTGGGCGCTGGTGTACTGCGTGGCGGGGTCTTGAATGCCGAGCTGGTTTCGTGCGTACCGCTCGATGTTCGCCTGCTGCTCCGGGCTGTATCTCCCGGAGAGGACATTCCACGCCGCGTCCGTCTGATTCGCAACGGAGCCAAGGCCGGACATTCTCACATTGTCCGCCGTGCGGAGGGCTGCGTTCTTCTGAGCGTTCTGACCGTTGACCATGGAAATGCCAGCGCCGGGGAGAGCGAGAGCCGCGCCGATCAGGGCATCGTAGAGCCAGTCGGAAATCTCTTCTTCCGAGTAGTTCTCCTTGGCAGATTTGCCGTTGTAGAGAGAGCGGAGCGCCGGGTCGATAGCGGAGGAGACGAATTCCTCTGCGCCCTCACCCATCATCCCGTAGATGGTGCGGAGTGCGGTTCTGCCTGCATCGCTCTGGGCAAGCTTGCCAATGACTTCTTCCGCAACATCATCGGCATAGCCTTTCCCGAATGCTCCGGCGAGACCGTCTGCCATCTTCTCAGTCATCATTTCGACTGCGGCATTTGCGGCACCGTAGGCAAGCTGCTGGTCGATGTTACCACCGCCGAGTCTGGCCTGCTGAGTACCACCGCCGAAAGACCTGATACCGAGGATTGCCATAGACGGGATGCCGGTCATAGCGGAGATGGCCGCATCCGTGGCAAGCTGGGTTCCGGCTACGCCAACATCGACAAGCCCCTTGGTCAGACCGCTTGCGCCCTCCTTGGCTCTAGCAATGTCAAGCTGAGACCGGGAAAGAATGTCATCCGCCTTCGCGGCGGCTTTCTCTGCAAGACCCTGGTCGCCCTCGACTATGCCCTGGTATCTGTTGGCAAAGTCTCTTGCCTCTTCGTACTTCTGCTTTGCCGCCTTGACGGCAGGATCGTCCTCGTTCCCGCCAGCTGCCGCTCTTGCCCGGAAGTACTCAGTCTGCGCCGTCCGTGCGGCAAGGTCAAGCTGTGCGATTCTGGGCTGGTCGTTTGCGAGTCTCTGTCCCTCACCCTTCTCCCACAGTGCCCGGAAAGCATCAATGGAGGACGCGGCGGAGTTCTGCATAGCGCCCTTGATGGTGTCGCTTACCCGGTCTTCGTTGGAGTAGGAATGTCCAAGACCGCCTGCTTCTTCGTAGGCGTTTCTCGCAAGGCGCAGAGCTTCTTCCGCTGCCTTGGCTTCCTGCCGCGCCGCCTCAACCGCCTTGTCATAGTCCACGTCAGAGGGCGTGTTCTGGATGACATCTTTGAGTTTCGCCTGCGCTTCGTTGTAGGCTTTCTCGGCGACAGTGTAGGCGTTCCCGGTACGCTTGTAAGCGTCTCTCGCCCGGAGTCCTTCATCGTTGTAGGCGGCTTTCCAGAGCTGGCCGGAGTAATTGTCCATCAGGTCAAGCTGCTCCCGGACTTCCTTTGCGGCATCCTGGTTCAGCTTGTCGGCGTTGTCATCGAGGAACTTGCGGAGGTCTGCCGTCTGCGCCTTGATCTGGCGCTCCTGCCCCTCACCGTAGGTTTTCCAGTCCTCCAGACCGTTGCCAAACTCTCCGTTGTTCAGTGTGGAGGTCCCGGCGAGATTCATCCTGCGGCGGTCATCGTCCGTCAGGTCCTGCCGTTCACCGAAGGTTCGCTGGAAGGTGTCGTAGTATCCGTTGTACTGGTTAAGCGCCTGCTGGAGTTTCGACTGGAAGTTGTCCCAGGTGACGGTCTGGTTCTGCGCGTTCTGCCTGTCCTGCATAGCCTCACGGAGGTAGGAGCGGTTGCCCCTACCTCTCGTGTCCGATTCCACAACGGTCTGCCCGGCTCGGCCAACTGCGTCCTGCGGCTCTTGTGTGCCGCCTCCTCCGCCAATAGACTGCTGGAGAAAGTCGTACACATTGGTAGACTTCCCGCCAGCGTTGCCGGTGCCGCCATTCCCAGAAGCGGCGGGTTCTGGCGAAGAGGAAGACCCACCGCCGGAGTATTGATTAATAGATTCCTGCAAGAAATCATAAAGGCCCATTGGTGTCTTTCCTCCTGCTGGTTACTTGTAAAACGCGTGTTCGGCTCTGGCGATTGCGGTAGGCGTATAAACAGGTGCGGGAGCGGAAGGCGCAGGTGCCGGGGCCGGGGCCGGGGCACTGCTGGAGTCGCCGCCGCCAGAACTGCCACCGCCGCCCCAGTTCCATGCGGAACCACCGTAGCCCCACGGGTCGCTCATGTACCCGTCGTTGCCACCGCCGCCGCCGGAGGTCGGGATGCGGATGCCGTTCTCGTCCAGACCATCGTTCATCGGGCGCTTGCCCTTGATGTTGTCGCGCTGGTCCTTCGTGATGTTGCCGGAGAGATACGCAAGGTCCGGGTTCTGAGATGCCCAGATAGCAAACATATTGTCCGCCTGCTCCCTGCCGTAAAGACCGGCGTACCCGGAGAAGTCGCCAAACTCCGCGAGGATCTGAGCGTTCTTGAGGTCGCGCTCGTAGCCGTTGTTGTACTCGTCCAGCAAAGCCGCCGCTCTCTGGTAGTCGTTGTTCGCCAGCGCGGTCTGGATGTTGGTCTGGTACGATGCGGTGAGGTTCGCCATCTGCCGCTCGGCCTCCGCCATCTGATTTGCCTGTGCGGTACGGAGATTGCCGAAGTCACGCTGATACTCGCTTGCTCTCGCAAGGTCGGCCTGCGCTCCGGCTCCCGTGTTGATGCCG
>Ga0326511_10001911_pt1 | contig 17119 bp, 21 predicted proteins | sample 0_2496_0518_D_FD_203701 | JGI IMG/M metagenome (GOLD analysis project Ga0326511, IMG submission 203701) | Bovine rumen microbial communities from UC Davis, California, United States - 0_2496_0518 | ecosystem: Host-associated > Mammals > Digestive system > Stomach > Rumen | place: USA...
TAGAAATAGGTGGCAAATTCTGAATTAATAAACCTGGTATAGTTTGACTGCTTGTTCCATTTAAAATTATATAATCTCTCATTTTTACCACCCTTTCTAGTTATATATTGCATTTTCTACTGTCTTTTTGACAAAACTTCCAACTTCTTCATCATCTAATTCTATTTTCATACCCTCTAGGGCTTCTGTGAAAGCCTCTACAAGCGAATTATAGTTAGATAGGGTATTTATACCATTTGGACTTGTTTCGTTGTTATACGCCCCATTAAATGCCAAATTAGGTTGCATTGCATTTGACATATCATTTGATAATTGTTTTACTTGATTAATTAATTCTGGACTTGCTTTATCTAAGCTATTAGTTAAACCTTGAATAAAGTCTGGCATCCATTCTTCATATTCTCTTAATGGTCCTTCATCTGGTCTTGAGAAATGTAAGAAGTTTTTAATTTTTTTAGCAACACTACCAACTGCGTCTCCAACTTTTCCTATCATGCCTTTGATACCATTAATTAAACCTTGTATCATGTCTTTACCCCAATTAACCATTTGACTAGGTAAATTTTTAATTTTATCAATTATAGTTGTTACTATCTTTCCTGCAGTATTTCCTAAGTTTCCTAGCATATTACTTATACCAGTTATTAAACTTGCTATTACTTTTCCACCGTTTTCTATATATTTAGGAAGTCCTTCTAATAGACCTTTTACTATTGCCATTACAATTTTAGGAACATATGCTATTAATTTTGGTAACGATTTAATTAATCCATTTACTAAAGCAACCATTATTTGAATTGCTCCATCAACTATTAATGGTAGGTTTTCAATTAAAACTTTTACTATGGTTTCAACTATTTGTGGAATATAATCTATTAATTTTGGTAATGCTTCTGTTAGACCATTTATTAATGCTACTAACACTTGAATACCTGTTTCTATAATCATTGGTAGATTATTTAATAATGTATCTACTATTTGCATAATTATATCTGGTAACATTGATATTAATTGTGGTAATGCATCACTCAAACCTTGAATTAATGAAAGTATTCCTTTTATACCTATATCAACTAATTGTGGTAGCATTGTAAGTAATGTTGATATTATTTCTGGTATTAATTGACTTATTGTATCAATAACCATTGGAAGTACATCCATAATAGCTTGTATGCTTGTTTGAACTGCTTGTATTAAGACTGGTAATGTTTCTTGAATTAATGGTGGGATTTCTTTAACTAGTTTTGGAACTAACTCTTTTAATAAACCACTTATCATTTGTGCTATTCCACTTATAACTTGCTGTATTCTTGGTATTATGTTATCTCCAACAGTTAAAACACTATCTACAAAGTTATTTACTAACTCTCCAAAATTAGCATTATCATCAGCCATTCCAGTTAATAAGTTTTGCCATGCTGACTTCATAGAATTTACCGAACCACTTATTGTTGAACTTGCTTCTTTTGAGGTTGTTCCCATTATTCCCATTTGTTTTTGAACTACACTTATTGCATTAACTATATTTCCAAAAGACATACTTGAACCATCAACTGTAATTCCTAGTTCTTTTTGGACTTCTGTCATTTTAGATGCATCAGCTATTAATCTAGCCATTTCTTCTTTTGTTCCACCATATCCAAGTTTTAAGTTATCTAGCATAGTATAATTTTGTTTTGCAAAACCTTGATAAGCATTTTGTATCATAGACATATCAGTACCCATTTTATTAGCATTGTCTGACATATCAATTAATGCCCTATTTCCATACTCAGCAGCCTTTTTAGTATCTCCACCTAAAGACTGAATCAAACTAGCACTAAAACTTGTTACTGTTTCCATATATTCATTTGCACTTACACCTGCAGTTTTATAGGCTTCATCTGCATATTTTTGAACTACATCAGCACTTTTACCAAATAATGTTTCTACACCACCAACTAATTGCTCGTAATCTGCATAACTTTCTATTGCTTGTTTTCCAACACTTACTAAAGCACTTCCCATTGATTTCAAACCATTAATAGCACTATTTATTGCTTGTGTTCCTAAGTTTGAAAGAATACCTTTAAATACTGTAAAGCCATCTCCTGCTTTTTTAACTTCATCAGTAGTTTCTTTTGTTTCTTTTCCAAGTTCATCAAGTTCTTTTGTGGTTTTATTTACTTCTGCTTGTGCTTGGTTCATCTCAGTTTTGGCTTTTGAAACTGCATTGTTATATTGGACTTGTTTATCTTCTAATTGGTCTACTACTTTTTGTTGGTCTTGATATTCTTTAGATGTTTTCCCAAGTGTATTCCCTATTTCTTCAAGTTTACTTCTTGCTTTTGTTAGTTCTGTTGTTAATTGTTGTTGTGCTGTTGAATTTTTCCCATAAGTTGCATTCATTTCATTGTACTTTTGAGTTAAAACACTTAATTTATTTTTTTGTTCTTCTAGTTTTTTATTTAATACATCAGACTTTTGTGCCATTGCTTGAGTTGATTTATCATTTTTATCAAAACTAGATGATACTACTTTCATCTCAGAACTGACTTCTCTTAAACTTTGGTTTATTTGTTTTAAGGCTCTTTGGTATTCACTTTCTCCATCTAATTTAATACTTGAACCGAAACCTGCCATATAATCACCTCCTTTAGAACCATTTATCACTTTCTTCTGCTTTTTCTTTTAACTTTCTATAAGTTGTATTTGATTTTTTCATCAACATTTCTTTATCAAAATCATCTTTATAAAATTGATATAATTCTAAAAATAATTTAAATGTTAATCTTCCGATTTCTTTAGTTGTTAATTTTAATTTAGTTCTCCCAATGAAGTAAATCCATGAAAAATTTATTGTTGTATCTTCTTCTTCATCGGGTATTATGCGTTTTTTTCTTCACTTTTAGCACTTTCTATAACTGCTTCTTGTATTTTCTCATTTATTTCTTTTAGTCCTAACTCTGTTATAATTCTACCTATTTGCTTTAATGTAAAAAATTGTAGCTTATCTTCATTATCTTCATTTGCAATATCTATACCTTCATTTATTGCTTCACAAAAGCCAAATTTTAAGGCTTCAATATTACATTCTTCTCCTTTTTTAGTTGGTTGAACTAACTCAGACCATTTATTAAAACTTCCGTATTTTGTTTGTAATGTTTCTATTACATTCATATCAAAAACTAAACTATATTTTTTACCTTTATATTCTATAATAGGCATTTTACTTATCATTTCTTTCATTTCATTTCCTCCTTAATAAAAAAGGGGATAGGGTATTAACCCCACCCCATTATTGGTTTAAACACTTACACTTGGACTAAATAATCCTTCTAAATAATTAATCGCGTCTGTTTGAGATGTAAATATTTTTTCCCTTCTCCAAGTTCCATCTGTTGGAACTACAACTGTTCCAGATAACTCATAAGTTGAGAACTCTACACTCTCTCCCATTGTATTATCATCTGCACTTGGCTCTGCAAATTTACATTGTGCTAAGAATGTTGCTCTAAAATATTGAGTTCCATCTTGCATTACTCTTACAATTCTACCAACACCAATATATGGTGCTACATCATTTACATTTGAAACAACTTCTTGAGAATCGCTATCGTAATCATGTCCTAGAATTTCAGCCATTGTTTCTGCATCCATTCTATCAATACCCATAGTACAACTTCCACCAGTAACTCTGTTATCGCTTTCTGCTAAACTATCATCTGCATATAAAGTTGCATCACTTACATTTGGCTCAAATGTAAAACTTACTGCTTTACCAGGTTTCTTTACTGGACCATATGAAATAGAACCATTACTTTCATTTATTGTTGCTATTGCATATCTAAAATTATTTAAACCTATCTTAGCCATTACTTTCACTCCTTTCAATAGCAAAACATAAAGTCTTATGATAGTAACCAGTATCATCTTCATACATATCTTGTGAAGTTCTGTTTGGTTGCCATATAAAACCATTATTTTTCATTATTTCTTTTACTGCTTCAACTATATTAAAATAATTTCCTTTTGAATAAATATCAAAATCATAATATGATACATAACCTAAAATCTCATTATCTCCTGCATAGGAATTATTTATATCGGTTTCCATATATGTTATATAAGTAGTTTGTTTCCCATTATACCTTAAAAATTTTACTGGAATACTTACACCATCAACACTAAAATTAGTAAAAATTGACTGTATTAATTCATTCATGTTTACTCCTTAATATATTTCTTTTGTACTTTTAACATTTCACTTTCTATTTGCGTTTTATTAAAAGACTTCCTAAAAAATGGTCTTTTGGCTTCACCACTTGATGAACCAAATTCTCTTGCTCTTACTATCAACGGAACTGGTACACCATCATAAGAATATTCTGTTCCTTTTTTTGATGTAACCTTAAATGATTTAGAGCCTTTTTTATAGTAACCATAAAAACCAACTTTAGTATTTACACTGCCATCTTTGGTTCTATATGATTTTGTTATTTTTAAATATTTCTTTAGTTTAGAACTATCTTTAAAACTAGATTGCATATTTGAAATAACATTTTTATAAACTACTTCTGCTCCTGCCTGAGTCATTTCTTCCATCATTTTAGGTGTATTTTGTTCTAGTCTAGTAAGTTCATTTATTAACTCGGTTGGTAGTTCACATTTGAATTTAGCCATTATTTCATCACTTCTTTACATTGCATTTCAATTTCTACATTTGCTTCATCAATATTATTTAAATATTGAACTGTGTATGTTTTATTATTAAATGCTACTAACATATCCCTGTTTGAGTTTTGACTATTATAATAGGCATTAATTACTGTCTGTGAGTATCTTATTGTAAAATTTGTATATGCTTTTTCAAAATCACTATCATTTGCTATTAAAGTAAACCCTCTAGTGGTTTTTACATTTGCATAAGGTTGTAATACTACTACTGTACTTTCTATTGGAAATCCTTGACTGTCTTCTGTGTCTATAACTTGATATATAGTAATTTTTTTATTATATTTACCTGCATCAATCATTTGTTTCACCATTTGGAAGTAAATTATTTTGGTGCATACCAAGTATAGTTTCAACAACATTATTTAGGTTAGATTCATCAACATATAGACTTCTTACATCATACATACTTTGGCATAAGACAAAGACAACTATAATTAAATCAGTATAATTATCTAAGTTATCTTCATCTATGCCTGTATAATTTAATATATAATCTTTAGAAATGTTTATTAATGTAGTTAAATAATTTTGGTCTTCTTGTGATACTTCACTTAATCTTATATAGTTTGCTATATCAGAATAAGTTATATCACTTATTTTAGTTATATTATTCATAGTTACTCCTTTCTTTTGTTGGAGTTATGCCTAAACAACAAATAATATTAATTATACGCTTGGAGTTGAACCTGCCATTTGAATAGCAGCAATCTTTTGTGGGTTTTCAATTTTACTATCAAATTCTAACCATCCAACGATTCCGTAAGCGTGTTGAGTTGCATATTTTTCTCTCAATACTTCAATGTTTATATCCTCTGAGAATTTAGTTGCAAGTCCACTCATATCACCATAATAAATAGCAATTTTTCCTGCTTCCATTTCTGGCATATTATCTGATACATATACTGGTTTTCCTAGTAATGTATTTTTAAATGGTGAAGACAAATCATATACTTCATTTAGCAAATAAGAACCAGTTTGTGATTTTAATTGTCTAATTGCAGTTCTTGTAGTTTCATTCATGATCCAAATAGCATTGCCTTGGAATACATCTTTTATCTTACCTTGTAACTGAATTAACTCATCAGCAGTTAAAGCAGTTGAACTTGCAGCAGTTATTTTATTTGATACAGTTGATAAACCTGTTACACTACCACTACCATTTAATAGTGTATTTTCAATAAATCTTGAAATATCATAAGCCATTCTATCAACTATAAATGCTACTACATCAAACTGTGCGTTGTTAATTAAACTTCTTGAAATTAAACTTAATGCACCTGCTAAATAACCAGTTAAAGTAATATTAGTAAACTTACCTACATTGCTTTCTAGTTCTTGGAACTCAGTAGCCCAGTCAACTGTAATTGATTGAGTAGATACATCATAGTATGGTAACTCCAATTTACCTTTTACATTATATTTTGTACTTCTTTGAAGTATAGGACACATATCATAAACCTGTGTAATGATTCTGTTTGCTATTGTAGTTGGAATTAATACTTGTCCACTTCCTTCTGCTGGTGTTAAATTAGTTGCTCTTTCATTAACTTGTCCTCTTATATATGCCTCAAACTCTTTTTCTTCTTCTAATGCTCTTGTCTTTTCTTCATCTCCACATTTTCTTTCTTCTTCATCTTTTGGTAGACCTTCTTTTTCTAATGCTTGACCTTCCATTTTATCAAACTCTCCTTTCAATTCTAATGTTTTCATGATTCTTCTTACATTATCTCTGATTTCAGCAAGTTCTTGTGCTTCTGCATCTGTTAGTTCTCTTTTTTCTTCTTTGGCTTTATTTAGAACTTCATCTGCTCTTGTTATAAAGTCATTCTTCTTTTCGATTAATTCCTTTTCCATTATTTCATTCTCCCTTCATTTCCTTAATCATTTCTTCATATTTTGAATAATCTATTTCTTCAACAACTTCTTGTTGTTTAGGCTCATCTTTATCATCATTATTTTTCATTTCATTATCTAATTTTTCATTTTGCACTATATTTTCATTATTTTGTGAGTTTTCTTCTTTTTGAGGTTCTGTTTTGCCAATTATTGACACTTCATCAATAAAATCTTCTCCTCTAAAGTGAATTTCATCACTATCATCTCTAGCCATTATCAGTGTTCCATCATAAGCTGGTGTTTTTCTTTTATCTAATATAGATACTTCTGCCAAGTCTAAGTCTTTTACTGCTCTGTGTGGCATACCTCTTTCAATAGTATTTTCTACATCTCTATCTTGAAAGCCGAAAGACCAACCAACTAATTCTCCGTTTCTAGCTTTTTCAATCACATCTTTATCAGTTATAATTGCTCTTGCTCTTAGTCCAATACTATCTTCTTCAAGCTCTAGATTGCCTTTTTTGGTTGAACCTAAATCTCTATTCCAGTCATGGTTAAGTAGTATATGGACATCATTATTTCTTTTTAATGCTTTTTTAAATGCACCCTTGCAAATTCTTTCTATAAACTGTCCAACTCTACTCATTAAAGGCTTACTGGCTCTTTCTACGGCATTTACATAGCCTGTGATTTCAACACTATCTTCTCTAACTCTAATTTCCATTTACATCACCTCCTTAATATCCAATAGTCCAACCTGCGTCTAAAAATGCTTGATAACTTGGCAATGCTTGTATTCGCGATACTGGATATTTTGCTTTCATACTTGATAAATTAAAGCCAATTTGAGCTAGTGTTTTTGTTCTTCTATAAGATGTTGCATTTATACACATAATAAGTATATTGTTTAAGCTTTGCTCACTAAGGTTTGTACAATTTTGAAACATACCATACATATTAGTTGCTTTTGATGTGTTTAATACAGGTAAATCTACTAAATTTTTACAAGCAGTAAAAAATCCACTCATGTCTTCCATATTACTTGTATCTATTTTATCAATACTTGTTATTAAAGAACCAATCCCATAACCAGAGTCATAAATTTTAGACGTATCAACAAAGGTATTATTATTACTACCACTTCCTCCACCACTTATATTAACAACTGCTTGTTCGTATTCAGTTACATCATATGTACCGTTTGATGTTATATCTAATGAACCATTAAATTCTACTATATATCCTATATTTAAAAACTCTTGTATTTCATCTTGAGTTGTAAAATCTTCTGCTAAAATTTCTCCTCTACGTACATCATAATCTTTAGTTGTAAAACTATCTAATGCTTTATACATTAATTTCACCTCCTTTATGCATCACTACTATTTCCACTTTGTTCAAATTCTGTATCTAAAACTTTAGAAGTTAAAACATTTTGTATTCCTTCTGTGGTTTTGCTTTCTGCTCCTGTTTCAACCCCATCATTTGGGTCTGTTACTGCATCCGTATTTGGCGTGTAATATGTATGATTATTGAAATCATATAAAACTGCACCTAAGCCAACATTTACTACATCAAAACCTTCTACTCGTTCTAGGTTTTCCATTCTTCTTATTTCATTAAACGAAAGCCATCCCGTTTCTTTTGCTATCTTATATGATTCATATCTTTCTTTTACATTTGGTTTTATAATTTCTTTTATATCAAATTCAAAGAAATAATTTTTCTTTTCTTTTTCTAGTAATAACTCTCTATTTAAAGAAGTTTCAAATGCTCTTATTATAGGATATATTGCTTGTTTGAATGTCTCATAAAAATCATTTGGATATATATGAAATAAACCGTTAATTTCATCATTTAAAGTTTTTTTACTTTCGTTCATTTGCATTTCTACTGCATTATTTGAACTCTCTTGAAACTCTAAACCATTATTTAATACAACTACATTTTCCTTACTATTAGTAAATAAATTGTTCCATGCTCTTTTTAATATGTTTATTTCATCTTGTCCTAGTTTTCTTTGTGATTTTAAAAAGCCTTTTTTATTACCACCACTTTTAACCATATTTAATTGATATAAAAGAGTATCAAATGCAGTTTCAATGGCTTTTCCTACTTCTTCAGTTAAGCCAACTCCAGTTGCTCCATCTTTGGTATTTCTTAATAGTTTTATAAACTCATGTTTATAATGTTCTTCTCCTAATACTAAGATTTGATAATCTTTATATATTGGTTTGAAATTAGGTATTGTTTGAACAAATATAGGTTTTACATAAAATAAGCCAGTTACTTCATTTCTATTTCTTCTTATATAACAATATCCACCTTTATCCATGAGATAATCTTGTACCAAAGCATTTTTAAGTTGCCATGCATCTAATGTATCTCCAGTATCTCCATTTAATAATTTAACTCTTGTATCATCTTCAACTGTTTCAATTTTACCTTGTTTATATTTATATAATTTTACTGGCATACTTGCTATCATGTTTGAAATTAGGTTTACTGCTCCACTAACTGCTGGAAGTGTTAAGGCTTGTTCTCTTGTTATAGTTTCATTTCTTAATAAGGCTTGTAATAATACATCACTTGCTATTTGAGTTGATGGTTCTTGATTTGTTGTTTGGGTTGTTTCAGAGGTTTCTTCTCTTTTCCAAAATCTATCAAATAATCCCATGTCATCACCTCCTTTTATTTTTTATTGTTTTTTCTTTTTCTTTTTTGGTTTTTCTTCTTTAATTTCTTCTGGTATAACTTCAATAACCTTTACTAATATATATCCACATTCACCAGTTAAATATTTTACCATTTTTTCAGTACATTCAAATGTATCTCCTGCATATAATGTACCTTCTTTATTTTTTTCTTTATTATGTCTTTCAAGATTTTTTATTTTATCAAAACTACCGTATGTAAATTCTTGTAATGCTTTTACTTTAAACATTTTCTACACCTCCTAATATTGTTGATAAACTCCTTCGTTTACTTGTTCTTTACAAGTTTTTATTCTTTTTTCTAATATTGGTATCATTTCTTTATGTTTTAATTGGCTTAACAATTGTAATTGATGCCCTATATGACACCATGCACTTGCATTCCAGTAATCACTTCTTACTGTTGATACACTATTTGTTGTATTGGTTCTATTCCATACATAACAAACTTCTTTTATATTTATAACTCTATCTAAGTTAATATTATCTGCTTGTCTATAACTCCAAACTCTATCCTCCATTAATGTATCTTCACAGAAAAAAACTATTTTATCTTTTCTTATTACTCTAGCCCATGCAGTACACCATACTTTTCTATCACTTAGAAAGAAATCTTCATAATTACTGTACTCATGAAATTTTGTCATAAATATACCTTTTTTATCTATTAATTCCATACCTAATAAAGCCATTTCATGCCCGTATAAGCGACTATTTATTAGTTCTAATACTTTTTCATGTTTCCACCAGTCATCACTGTCTAAAAAACAAAAATAATCAAAATCAATATAATCTAATGCGTATTCTATACCAACATTTCTTGAACCACCATTATATCTTTTTCTTTTATTCTTAATTATGTGTATTCTTTCATCTCCATAATTGCAAACTGTACTTACTGAATTATCTGTTGACATATCATCAACAAATATTAATTCAAAGTTTTTATATGTTTGATTTAATATACTTTCAATACAATTTTGTAAATAAGTTTTGCCTTTATAATCTCCATGGTCATTATTACAATTTGGAACTATAATAGCAAATTTATAATCTTTTTTACTTGGTAATTTATCATAGTCTTTATCAGTTATTTTTGCTTTTTTTATGCAGTCAATATCATAATCAGTTAAGTTAATATCTACAAATTTACAATGTTTATAATTAATACAATGTAAGCCTGTATTTATTAAGTCTTCTAATGGCTCATTATCAAACAAGTAAATATATTCATTATTTGGCTTTATTGAACTAATTGAATTTTTGTCTATTGCTATTTTCATGGTACATCTAACCTCATTCTCATTATATTACTTTTTTATATTCCATTTTTCGTATTTTTTTTCTTATACTAACCTATTTTCCAACTAAATACTGTATCGTTATCATTTTTAAGTTCTTTATTTAAAAGTTCAATTACTTCATCAACAGTATTACAACCTTTTTCTTTAAATACTTCTAGCATTTTTATTACTACAAATTTTTTAATAGTTTTCATAGAACATCCTCCTTTCTATAATGTTTGGACCACAAAGTCCATTTGATTCAAGAATACATCTTGTTCTAGTAGATAAATAGCATTTATTATGGCTACTACCATATCAACTTTACCATTTGATTTCTTTTTATTTACATATAAGTTTTTATTAGTATCATAAGTACATTTTGCGTTTTGAAAGTTTATTTCTAATAGTTTATTTTCCGTATATTTTGCTTCACCATTTAATATTTTTTCTTTAAATAATTTTGTTGGTGAATGTAATGTACTAGAATGTTGTCTTATTTCTACTGTGTTATATCCTGCTCTTTCAAGTTTCTGTGCTGTACTCATACAATTAAATCTATCATAGCCAATTGCTTGAATTTGAACTCCATATTTTGATTCTATATTCATTATAAAATCTTCTACTACTGCATAATCTATAACTCTATCACCACAAGCAATACATTTCATGGCTCTTATAAAACTTCTATAATCTATTTTTTCAAAAGCATTTTTTTCTTCAATTCTTCCTTCTGGTATAAATGCTATTGCTTCAAATAAAATGTTATTATCATCATCTGCAGTAACCATACCTATTGCAGTATTATCATTTGTTTGTGATAAGTCTAGTCCTAAATATACAACTCTACCATTCCAGTCTATATTTGAAACTTTACACTTTTGAACATCTGCTACATCTATATAACTTTCTGTCCCTTGTCCTTGATAAATAATATTACAATGCTTTGTAACAAAGTTTTCTCTTGCTGATTCAACTGCTATTGCATAGGCTCTTTTTTTAAGTAAATCTTCCCATATCTCTTTTATTTCAAGTGCTACTGGGTTACTTTGTTTTAATACCATGTCATCAGTTTCCCAATTTTTAGGGTTATCTGGTTCATATAATAAACTAAATCTTGTTACATCTTGTATTATTCCATCTAATACTTTTTTTGAATAAGCAACTTCATCTTCAAATGGATTATTTATTGTTGGATATTTAGTTGATATAATAAAAGCCAATTTATTTAATATATTTAACTGTCCTGATTTCATGGCTTCTATTGGATAGTTAGTATTTAATGCTCCAACTTCATCAGCACAAAAAGCACTTGGTAATCTACCATCCATTCTTGATGTACTAAATGCAAGTGGTGTATATATACTTTCTTTTGGGTTGAATTTAATATAATCTCTTAGTATTTTAAATCTCTTAGTGTTTTTATATTGATATATTAATGGACTTGACCTAATAGTTTCACTTATTGCTTCTCTGATTTCTTTTGACAATGCTCCATCTGGTGCTACTGAGTAAAACTTTGAGAATTGTGGTTCTGTTAGAAATAAAATTATAAATATTGTTGCTATGGTATATGTCTTAAAGTTTTTTCTACATATTTCAAGTAAGCCTGTTTCATATCTTCTTTTATTTGGGTTATCTCTATATACTATACATAAAATAGCAGTATAGAATAACCATTGATAACCAGTAGTACATTCATATAAAGGTTGTCCTGCTTTTAGTCCTTTTGGCATATTAAGTATTTTTAATATTTTATTTAACTGGTCTAATTTTGGCTTACTTAACATATATTTTTTATCTTTACCATCGCAAATTTTTATAAAATCTTTCATTTGGAGTTTTACATATTTAGGAGTGGTTTTTAATTTAATTGATTCTTTACAATAATCATAGGCTTTATTATTCATAATCATCACTACCATTAATTGCATTTAGTAGTGGGTCTTCTTCTTCGGTTGTATCACTTACATTATAGTTTTTAATTATCTTCATGAGTGTAGCAACCGTTCTATTTGCACTATCTGTTGTTGCATTATAGTCTTTTACTGCTGGGCTTGAATATAAATTTTTTCTACCCTTAACATATTCTTTTTCAACTAATATCCCATCATCTTTTATAGATTTTTCTAATTCATATAACATAACTAATTGCATTTGGTATCTTTTGAAAGTAGTTATAAAAAAGTAATTACTTTGTACCCCACTTTCTTCTGCAATTCTTAAAATCTCTTGTGCTTGTTCGGTTAAAGTCATTTTTGCCATATTGTCACCTCCTATAAATTTTTAACTTGATATGATTTATTATAAGTCTTTTGGTCCTTAATCATAATCTTTAAAAAGTCTTCTCTTGTAAAATCAGATAATCTAAATACTTCTTCTGGTTTCATTCCTAATTCCTTACATATTTCTTTTGTTGTTTTTCCTGCATCCAATAATTCTTTTACTATTGCTTTCATAGGCTCTAATAAATGAGTTCCTCTTGCTCTATTATGTGTTATAGTACCATAGACATCTTCTGCATGGTCTTTATGGTCTACAATAACAACTGGAACTTTATTTTTTAATAATGTTTTTAATGGTTCTCTACCTGATACAGTCCATCTATGAAAGCCATCTATAATTGTATAATCTGGTCTTATAACTATTGGCATAGTCCATCCATTTGTTAATATAGACTGTATTAATAACTCAAGATTTTGTTCTGATACTTTATTAGGGTTATAATTATTTGGTTTTAATAAATCTCTATCAACAAATTTAACATTTTCTAAAGGCTCTAATATATTTTTATTCTCATATTTTTTCATTTCATTTTCTTTCATGTGTTACTCTCCTCACTTACATAAGCATATAAATTCATTTCTAATGCTCTTAATGTTCTTCTTTTGGGGTCTCCACCAATTACTATATTACATAGTTCTTTGTAATGCTTGTTATTTAAGAATGGTCCATATTTAATTAATAATCTTTGACATTGTTTTCTTACCATTTGCATAGGTTTATTATCAAATCTCCATTCTTCTTTTAACATTTCAAAAAATTTCTTTTTATAATCAACTTCTTCATCTTTCTTTTGCTGTTTGTTTTTCTTTTGTCTTCTAAACATTTCAGTATCATAATATAACATAGCCATATAAGCATTTGGTTCTCTCTTACAAATCTTATCAAATAGTTCTGGATAAAATTCACACATCTGAGTTAAACTTCCTGCAGTATCTATACTAAAAAATTGACTTATTCTTAATCTATTTATTGGAATTCCTACTTGATACATATATTTATATGCATCTGGGAAGTCTAAGTTATTATCTCTTATATACATCCATACATCTTTATCAGTCCAATCATAGATAGGAAACATTTTTTCTTGTGATGTTCTATTTGCTAAATTCATTAATCTTTGAACACTTTCACTTGCTCTAACACCAATTACTGATACACAATTTTTATTTTTTTTATTCATAAAACTTTGATAGGTATCATGTCTTTCATCAAGTAATGGATCATTTGTAATTGCAAATTTTGGTTTTTGTCTTATCCATACATCTTTTTTAGTTTCATCCCAACAAATAAAACTTTCATCATTTGTTAATTGATTAAAGCAATTATAATGTTTTACCTGAATACACCACCAATTAAAAGGTACTCCAATACTCAACCATTGTAATCTCATGCTTTTAACTTGTTTTTCTATACATGGAAATATTGCTTCTTCATCTATAAAATCAACTATTAATTTTGATTTATCTATTTCTCCACTTTGACACATCTTGAATATTAAATCATTTAAGCAAATACTATCTTTTCCACCACTTACTGATAATTCAATTCTACTAGCAGTTTTAAATATATTTTTTATTCTTATCTTAGCCATAGTTACAACATCAATGTTTGAGTATTGTTTTTTAATCAAGATATATCATCTCCCCACATGAAGGACATACAATATACTTCTTTTCATTTTTTTCTGCATTTATTGTTGTTTCTGTTACCATTGTTACTGGTTCACTTTTAACTTCTGGTTCTTTTTCAATATAAGTATTATTTATTTCTTGTTTTGGTTCTTCTTGAATAAATTTAGTATCTGTTATAGTACCATAATCTTTTATTGCTTCTTCAACTTGTTCGTCTGTCGCAGTCATTTGTTCTAATATAAATTTATCATATCCTGCTATTTCAAAATCTCCCATTCCAGTTATCTCTTGTATGTAATTATTTATTTCTTCGTAATCATCTAAACCTAAACCATAAATTTTATTATCACTTAAAATTAATTTTTTCTTCTCAATTTCTGATAGTCCTGTCTTTCTAAAACATTGAACTTCTTCTCTATTCATTTTTAGTAATGCATAATATAGTCCATTACCAATTAATATATTATTATTTTCATCAATAACCATTGCTCTTGTTTGTCCGAATTGTTCTACACTTTTAATCAATTCATCAATTTGTTTATCATTATGTTTTCTAACATTTTTTTCTAATGGTTTTAAATCGTTTATTTTTACTACTTCTAATTTCATCTCATTCTCCTACTTTCTAAAAACTTTTTAGCACTTGTTAATTTGCTACTAGCATTTATTACAATGCTTTTATCAATATCATATAATTCTTGCCATACTTCATTTTCTGTCTTATCCATTATGGCTCTTTCAGTCCATTCTCCCATTGCTATTGAACCTATTAAAAAACCTCTATCCCATTTATAAAATGGTGGTAATTCTATATTGTTATATTTTATATAAGCAAGTAGTTGTTCTGCATTCCAATTAGCAAGAGGAGAAAAGACATCATAATTCCCCTTACTAACAATATAATTATTTTCTTTATTTCCACATTGATTACCATCTTTAATTCTTCTTCCTGCTATAAATAAATCAAAATTATATTTAGTAATATCCTTATTTTGTCTTTTCCATTTTTCTGCCATCCAATTTTGTCTAGTCTTATCTTTACAAAATAAATAATTTGGGTGTTTTTCAAGATATTCTAATGTAAATTTATCAATAACTTCTTCAATTAAATTTTTAGGTTTATTTTCATTAACCCATTTTCTCATTTCTGGATATTCATTGATACCACACCAAAATATTGGTGTTGATTTAATTCCTGATTTATTAATAATATCTTGTAATACAATGCTATCTTTACCTGCTACCCACCCATTACAAATATTTTTATATTTTCTTGATATATCTCTAATAAAAGATGTTGTTTCATCTGTTAATTTATCAATATCATATCTAGTATAAATTTTAGTGCATTTATCAAATGCTTCTAGCCATTCCTTATTATCTTTTATGTTTTGTTTTTTGGTTAACATAATATCACCTATTCTTCAATAGATTTAAATGATACATATCCAAGTATTATTGTTGCTATAATAAAACTTATAACTCCAACTACTGAATTAATTGTTATTTGTCCTAGTATTGCAAATAATACCATAGTTGCAAATGTTATTGTTGATACTGGAATTACTATATTTGATTTCCTTTTTAATGCTATTGGTAATAATAATATACCAACTGCAAACGCAAATCTAATAACTCCAAATGAACTCCATAATTGAAGCATACCCATTTTAACAAATACTCCAAATGCAATACATAATGCTAATGCAAAGCCTGTACCTATTTTTTTGTTTCCTATCTCATGTAATGCTACTGCAATACTATCTATTGTTGATGTAGTTATTCCAAGAACTGCTATTAATAAAACAATATTCATAACCATAGTAAATTTAAAGAAAGCCATTCCTAATATTAATAACATATAAAGTCCAAATAAAAATGCTCCTAAATAATAACCTTTTTTACTTTCATCTGCTTCTGCTCTTTGCCAATGTTGAACGTCTCCAATAGGTCCAGCAAATAATATAAGTCCAGACCATACTCCCCATAAAACACCACTCATACTAGTTGGAGCAAATGTTTGTAATGGTGCTTTTGTAAATATTCCAATTAATATAATTGCAATAATTGAAACAATAGCCATGATCCATTGTCCTACATCTGTTTTTACTGATGTTGGTAATCCTTTTTTATAAACTATTAATGTGAAGAAAATTCCTAATGCTATTGTAATAAAATATGATATAGTTGTATTCCCTGTAATAACTAAAAATTGCTGATTAATAAAGTTTAACTGAACTAATAAACAAAATAATTGAATTATTAATGCTATTACTTTAACTTCTTTTCTATTATAAGTTTCTGGACTAATTTTTTTCTTGTTATATAACCATCCAAACAATGCAAGTGTTAAGGTGTTACAAACAGCCCATATTATCCATGCAATTATGCCTTTCTCTTGTGCTATTTGTTGTCCCATTATTAATGATGTACCCCAAGCCCAACTTGCAGCACTTGAAGCACCAATTTTTCTAAAACTTAGTTTTTCATTTGTCATTTTTATCTCATTCCCTTCTATAAACCCCTTATTGGGGTAATATCACTTAATTTAAGGCGATTTTTAGCCCATTTTAGCGACTTTTTTAAGTTTTTAATACTTTTATACCATTTTTTCCAAAAAATCTTAGTATTTAATTATTTTTGTGAATAATTA
>Ga0326511_10001913_pt1 | contig 17095 bp, 9 predicted proteins | sample 0_2496_0518_D_FD_203701 | JGI IMG/M metagenome (GOLD analysis project Ga0326511, IMG submission 203701) | Bovine rumen microbial communities from UC Davis, California, United States - 0_2496_0518 | ecosystem: Host-associated > Mammals > Digestive system > Stomach > Rumen | place: USA: California...
TTGTGTAGTTCAGCAATTCCACCCCCCGGAAATCCGATGAATCACCTGCAATCTGTGCAGGTGTGAACCACTCATCCACATTGTATGTCCCCTCCGGAATTAGAATGATATAGTGGTTTTCCTCCGTAGGAGAGATTGCAGCAAAGACTTCCATAAGATTATTATTGTAGTCTGCAATACTTACAATAGTGGTCTTATATGGTTTCATGGCGGAAACCAATTCATTGTTCTTGGCAATTTTCTCACCATTAAATCCTTTGGTAAAAGGATACCCATCAGAAAGTTTTAAGATTGCCTTTCCATCTTCATCTGTAATGGTGAAATCGGCAACCAATTCTTCTCCTGTTTGTATTCCAACTTTTGAGGAATCAAACTTTTTTGTCTTAAAATGCCCCTCTGAAAAAACGCCAATTGCGTTCCCATCCATATCCTCAATGGCAAGTTCTACATCGCCCCCTGCGTTACCCACTCTTGGTGCTTCTCTGTTTAGGTCATCAACCTCTTGGCCTAACTGACTGATCTGCGAAGCAACGCCACCAGACTTGACAAGATTAGAGCTGTTCGCAGTAGGCTCATCGTCAATACCGGGAGTCCTGGTCGCGAGTTGCTTATACGCGCCATTATACCACCCGTATTCGGTGTATGCGGTATCATCATACTGCGTTCCGTCCCAGTTGGAAACGCGGTACACGGTGTCGGAAGAACCGGTGGCGGGAAGGACATCAGTTGCAGACGTAGTGCTGGAGGTGGCTTCCACGGTCACAAATTTATCCACGGCAACTGCTGGCTCTCCCTGATCTCCCTTTTCACCCTTGATGTTATTGAACGTAAGAGACAGCACGCCTTCGGTAAGGTCTTTGTCAACGGACGGAGCTTGCGTGGGGTCATTAGTGCCGATAGAAGCCTCCACGGAATCAATGCCGGCAGGGCCGCGCTCGCCAATATCGCCCTTGTCACCTTTCGGGCCAGTGGCTCCGGTTGCGCCAGTCGCGCCGGTGTCACCCTTGGAACCATTCTTGATAGGAATCTCCACGACATTCCCGTCAACGAGGCGGATGGAGACGAGGTTAGTTCCACCGTCTTCGGAGGATTCCACTACATCCACGCTCTCTACGCCAACGAGGTTGGAGTAGGTAAGAACGGAACGGACAGATACATTCTTGGTCACTTCGCCGGTCTCAACGGCAGAAAGGGTCTCGGAAACAAGGCGGAACGCCTCGGCCACATCTACCACCTGCGCACCGGAGAGGGCATCGGTCTCCACGAGGATGAGCTTGTAAAGGCCCACCTTCTTTTGCTCCGTGCCAAGGAAAACCCAGGAGACCACGTTTCCCTGAATGGTATAATCCGTAACGGCCTGTTTAAGACCGCCACAGGACACATAAATCTGAACCTCTTTGTCCTCCAGGCTGTGAACACGGCCATTAAGGTCATACAGCGCCCAAGAAATGGCGATATTGTTTCCGAGTCTGATACGTTCCATTGCTTATATCGTTGAATAAGAATTTGCTTTCTGGTAATAGCTTGCCGCCTGCTGGTTATTGTAGGTCTCCAGCACCATGGCGGTAAGGTAGTCTATGATGTTCTGACGCAGACGGCGGGAGATGTCATACCCGTTGGGATTGTCTGCAATGTAGAATTGCTCCTGCACGAAAGTCAGGCGAGAAATGGCGCTCTCCGGATTGGCCTCATAGGCTGAACCGTCCGTGAGCGTGTAGTATTTGAGCACAGGGCCGGAGTGACGTCCCTGCATAAGTACCAGCCGCGGACGATCTGCCCGTCCGCGAAGGTAAGGATTGAGTTGTTTGCGGCCTTCCGGGGATGCTTCGCCCAGCACGTCTGTCACAACAATGTATGAGTCAGCAGCTTGGAAGGCCACCAGGCGAAGGTAGTTTGTATCGGTTTTGAGCGCTACGGAAAGGATTCCGTCAGTGATGCTGACGGAAACCAAATCCGAGCTTTCGTAAGGTTTCCCCTCCAGCAACTGCACGGGAGCCGACAAATGCACGGCATTGATGGCTTCCGGCAGGTGCTTTGCAATGATGTCGTCCAGGGAAAGATTGTCTATTCCCTCGTCTTCATACATCACTGAGCCGTTAGGTTCAACCTCGTCCAGATTCTTCCGGACAAGGGCAATGGCATCGGAGAGGTAGAGTTTAGCCATGGCTATTCGGCGTCTCTTGTTTAGAAGTCACAATTGGGGAAGCTCACGCCAATCTTGGCGGCATACTTCCTGATAGCTTCATCGTCCTTGAGGTGGACGGCTTTCGCTCCGTTTGCTTTGAGGAAAGCCACTGCATCCTCTTTGCTGTATATTTCCGGATGAACGGCGAGGGCAGGGGCCTCATGGGCTGCTGCTTTCTTTTCTTCGCTTTCTTCCGACACACGGACGAGTTTGATTAAATGGCCGAACTCCTTGCTATTCTCAATGATCCCCTGAATGACAGGATTGGCCGTGGTATAGGTTGCCGGGCGGTTCTGCGGGCCTGCCCCGATTCTTCCGCGTCCGAACTCTGCCGTGAACCATGCCTGCCCATCATTGATGGGGAAATTGATTATAGCCTGTGTCTGGCCATAAATTCCATACTGTTTCAGCATAATAACGATGTTAAGAAAATAGTGGGACGGGATTGCTCCCGCCCCACGGGATTAGGGTTTAGGCGCGTACTACGCCCTGGAATTTCGTCCAAGTGTTGAGGTCGAAGTCCCACTCAACAATGTCTGCTTTCTTGAAGCCGGCAGTGGCATCGTCGGCGGTGAGGTAGTATTTCAGCAGCTTGGCCGCATCGGTGAGGCTTTCGCCGGTAGGCAGGGCAGAAACGCTGGAGAAGCTGGCTATAATGCCGCCCAGGTTAGCCTGTGCAAGAGCCGCGTTGGCAGGAAGAACCAGCATGGAGTTAAAGCCGTTCAGGGCAACGCAGTCATACTTCACAAGGTTGTACTCCTTGGCCTCGCGGGCTTCGCCAGTCTTACTCATGTCGCGCTGGGTGGTCTTGTTGTTCACAATGTACGGACGGGTTGCATGGCGGAGGTCAACCACAATCATGGCCTCCTCATAGCCAATGTCGTTCAGGGTAGGATCGTACACGAACTCGAAGGAACCGAAGTTGTCGCGGTAGTTGCGCACCTTGATACCGTAGTCGTTCACTTCCACCTTGCCCACATCCTTATACTTGTCAGCACTATTCACCAGCTTAATAAGGCGCTGCATGGCCTTTTTGCCGCAGAATACGGTAGCTTCATCGGACTGGCTGTTGTCGGTAAACTGGAGGGTGGACATAACCAGGAGGTCATCATCCGTGAGCACATTGCCGGACAGTGTGTACAGCATGTTCAGCTGACGGAGAATACCATTCTCAAAGTACACAGCCTCACGGTTGCCGGTTTCGGGCACGAATACATCAACACGGGCCTTAGTGCCATTCCAGTGGGAACGGGCGCACTCGCGCTTGAAGTTGTATTCAGCATTGGCCAGAATCTTCTGCTTGGTGTGCGGCACCTTCTTGATCTGCTCTTCCAGGGCATCGGTAATCACGCAGGTGACAATCTTCTTTTGGAGGAACACGTCAAACTTCTCCGGCAGGTAGGTCTCGGAAGCCACGTGCATCTGGGATTCAGCGCAGGCGGTAGCCATGCTCTTGAACTCGGCATACTGCGGGATAGAGACGGTGGTGGGAGTAGTGGTGTCGAAAGGAGGGTTGATAACCTTGAACTGGATAAGGTCGCTGGAATCCTTGTGGTCAAGCACAAACAGCATCAGTTCGCCGTCGGCAACCTCTGCACCGGAATCATCCTTCTTGTAACCGGCAACACCCTTCACTACAACGGTGGAGAACTCGGTCAGACACTCCGGATTGTCAAAGTTGGCAACTGCCAGTTTCAGTACATGGTTGGTCTTGTTGTAAGGAGTGGTGGACGATGCAGAAGGGGAAATGGTAACGGCACTTCCGTTCCATACGGCATCCAGGTCGGTTGAGCCGGTGCGCCAATGGCCATGCACGGGGCTGTTCACCTTCACGGGACGGCACTGACGGGCGATGTAGGTCTCAATCGGGAAAGCGAAAGGACGGAACTCGTCTACGTCTTTGTCATAGTCTTCTGCCTCAAGACCGGCATCGCGCACATCGGTCGCGGTTGCAGCCTTGTTCTGGAGCTGGGTCTTACCTCCCTGTTCGTCGGTCTGAAGTGCCTCGTCGGCAGGACGGCCACCGGGATTGGTAGAAGCGTCATAGGTTTCCATATTCTCCGAAGGGTTGGCTTCTGGCGACAACTCCACGGGGTCTACTGCCATTGCAAAACCGAGGTCTGCTCCCAGCAGAGCTGCGGCGACCACAAGCAGCGATGACAGCACGCTCATCTTGTGGGTTTTAAGGAAATTAAAAATGCCCATATCGATAAGATTTAATGAGTTGTTTACTTAATCCCGGCCCAGGGGCTGCTGGGGCCGGTTGCGGGTTTAGGTTCGGCCATGGCTCCACCCTGACGTCCGGTAGGTGCAGGAGGCATGGAAGCGGCTGCGGTGCGGTCTCTGCGGGCTGCGGCAATCTTTGCGTTGCGTCCTGCCACTTCGCCTTCCTCGCGGGCAGCGGCCACATCGGAGTCATGGTTGATAGCGTTAAGCGCAAGGTCGAAGTCCTCTACGACAAACTTGTTCTCCATTCCATTGGAGACAATGGCCATGAGGCGCAGCATTACATCGCGCTTCTGTTCCAGGGAGAGATTCTTCCCATTTCCCCAATCTTCAAGGGCCTGGAGGGATGCCTGCCAGTTATTTTCGGCCTCGGCCTCCAGCGCATCATTGGCTGCTTTACGTTCACGCCAGCTGGAAAGCTGGTCTTTGAACTTCTGCTGCCCTTCCTCGGACATGCCCAGGTCATCTCCGAAGGTTTCAACCAGCGCGGTGCGCGGGTCTCCGGTCTCCACCCACTTCTGCACGAACTCGGCAGCGGAAGGGTCGGAAATCAGAAGATCACGGAGTTTGTTGTTGTTCTCATCGTAAGCGGCCTGCTTCGTGGTGTAGTCCGTCAGCATGTCGTTGATGGCTTCGTCCAGATCGGCGGTTCCCTCGGTGGGTTCTGCGCCAATATCCGCAAAGTTGCGGTCGGGGAAGCGTTCACGGGCGCGGGAAAGAAGGCTCTCGCGTGCGCTTTGTTTTTTGGTTTTATCAGATTTTGCCATAGGGTAAAACAGTTACTTTGCCATAATCTGCCCAAAAATACCGCCTTCGGACGGCCCTCGCGGTCTATCTTTCACAACTCAAACTTGATAAGTAAAAAACTTTCACTAAATTTGCGATGGGACTACGCCTTCTTAATCTGTATGAGGGATACAGAGTTAAAACGGAAGAAGGCTCAGGCCCTGTACTCCGTTTACAAAAAAGGCTTGGAAGAAGGTCACTTTGCGTCCATGCGCGAAGTTGCCCGTTACGCCAGCAAGCATCCAGCGCCCTGCTTTTTCATAGAAGCAAAAAAGGCATCAGACCTTGTAGGACGGATTATTCGGAAAGTATCTCTCATCAATCTCAATTCCAATTCCCGCAAACAGACCTGGCAGCTCTACGGCATGTACCAGCAGTACCTTGCCGACCATCCGGACTGCAAGCTTTCCCGTGAGCGCATCATGGAAATCCTTGTAGACCAACCAGCACCGGAATTCTACATTACCACCGATGGGGCACGTCGCCTGCTCTATGGCGAAATCAAGAGGGTAAGGAGGCGTAACGGATGGTAAGAATATTGCTCATACTACTACTGATTGCTCTGCAAGTTGTCTTTGGTGCTCCGGAATATCTATTGGGAACGGAGCATTACTGGCTTCGTGCGCTTTCGTACTCGTTCTTCCACGCCAACTTCTTACATCTTGCAATCAACTGTCTTGCCGTCTGGAGCATTTTCGTGCCGTCACGAAAATGTGGCAGACTGCTTCCAGCGGCCCTTTTTATAGCCATACTGGTCTATCCTCTATCCTTTCGTCCCGTCATCGGATTTTCCAATGTCCTGTATGCCGTGCTGGGGCTGCGCACCCCTTCCTTCAAAAGCAAGTGGTGGAAACAGCCAACGGTCATTGTGTTCCTCGTTGTCACCGTAGCACTTGTCTTTGTGCCGCAGTTCAGCGCCACAACCCACATAGCTGCATTTGCCCTGGGAATGGCCGGGGCATCTTTCAAACGCGGCTGGCTAAAACTCACAAGTGATGCAAGAAGATATTATTAGCAGCATACTTGCCGAGAACGAAAAGCGGTGGAAACGTCTCAAGGCCGAATACGACCCTGTGACGGGAGAAGGCATTGCCGAACTCACAGGACTAAAGCGCGTCAAGCTATCTATTCCAGACTTTGCCATCCCCGTGCAGTGGGTGCCACCGGAAATGCTGGAGAACAAGCTGGTAAAGGAAATCAAGAGGGCAAAGACCATTGACAACTACATAGCTACAAAGAAGTGGAAATACGGTGCGCCAGACCGCCTGGAGATTGAAAGGAGGCTACGGCGCATCCGCCACAAGTACGACTTCTGCTGCTGGGGCTTCTTCTGCATTAAGATCAGGCACAAGCGGCTCAAAAAGCGTGTGCGCTATGTGCTCAATCTCCCCCAGCTGGAGGCGTATGCCAAGTGCGAGCAGCTACGGGCACAGGGTGCACCCATTTCTCTTATCATCCTCAAAGCCCGTCAGTGGGGCGGCTCCACCTTCTGTTTCTTCTACCAGGTGTGGCTCATGTTCAAGTGGAACGAATTTCATTCCTTTGCCATTGCCGCACATACCTCGTCCGCATCCCAGACCATTCTTACTATGCTCAAACGCACCATCAAGGACTATCCTGCATGGGATTTGGGCCTGCCGGACGAAACGAAGCTATCCCTATCTCCTGCCGACAGCACCGGCCACGCTTTCGCTATCAAAGACCAGAATGGCAAACAGATTTTGGAGGGCTTTATCTACGTTGGTACGGCAGAAAAGCCGGACACCCTGCGTTCCAAGGATATTAACGGAGCTCACTACTCCGAGGTAGGTGTGTGGCCAGACACGCCTGGTAAGCAGTCCGAAGACATTATTGCCGATATTGAAGGTGGTATGACGGACGATGAGGACACCATGCGCGTCATGGAATCTACGGCTAAGAGCTCCGATGATTACTTTGCGCGGGTGTGGGACTCATGCAATGACGGCAAAGGAGGCTATGAGCAAGTGTTTATTCCCTCCCGCGACATCGTATACGACACTAAACCAATAGACGACCTGTGCGAGTTTATTAAATGGCTCTATGAGCACCGCAACGACGAAACGCCCAACGGCAAGTGGAAAGACCCCGGCAAATACTATTGGTGGCTATGGGAAATAGGCAGCACGCTGGAGCATATCAACTGGTACAGATACCGCCGCCTGCGCCTATCCTTTGCCAAGATGTGCAACGAAGCTCCGGAAACCCCCGAACAAGCCTTTTTCACGGCAGGAAACCACGTCTTTGACCCGTTCCAGGTGCAGGAGAAGGCCAAGAAATGCCGTGAGCCTGTTTATGTGGGCGACCTTGTCGCCGACGGAGAAAAGGGCGAAGAAGCCCTGCAAAATATCCGCTTCATCCCCAACTCCACGGGCAATCTCCGTGTTTGGGAAAAGCCGGACGATTCGCCCGTCAGCGACCGCTATCTGGTTATCCTTGACCCAAGGCGCGGAGCCAGCGAAGGAGCCGACCCTGCATCCATTACCGTCATAGACCGCCTCCTGATGATGGAGGACTTCGGTCTCAACGGAAAGCCCGGCGTTGTGGCCGAAATGAACTACAAGGCCGACCCCGACCTGCAAGCCTACGATGCCATGCGCCTTGCGGAGTGGTATAATCATGCCAAGCTGGTGATAGAATCCAACACCATGGAAAGCATGGATGCCGAGCGCAATAACGGCATAGACAGTTTTGAGTATATCCTTGACATTGTGAGCAAGCTCTACAATAACCTGTACATGCGCAGCGCACCGGAAGAAGATGCCGACGGCAAGATAGTGTACAAGTGGGGCTTCCAGACCAACAGACTCACAAAGCCCAAGATTATCAACTTTATGAAAGAGTGCCTGCGGGACGACCTCTGGGACGAACCCAGCACTTACTGCTGCTCACAAATGGCATCCTACATGGAAGACCACGGCAAGACCAATGCAGAGCACGGCAAGCACGACGATGTAGTGATGTCCCGCGCCATAGGCTTATGGATCTGCTACAAGGAAATGCCATGGCCCGCATGGATTAAACAGGTCGAAGTTTCGGTTAAAGACGAAATCAGCGGAGACCACTACGGACTTACAAACCTCTAAATCTATATACCATGAATCTCAAAGAATCTTTCAAGAAACTTTTCAGAAAACCAGCTATTTTCTTTGTAACCCTTTATGCCCGTCACATCTACCGCCAGGGCGTAGATGCAGCGGAGAGAAGGCACGCCGTAGAAGGCAACACTATTTACCTTGCAGCCAACTCCTTTCGTCCCGACCATCTTGTCACGTATAACAAGACGCAGTTCAAGATTGAAAAGCGCGTGTACGGAGTGCACGCACGCCTGCTAACCATGAATACTCTGCGAAGGGGATGCTATTACTATACCACTGACCGCTTTAGTGCCAACGGGATGACAAGCGAGGAAAAAGAAATACGGAGACGCGCTTTTGTGAAAGAACGTCTCCGCCTGGCGAAATTGATTTAGGCCGGTGCCTCCGCCTGGGGCATCGCTTCCGGCGCGACTCCCACGGGCATCCCGGCCTGTTGCATGTCTTCCGCTTCGGCTGCTCGCGCTTCACGCATCTGCCGAAGTTTCTGAATATAGGACTTGCGGCTGAGCTGCATGTATTCGTCGGGAGTAATAATACCAGCAACCAACATCTGGGTAAGGTCTTGCTCCTGCATTTCGCGGGCCTCCAGCGAGTTTGCGCTTTCCATGAGCTCCAAATCCATTTCAATGTCGGCCACGTCATTGAGGTTAATGGTCGAGAAGTCTGTAAGGCTGTCAATGCTGCCTGCGATCTTCTGCCAGCGCTCCGCATCATAGAACATGGCGATATTCTTCATCTTCTTGATAAGGGCCTGACGGACGAAGTTGCGGTACTGCTCCAAGAATGCCGCCACAGGCGTAGATGCGTTGGTAGTCATCTGCGCGTACAGGGTTCCCGATGTAGCACGGCCAGGGTCTTTTCCCTGCAAGGCTCCGTTGATTGGAGAGCCACTATCCATAAGGTCTTTGATGAGCCGGATTTCGTTGGAAGCATCGTAGTTTTGCGCTGCACCCGTGATAACCTTCGGCCACATGTCCTTTTTGCTCTGGTCAAGCTCAATGAACACCATTTCGTCAATGGCCGTCCAGCTGCGGGCAAAGTCCTCGTAGGACACATCCTTCGGGACAATATCCTTGGGCACCACCACGTGCCCCTTTGCGCCCTCGCGTTTGAGCCACTCGCTCATGACCCACTGGCGGTTCATGGCAATCTGGTGGTCTATCGCATCATGGTTATAGCCGATGATATGGCCGTCAATGTACGAATAGGTAAAGAGCGTAATAGGATGAGACCTGTCGGCGTAAGGGCTTTCCCCTTCCCAAAGGATAGTACCGTCCGGAGCCAGGAAACGGCAGTACCAATAGGTCTCCATAAAAAAGCCGTTTCGCTCCGTCTCGTCTGCCCCATAGCCGTCTCCAATGATATACGGCACGTCGTTCTCTCCCCAACCTGCCTGGGCTGCAAGAGCCTTGCGGCGCTCGTTCTCGGCCTTGATGAGCTTGCGGTAGGCATAATCGTCCGCGTCTATAATTTCCTCTTTGCCGGCATTGGTGTCGTGAAGGCGTATCTTGGCGCGGGATTCCTCCGTCCACACCTCGCAGAAATAGCAGCGAACAGGGTCGGTAGTATCCATGAACACAAGGTGCGTATCGTCAAACTTGTCCTCAAAGTCTCCCGCTCTATCCACCTTCTGTACGGCAAACTGATTGGGGTAAAGTTCTTTCAACACATCGTAGTCGGAAGGTTCCCTCACAAAACGGGCGCACATTTCCTCGCGGGTTGCATAGCGCGTAAGGCCGATAACAGAAATATCCCAATGTCGCGGGTCTACGCCATCCGCATCAAAGAAAAGGCGGTTTGGGTTAATATACTGCGTCCAACTGTCCAGGCGGTTATTCGGCCCGGAAGTGTTGTCGTAGGATTCATAGGCCGCTGCCAAGCCGCCGTTGCAGGCATCCTTGATCCACTTCTGCTCCAGCTCGCTCATCTGGTTCTTGTCGGAGTTGGCCAGCACGCCTTCCGTCACAAGCTCGCCATAGGGCTGCTCGTCTTTGTCACGTGCTTTGCACACCGGCTCCGTGCGCTCCTTCACGCGGAGACCGGCAATGGTATCCACGCGGTTCTTGATTTGGTTGGTCTGAATAACGATGTTTCCCGTGCTCACAAGGTACTCCCTGTAAGTCATGGTTTTCCCGTTTACGGTGATTAGGTCGCCCCACTGGTCTCCGTCATAAAAGCGGTTTCCTCGCTTGCGTTCCTCGCGGAAGGAAGCAAAGTTCATCCACAGGTGCTCACAACGTGAAAGCAACTGCGGGTCTTTGTCCTTTATCCGGAGCACCTTTCGACGCACCCGCACGGAATCCATCTGTGCAGGTGTGGCCTTGCGTTTTATAAGATGTTCGGCTTTGAACATAGAAAGTGCACTTTATGGCCCAAAGGTCATAAAATGCACTCTCGAAAGCGGTCTATCTTTACCCAAACGGGGACTATTCGCTGCCGATGCTGGATATTTCCTGTATCATTTCTTTGCGCAGGGCATCCTGTTCACGCATCAGAGCTTTGCGCTCTTTCTTGTCGGTGGTGTATTTCAGCTCCTCGTTGTAATACTTCATCATGCCCTTGTAGGATTCGTAAATCTGCATGATTTCGTAGTCCTCGCTGTCGTAGAGCTTGTCCAGTTTCTTATCATCGTCATTCTTTATGTACGTATTGATAAGTTTCTTCGTGTGCTCCGCCTCGGCTTTGTAGTAGTCAAAGAGCTCCGTTGTATGCGCATTACGGTAACGATCGTCCGTGACGGTAAGAAGGCGTGATAGGAAAGGAGTATTGCGCACGGCAAAGTCCTCGCCAAGCACCTGTCCTACTGTGCCCCGATAAAGCTTGCCGATGGTTGTACCAGCACCGCCCGTTGCACCCTGGAGGATATGTTCAACGGAAGCGGGGTTGATGTTCAGCCAGCCTGCGTCGGCATAATCCCCACCAGAGAGCCAGTTGGCAAACTGCGATAGCAGGATGTACGGCTTTCCGGTTCCCTGATAGGCCATGGTGTACTTTGGCGTGCGCTTCTTTTCCTCATCGGAGAGATACCGCATGTCGTTGTAAATCTTGCTGCCCTTGTAGTCGCGGTTCAGTGCAACTTCCACAATGGGCACGATAGCCGAAGGCGCAAGGGCCGACAAGCCACCAGCAGGGTTCAGCGGAGCAATATCAGAAGCCGATTCAAGTGCTTCACGGATGATGCTCTTGTTCGGAGTACGGCCCATCATATGATTCACGGCCATGTCGCCGATACCATAGAACACTCTGCACTCCTGCGGCATCGCCCATTTGAAGTACACGCCCTTACCGCCAATCAGAAGGTTGTTGCGACGCTCATAGTCGGGAATATCCAGGTAGTCATCATCGTCGTCAAGCATACCGTGGATAACGGCCTGAATAACGCCCAATGCAAGGTATGCCGCAGCCCACGTTCCCATGCGGCCTTTGTCCTTTTTGAACAGCTTATACATGGCGTTAAGGCCCTGTACCGATGCGTTGAAGAACATGATGAATCTGCGGCCATAGACCGGGAGCCAGGACGCACCCACCACAAATGCTTTCTGAACGGGATTGAGAGGATGGCCATTCTTGGTACGGAGCTTTGCAGCCTCCTTGAAGGAAATGGCCTGTCCGCTACCCTTGCGGTTGAAGTTCACGGTCAGTTCCTTGGCATCGTTAACGGCATCCTTTATTTCCTTGCCCTGTTCGCGGGAAGTGATGTAGGCCGCGAAACGGGTCATTTGCTCAATGGCTTCGCCAAAGTGCTGTACCGCCTCAAAGGCATTCTTTACGGCTGCAACGGCCTGTTTCTCCTGTCCCGTGTACTTGCGAAGCTCCAACTCCCATTCCTCGTTGTTTTTGAGGGTTGTGTAGCCGGTCACGCCGCCATTCTCAACAAACTCTTTGTAGAGCTTATCCAGGCGCTCGTCTCCCAGTTCACCCTTATCCAGTTTGCGTTTCAGAGAGTAAGCACCGCCCTTCTTGCCGGGAGTAAGGGTATCACGGAGCAGCCTGCCGAAGTTCTTGCGGAATGCTTTGCCATACTCGCTATCCTCCTTCACATCCACGCTCATCAGCGCAAAGAGGGCATCCCTCTGTGCATTGGAAAGCCAGAATTCCGGGTTATAGCTGGTGTTGATGCCGGAGAACCAGCGCAGCACCTTGCCAAACACTTTCTGATAGTCCGTGCTCATTTCCACGTTCAGCTCGTTGTTGATGGCCTGTGCCGCACGGGGATTGCCGTTAATATACATCATCATGTCACGGCCACCCACCTTAAACTTGATGATGTGGGAATCCTTCTGGTTCTTGTCTATGTGGATTACGGAATTGTGAAGGTTCAGTTTGCGTGTTCCCTTAAATGCAAGACCTGCCTTCGCTTTCTCCTTCATCTCGTTCTCCCAATTCTCGTAAGCCTGCTTTGCATCCGCACCACTCAAATCTTCCTTGAACGGAGGATAGACCGGACTGAAAATAGACTTGCCATTCTCGTCCGTTCCTGTCTTCTCATACCACACCTCGGAAATGGTTACAAGGTCATTTGCCGCACGGTTGGAAACAAAGTAGTATAGGGCCAGCTTGGTCTCGTTCTTCATGTCAGCAGCAATACCGCTGGAAGCCATGGAGCCGATGAAGCCAAACGGAGATTCGGCCTCGGTCTTGCGGCCCTTTGCTTTCAGAAGCGGCGGCTCGAAGTCTCCCCGCTGATCGGAGCGATAGTATTCGTACAAATCCTCGGCAGTATCCTCGGCAAAGCCACGCAGAGGAACGTAATACTTGAACATGCCGGACACCTGCAAATACTGCTGGCGGCTCAACATATTGGCATCGTACTGGTGTTTGAGTGTAGCCTTGGTTGCATTGTTGATGCGTTTCCAAAGTTCCTCAACGGGCTTTTCAAATCCTTTCTCAAATTCTTCTACTTCCTTCATAGCCGCATCTTCGGTTGCGGCCATATCCACCTGTTCGCGGCCCTTCGCATCAATGTAGGTGTACTTGGGATGACGGGCCTGGAGCACACGCGCCTTGTATTCTTCCTCGGATTCCACACCTTCCATGAAGGGGTCGTAGGCATCCCACTCGGAATACAGTGCCGTCAGACCACCGTAGTCCTGTTTGCGGAGTTCTTTGTACTTCACATCCGTACCTACATCCACGGCTTTCACGTGCTTGTCCAGCTTGGCATCTTCCTTGGCTACCATCATGTCGTGGATGGTCTGGTCAATGGTGCCCTTCTCCAACGCCTTGTCTATGGCGGCTACGGCAGTATCGCGCAAATCCTGATAGAACGCCTTGGCATCGCGCTTGGCAAACACTTCGTTACGTTCCAGTCCGTGCTTAATCATTACATAGCGTTCAATGTCTTTAAGGTCGCAGCCTTTCTCCTTCATCAAAGCCTTGATTGCGTCATTCATGGGAACCCAATTCTCGCGCTCCCATTTCTCAATGGCGGCAAGTCCCTTAGAACTCTGCTGGTTCAGCGCAAGCCGAATATCCTCAAAGGCCGCAGCGTCTTTGCCGGTTGCTTTCTCCAGTGCGGCAACAAGGCTGTGCACGGAATTGTCTTTGTCTACCCAGGTCTCATGGAGCCGGTTGAGCCAGTACACCACATCCTTGTTGTAGATGCGTGCTGCCGGCGCAAGGACTTCCTCGGCAATCTTGTTGCGGGCAATCTGCACGGCCTCGCCTTTCTCCGCCTGCTGACGGAGGGTAAAGCCCAGCTTGTTGGCTACAACCTGCCGCTTGGCTTCGTTCAATACATCCGTCTGCTTGTTGGCGTTATAGCTTTGCCACATGAGCCAGCGCACATCTCGCTGTGTAAGAGGAATGTCAATTCCAATCTTGGCAAGTACCTTGCGCAAACTGTCAAGGACAATATCCCAGAAGCCGCGCTCGTAGTCCTCGTTCTCAAAGTCCATTACCTCTGCACGCTCTGCAAGGTATTCTTCCACGGCTTCTGCTATATTCCCGCCATACTTGGTAATGGCTGCATCGGCAATGGCCGTGCGGGCATCGGTAGGGAGCCTGCGGAACATGTCAAGGCAGAATGAGGTCATGTTCTCGTTGCCAATCAGCCTGCGGAGGCCGTTGTGGCCCACTCCTTCGTGAAGGACGGTGCGCACGGCATCGGCAGCATCGCGGCAGTGCTCCAGGCAGATATACATCTTGCCGTTTATCCAGCGGCCTGCAAGGGGCTTGCCGTTAAACTGCATCTGGGAGGAAGGACGGAACTCTATTTCAATGCCGCACTTCCGGGCCGTCTCGCTGGCAGAGAGCCTGCGAGCGCCCATGCTCTCGGTGTAACTAACAGGGGATGCGGTGCTTTCCGTTCCCTCGCGGAACATGAGCTGGCCTTTCATGACGGACTCGCGCATTTCCGGAGTGATCCGGATGGCGTGAACCTCCAACGGGCCGTCGCCAAGGTCGTAGAGGGTCTTGTCTTCCACCTGTACGCCCCACTTCTTGGCGTACTTGTTCATGAAGCGCGGGAGGATTTCATCGTAGAATCCCTTCATGCCTTCGCCGCCTATTTTGAGGTTTTCCCCTTCTATTCTATGGTTCTTGTAAGTGAGTATTTGTGTTGCTATCTCTTTACCGACAAACTCCGAAATATTCCTACCGATATTCCCGCTTATGCCGGAAACGCCAGGCTCTTCATCCGTGATTTTGCCATTCTCGTCTATATCGCATCTATAACTCGCATCATTGGCGAGGTCAATATACACGGTTCTATCATCAAAGGCATCCGTTTCCCACGAAATATCTTCTACGGAATGGTTCAAACTATACCTATCTGCCTGCTGCTCACCGGTAGTCCAGACCATGTAGTCGTAACCTTCCTCGGCTGCAAGACGGAGCATCCGTTTCATGGCCAGCTCGTGCCAGTTCTTTTCAAAGGGAGCTGCGGGAATTGCCCTTGCATTGTTATTGTACGCATCTCTTGCCTCATCCATTTCCCTTCGCGCTTCACGCACTTTCTCCCATTCCTGTTCAGTCGCCGGTTCCGGCCTGTCAGGGTCCATTGCTTCGTCAGAAAGTAGTTTGTAGCGGTTAATTGCCTCCGCCCATTCTCGGTTCAATTGGGCAGAGGATTTCTTTTGGTAACCTCTTTCGCGTCCTTCCTGATGCCGTTTGGATTGGATTTCATCAATGAACAAGGCTTTTCCATTCATGCCAATTACAGCATCGCCAAAGCGAGCCCACGCGATTGCACGGCCTTCTCCAGCATCACCGAAGTGTACATTATCGCTGGTGTTCCAAGGCTCAATAGAAGGGACGGTTAGGGCGATTTCTCGCTTATTGGAAAGACCAGCCGTTGTGTAATCCAGACGAGTGGAATTGATAATGTTCCCAGACCCAAGGAAGTATTTTGCAGCTTCGTTTGGTTCATCGTAAAAATCAGTCTCAGGAACAAGCTGATAAACACCAGGGCTTTGCTGCTCCCATCTGAAGGCACTTTCAAAATCATCGCCGTAGCGGTTTACCATCTGCTTGAAAGCCCATTCTACATGGTCAGTCGTATAGACAGAGCCGGTTGCTTCTTCCCCTTCCGCAATAAGAGCCTCAAACTCGCTGTTCAAGTCATCGAGCTTTTCTGCCTGTTCGATGCCGTATTCGGTATAGTGGGTTTCCTCAATTTGAATCTTGTTCTCGTTGATGTAGTCCAGAACTTCCTGCTTGGTGAGTGTCTTCTTATCGGATGCTTTGAGCCAATCTAAAAGGCCAATCCATTTGTCCTCTCCGGCTTTCAGACCTCCACGACCTTCAATCATCTTCACCCACTGCTGGGGAGTTGCTTTCTCCTGCGTAATGCCTTTCACGGCTTCTTCGGCATTGGAAAGGAATCCTTCAACACCTTCAGCCACGCGGTTGCGCACTACATCGCCCTCGCGCATCTGCGGCTCACGGCCAGCAGCACGCACCAGTTCGTCCACTTCCTCGTTAGTGAGGACGCGGTTAACCTTCATAGCTCCTGTTATAATCCAGGGGTCAGTCTGTGGATTGGGATTGGTACGATAGCGGTAGAAACCATCTTCCGGCACACGTTTCAGTCCTGCAAGGGAGTGCTGGAACTTGCCGTTGGCATTGATGCCTTCTGCCTCTGCATCCTTCTGATAGTTGTTATCTGCGGCATATTCCACCTCGGCCCACACAAAGTCGCGCGGGAACAGCTCTTTTTGTCCGGTTGCAGGGTTAATCCTGTTGAACTGGATAGCGTAAGGGATTTCGCCAAGATGCCAGCCGGGACGATAAGCGAGTGTACCGCCGCTGCCGCCCTGCGTACCCTTGCCGCCAGCCTTAACCTGCGGACGGCCTGTCTTGGTCTTTCCAGCTACGGGAGCCGCATCTGCATCCAGCCATACACCAACGGGAGTTGCCTCTCCATTGGGATTGGCCACCATAGGAGGATAGAGTTTGCCGTCCTTGCCGCGATAGAACACCTTATAGCCGATGCCCGTATTCTTGGGAGCAGGCTTGGTACGGACGCGGTAATGGGTTATGCCTTCTTCGTATCCAAGCTCATTTTGTGAACGGCCTCCAGCAAAGCGTCCATAAACCCTACCGGGGAATGAGAGCCGAACTTGCCCTCGCGCATAAGCCTTGCCGTCTCCCTCCATTCCGGATCCAGATACTTGTCCTCCAGTGCGTTCACCATTTCTTGCTCTGTCATAGTCTATCTGATTTACAATGTTTCTAATATCCGCTTCATTCTCCTTGCCTGCTATGCGAATTATCTCGTCAATGTCGTTTTTAGCAACGATCGCATCCGAAATGGCGAAAGAGAGCATCTCACGCGGCCATG
>Ga0326511_10001914_pt1 | contig 17090 bp, 8 predicted proteins | sample 0_2496_0518_D_FD_203701 | JGI IMG/M metagenome (GOLD analysis project Ga0326511, IMG submission 203701) | Bovine rumen microbial communities from UC Davis, California, United States - 0_2496_0518 | ecosystem: Host-associated > Mammals > Digestive system > Stomach > Rumen | place: USA: California...
CCGCGCAATGGTCAATTCAGCATCGGCTTTGCGTTTCAATTGACACTCCCAAACCACCAACGCCGTCCATCCGTGCTGTTTATAAAGGTCGAGGACACGGATGTCGCGAGCGCGGTTGCGGTCTATCTTCTTTTGCCAAAAGTCAACGTTGCTTTTGGGCAGATGGTACATCTCGCAATTCTCGTGTCCGTGCCAAAAACAGCCGTTGACAAATATCGCCAAGCCATATTTCTTGATGGAAATATCGGGACTGCCGGGCAAATCCTTGTTGCCAACACGAAACCTGTATCCGGCGGCATACAGAGCGCGCCGGATAATGAGTTCAGGTTTTGTGTCGCGGCTATGGATTTGCGACATCACAAATGAACGTTGGGATTTCGTGAATACGTCCATACTATTGCGCCCATTCTGCGCCTTCGGGAGTGCGTCGCCAAGCAAAATAGCCGTCGAGCACCTTCATTGCTTCGAGACTCGGCGTCTTGCCTTCGTGCGGCGTGGGACCCGTCAGGTACATATAAGTTTGGTTTTCGTTGGTAAACTGAGGCCAATTGGGGAGGCCATCGCCGTTGGGGTCGCCGGTCTTGGCAAAATTGGTCCAATACTTACCGATGGCTTTGGAGAGAGCTATGTCGCTGTCGCCCTGATTGATATGTTGGAACACAAAATTGACATCCTGACCGTGGTACGAGCCTTCGGCATTGGCGGGCGGTTGGTCAAAATAATAGATATAAACCTTGCTCTTGCCTACCTTCGACTGCAACGATGCCCAAGCCCAAGTCTGCCAACCAAATGCAGCGTCGCGCATAAGGTCGCGGGCGGTCTTGTTGAGCACCTTCTCAGTGCCAAGAGGATAGGCTGCAAGCAATTCGTCGGCAAATTTGCCATAACGGTTTTTAACGATTGTGGGGTGGTTTTCGTAATTGTCGCCCCAAGAAAAACTGCCGCCCTCGTCAGAATTGTAGCCTACAAGGATGTCAACATCGTTGAAGTCGCCTTTTTCGTAGAGTTTGTATTGGTCGTCTTTGATGACATAACCATCCACAATGGGCCACGCTCCAAATCCCGACATATCCTGACCGGCAAATTTGGAAGCGTCCAATGCACGGAGGTCGGCAAGAGAGGATGCGCCAAGTTTTTGGGCGATTGTCGCGCCGTCCTGCTCAGCCATTGCGAGGGTCTTCATATTTTCGCCGGGATAAGTGGTCTTGCGGGTGGGTCCAAACGAGCCGCCACTCTGCGAAATCGCCCTTTGGAACAGTCCCTTAGCCAACGGCGACGCGCAAAGCATACTTACCGAAATGCCGCCCGCGCTCTCGCCAAAAATAGTTACGTTGTTGGGGTCGCCGCCAAAATTAGCAATGTTGTTTTTCACCCATTTGAGACCGGCGATTTGGTCGAGGATGCCGTAGTTGCCGCTCACGTGCTGCGGGTTTTCGGCGGAGAGTTCGGGCAACGAGAGGAAGCCGAGGTTGCCGACGCGGTATGTGATGGAAACCACCACAACGCCGTTCCTCGACAGGATTTCGCCGTCGTGGCTTGGGTCGGCGGTAGAGCCAAACGAAAAACCGCCACCGTAAATCCAAACCATCACAGGGAGTTTGTCTGCTGCGGTTTTGGCGGGCGACCAAACATTGAGGTAAAGACAATCCTCACTGAAATTGTCAGGATTGGCGTCGCCCTGGATGGGGCCTTTTGCAAATGCTGTTGTCTTCTTGACGTCAGACCACGGCGTAGCGGGCTGCGGGGCTTTCCACCGCAAATCGCCTACTGGCGGTGCGGCAAAGGGTATGCCCTTGAAAATTTTGAGGCTGTCCTGGATGTAGCCTTCCACCGTGCCGTATTCCGTGGAGACTACGTTGGTGAGTTGATTGTTGGTGCAGGATGCCAATAGGAATAGCATCGCCGCAAATACGATTGTGAGTTTTTTCATAACGTTTTTTGCATTGATTAAACTGCACAAAAGTAATAAAAATATCCCGACGCTACAATTAATTACTGAAAATATTCCTGCATATTATCCTCATACACCGAGCCGTAGTTGGTCTGATTGTAAATGCTGACGTGCGAGCCTTTGGTGGTCCTGAAAAGTTCGCGGTAGAGGTTGTAGATGCTGATGTTGGGCTTTTGGGCAATCTGACGGCGGAAGGTGCGGGCAAAAGCGTTGCTGAGATAAACGCCCAACTTGCTGTCGTACATATCCGCCTTGGAAGTTTCGGTGGAAGTGGCGGCTGTCATCACCAAAACGTCGGGCAGACCCTCCAACGCCTCGCCCCATTTGCCGCTGTAACAAGTTTCGATTGCAAACAAGATGCGGCGGTACTTGTCGGCGGCGTCCATTTCTTCGATGATGCTCTTAATGCGCTGTCTGCCAAAATATTGCGAGGCATCTTCGTTGCCCCAGAGAGGACCTTCCTGACTGCCGCCGTGTCCGCTCCAAAAAAACAAGACGTCGCTGCCCGAATTAGCATCGATGACGTGCGGAAGACGGTCGCTCTTGCGCCCAAGCATTATGTCGGCAAGGTCGTCAGGCTTCAAATCTGAAAAATGATAATCCACAACGGCTCCACGGCGCACGTCGTCGTTGATAAACTTATCCGTCGAGGCCGCCTCATCGCTGCGTTCCACAAAAATCTGACCCGGATAAATATTGCGGCTGTCGTCGGCGAGATTGTCTTCAACTATAAGCACAATGTGTTCGTCGTCGTAGCCGTGGCTGCGCAAGAGTTGGTACATCGCAAAAGCGTCAGCCTGATGGCGGTAATTGCTCCAAGTAGTTGACGGACTGATGACAACAGCCCAACGGTCATTGGCGGGCGGCAGGTTGTGGTTGACTTTTATGTCTTCGATAGTCTGAGACCAATACTTCTTGTCCATCTGCCACAACGTCGTGGTAGAGGCTTGTGTAGATGAACCTTCGGTGCTGAGATATACAAGCGGCTTTACTTCGCGGTGATACTCGCCCGTGCCGTCGTTCTTAAAATGGCTCGTCCATAGCATGTAGTTGGTGTTGAGGATTTTTGTGTGGGTCTCCTCGTCAAAATTGAGAGAACCCGTCGCGCCCACTATCGAGACTTCCTTTCCGGCGGCTATCTCGCTGAACGCAAGGGTAAGACCGTTAAGATTCCAACCCGCCGTCGCGCCACTTTCGCACGCCACAACGCTGCGGATATGGTCGGTGAGCGTGGGATTGAAAGGGGCTTCGTTGTATGTTACCTGACGACCCGCCACTTTGCAATTCTCGCCGTTGACCTGCTGATGCGCCGCGCCGAGGGCAATGAGTGTAAGCGCGTCATATACATTGGCGAATCCGTTGAGCGACTGTTTGCCAAAACGCGCCTCGTATGACTGAGGGAATCCATACACCGGCGAACCCATCGGCGAAAGTCCGTATGTGAACAAAAGGTCGTCGTTGTCAACAACGGTGGCATCAAGCGCAACGTCGGTGAAGATTTCGTTGAGCGCAAAGAAGTTTTCCAGTTCGCCCTTATCCAACAAATAGTTGCGAACCTTATCCATTGCTTCGGAATAGTCGCCTGCGTTGGATAGGGCGAAACACATACAAAGACCTTTGTTTTCGGTTTTGGGCATTATTTCGGACATAAAAGCCGTCAGGTCTGTGCCAGCGTCGTATGCAGTCATCCCTACGAAATTGCGCTGCTGCTCGGCTGCATAGTAGCCAATCCAATCGCGGAACGACTGTCCGTATGTGTCGTCGGTGTAGAGAAGTGCGATGTTTTGGTCTTTGATGCTTACCGCCGCAGTCACCACCATCTCGCATTGCGTGATGTCGCTTTCGGTGAGAAACCAAGCGTAAGTGTTGCGGGCGTTGGTGCGCTGCAATTCGGAACTCGTGCAGGTGGGCATCACCACGGGCAGACGGTTGCGCCCGGCGTAGCGCAATATCGTGGGTGCGTTGGACGAGTGGTAGGGCCCAATGATTGCGTGGCAGGTGTCGTCGTCTTCCGCCGGATGCGTGAGATCGTATGCAAGGCGGTCAAGGTCTTCCTTGTCCTCGTCGTGATAGCGAAGGTTGAGGGCGATGCGGCTATTGAGGTTTTTCTGCGCCGAAGCGATGTTTTCCAACGCCCAGTCTATCGTCGGCTGCCATTCGTCTCGGACTTCCTGCGGCAGAATGACGTCGATATTGATTGTGGTGGTCTTGTATTCCACTTTCGGCTCGGCGGGGCTTTCGGTGTCGTCTTTGTGGCAACCGGTGGCGACGATTACCATCAATATGGCAATCAACATATTATGTATTTCAAAGTGTTTCATTGTAATTTTCTATTTTAAGTGCAATTTCCAATTCGTCGATGTCTTCGGTGCAATAGCCGTCCCAACCGCCGTGGGTTTCAATCAGGGGCATTGAGGCAGGCTCTTTTTCAATCCATTGGCGCACCCATTCCACGAGAGCCTTGTCGAAATGCCGCGTGATGGCATAGCGGCGCAGGTGTACGCGCGATTCGCCGTCGAGCATAATGGGCAAGATGTCATTATCAGCGTTCATACCTATCAGGCAGAAGTTTGCGCCGCTGTTGGCAACTCCGAAATCAAGTATGCTGAACAAGTCGTACTTGTCTTTTTCGAAGCGGGGGAAAAGTTGTGTGGCGCATATTTGGTACGCCTTTTCAAACGTCTTTTCCGCAATGTCGGTGTCGTAAAGTTCGCCTTCTTTTTCGAGGATGCTGGTTGATGCTGGCGGGGCAGCGAGATTGAGCACTTCTTGAAGTGCCTCCATCACACTGTCGCGGTACAAACCTGTCGCCTGACCGTAAAGGCGGTACAGGCTGATGTCTTTTGTGTGTTCGGATTGATGGCACGCTTCGAGAAATTCTTTGTAGATTTGGGCATATTTGTGCACCGCCGATGCAGCCGAGATGTTGAGACCATAAACGTGAATTTTTGAACCGAGGATTTCTGCGGCTTTTTTCACGTCGCTCTCGTTGGTTTTGAGGATAAGCACCTCGTCGCCCTCTTGAAGCGAGCCGGTGATGTCGGCAAACCATTTTGCCATATACAATTCGGTCATAACGAGCAAGCGGCGGCTGTATGGCGTACCGTCTGTGGAAGTGCGGTTTTGCGCCGCCCAAACAAGAAGCGTGTTCCGCAGGGTCTCCATATCACTCGAGGTCATAAACTCGACATCCGCCTTGAAGGTTTTGTCGCCTTGAAGCGCGTTGATGCCTTTCAAAATGCGGTCGGCGTATCCGAGGTCGCCAAGTTGCCCAGGCGCAAAGACGGTCATTATTTGGATTTTTGACGCTTGCGGCGGATTTTCCACATCGGGATTTTCCCCGTCGTCCTTGTGGCAGGCGGGGAAAAGAATCGTCATCGCCAAGATAGCAATGAGTATGTAAGTGTAGTTTTTCATACTGAGTTTTTCGCTGTTTGTTGTCATTATCGTATTGAAAGAATGTCAAAACAGGAAAAACTACATATTTTCGAGTTCGCGTATAGTGTCGTTGACGATGTATTCGTCGCTAAGAAGGTTGAGTCCGCTTTCGGGGTTTCGCAACAGTGATTTTGCAGTCGCCCCTATCGCAAGGGTCGCGAAGTGGGTTTTGTCATTTTCAAGTGTTCGTGCTGTTGCTTCCATAACCTTTATAATTTACGGTTTACGCCGCAAATATAACACTTTTCCCGCAAAAAACGGCTCTCATTGTCGAGATATTTTTCCTGTTTTGTCATTATTTCAAAGAGCGTTGTATTAATCTTTATCTCAATTCGTTTGGATTATAGATATAGGTGTAAGTGTTGTCGCGAAGCCAAGCATTCTTGCCGTTGTTGTATGTCCAACTGACGAGCGGTTTGGACAGATTGGACGGCGCACTGCACAGAAAATCCTTGCCGGATTTTTTGACGGGATATACCTCCGACGAATATCCGCCGTTCGGCAATACACCGCCGCTAACTTCCACGTAGGGAAACGCTTGCGAGGTTTCATAAATGATGTCTTCGCGCTTAACAAACGACAAGCCGCCCGCATTGGCGTAAAACACCGATGTCTGAGGCACTTCCGACTTGTCCAACTGCAACAGGTAAACATTGTCGTTTATCCACCTCACGCGGTACGCATTGCCGTCTGCCGCAATGCCGAGACCGCAGGCAAGGTTGATTTTGCCCTCGTAAATCGGGTACGCAACGGTGAACTTTTGATTGTTGATGGTCTCATTGCAGACCGTCGCAACATAGCGTCCGTTGGAAACTATGTTAACAACATCGGGATTTTTGACGTAACATTGTTGCCATTTGTTGGTCTCCTGACGGTATTCGCAGTCAAGATTGTCGTATTTGACCTTGAACGACGTGCTGAAAAAATTGTTGTCGCCGAGGAATTTCTGCAACGCCGCCGCATCTTGCTGCACCGCCGCCTTCACCCTTTCGGCAACCTCCATGTCAAGAGGCTCAATGAAAAACCATATCGGAGTTACTTTCATATCAACAAGTTCCACGGTGGAGGCAAATTCGTTGTTAGGATTATAGACCAACGACTTGCGCCACGTGCTGATAGCATCAAGATTTATATTACCGCGTGAGCCGTCATACTTCCTCTCACCCAAAATGCTGCTTATTGACGATTGGTCGCCGCCGACAGCAGTTATGTCGATTTTGCAGTTGTCAATAAGTGTGAAGGCAGCGGAATTTTGGCGCAGTGTTTCTTTGTCGGCAATCATATTCAAAAACTCTTTCTCAGACCATTCCTCATTGGCAGCTTTATCGGAGTAACGCCACATATCATTTTGGATTTCCACAGCAATCTTGCCGCCAAGTGCCGCATCGGTGATTACATGCGTGCCATAGACATTGATGAACGAATCCACAACGGCAAAATTGTCTTTCTTTGTATCTGCGACATGAAACACCGCGTTAACAAAACTATTGGTATATAATTGAAACTCGCCCTCGTCAACATGCGTTCTGATATTGTCGTCCTCAATGTACTGACGTCCGAGGACGTTGGTTTCGATGTGCTTGTAATATATTTTTTCCTGAACACCGTTTTCGAGGACGTATTGTTTCGTGCGTTTTTCACCTTTGTAGAGGCCGAGGTCAATTTCTTCCTTGGTGGTGATGGTAACGTTAGCCACGTAGTCGCGCAGGGAGTATGCATATTGTGAAGAATATGCAATCTGATTCGATTCATACGTATGTGAATACTGTACGTTGTTTTCCGTCTCATACTTTTGGAGTTCAGAGCGGCTTATAACCTGACAGCGTATGTCTTCCCAATTACAAAAACGTCCCTTGACGGCATCGTATGAGTATCCCACGCCGAAATTCCTTACAAAGGAACTCCGAGTAGCAAGGTCTTTGGAAAGCACCCACTTGAAACCGCCGTCCACGCCGCCCCCTGACGGCGTGTCCCCGTCAGAAACGCTTTCCAAAAGCATTTCACCGTCGGAACAGCACGTCAGCAGCGGTATCAACATCGCAAAGAATGCAACGGGTATGTAATTGTATTTTTTCATATCATTCCTTGTTATAGATACGGGTCGTAAACAAGCGAAAAACCGCTCGGAACACTACTTGTGAAACTAAATCCATTGGCAGTGTACGGAAACTTCTCCACAAACCAATCGGCAAAGTCGCAATACTCGAAACGTGAATATACGTATGACCAAGTCCAAAAATACATGTTGCCGTTGTCTGCTTTACAACGCGGTGCTAAACAATAGGCTTCCGCATTTCGCCACCAACGGCATTTTCCCGCGTGGTAACTACCTTCCCAAGCACGACGAATTATAAGCACTTCGGGTCCGGAGCCGGGACTAAAAAAAGAAGTCCCCCTATCTTCATCACCGCCAACCCAATGGATCCAACCAGGTCGTTTGGTGCCGAACCCGTTTTCAGCATTACCCCAATTACTCCATACACAATCAGTATTTTTTGAAGTGTGTTCCACAGGTTCGTATGGAATCACCTTGCCGGGATATTTGGCTATGATGTCCTGTTTTATGTCGTAATTGTCCTCGTTGGCGAGCCAAGCGATAAAACTCGTAATGCCATCTTCTTCAACGGGATGCGACGGTTTCCAAGCACCCGCCTTACCTTCGTTGCTTTCCAACCAAGAGTACATATCGCCCGTACCCGACTGAATGTTAATCAGCCAACCGCGTATTCCCGCTTGATCCCAAGGTCCGAGGCTCTCCTTGACACATAGATAATAATGCCCCTCGTATAGCCATACTGAACCTGAAACGCATGGGGATTCAAACCCGGCATTCTCGTTCAGACTGTTTTTGGTAATGTAGTTGATGCGCTGCAAGTGCGGCATAGCAGGAATATTCACATCGGCGTAACTCACGCAACTGCCGTCGCCGTTCTTGTGAAAGGTGAGTGTGCCGAAATTTACTTCACTGCCGTCAGACATACATTTGAGTTTGTTGAGGTCAATGAAATAACCGTCCATAGTCTCTTTGAGGAGTCCGCTGTTGTACGGAACAAGCGTTGTGAAATTGCGCTCAGCATCCGCCGCATCAACCACTACCACAGAGCGCGTATTGGCATCGGATTCGTCAAGTGTCAGACCGTATTGAGGCTCGTATGTTGCGCTGATGATTTCACTGTTGAGCGTATCGGGCAGTTGCTGTCCCGAAAAATGCTTGATTACCGACAAAACGGCTTCCTGCTGAGAACTTGCTTCGTCCGTCAGAGATCTTTCTTCGGGTGTTTCTTCTTTGTCCTCTTTGTCGTCATCCGAACAGGAAACCATCGCGCTGCCGACAAGTGAAAAAGCAATTGCAAAATATGTTATGTACTTTTTGGTTTTCATCGTTTAATATTTTTTTGATTAGTTTATTTTGTTTTTGATTGTAGAGAGCGACGGGTACTCGTACATATAGCCGCGTACAGGGCGCACGGGATAGTAGTTTTGTCCCCAACCGTCAATTTTGCTGAACGGTATCGTAAACATCTTATAATCTTTGGAGAGTAGCAACAATATAGCATCCGTATCGGAAGAACCGTTCCGGCAGGCGAAAATATTGTATTCTTCCTTGTATCTCACCTTGTTTGCACCGTCGGCAAACGACTTTTCATTGATGATGTCATAGAGCCCGTAGTATCCGTTGAACTTTGCCTCAAAGCCTGACACACCGTCTATGAAAAGCGACTTCGGGTTGAATCCGAGGTACTTGTATAGATTTTCGATGTCGCCGCCGCGCGGAAAATACCATTTGGTATACGGCTTGTCAGGGTAGAACCCGTTTCGGTCATCGCCCCATATCCAACTTACGCCCTGCCGCACAGAGCGGTTGACGTCATGCCAAAAACGCGCATATACAATTTCGTCTTTCAATACGTCAAAAGTTTTTGTGCTTGACGAGTTGGGTGAATTGGTAAGACCCAAGTTGTGGTTGATGTCGCGCCGTGTCCAAAATTTAGAGCCTATTTTTACAATAGGGTGCTGATAGTTTATGCCGCCTTTCCTGAAATAAAACATATCGTCCTGCACCTCGCGTTTTTTCGTCAAGGCTGTGAGGCCGTAATTTTCAAGCAAGAGGTTGCCCCTTATGTAATAAATATGGTCGAGGACACGTCCCATCGGCAGAGAGTCTATCGGATAGACGTAGCAATAGTCGTTGGAGAAGCCCACTATGGCGGGCTGATTGTTGCCGTCGCCGATGAAAAGCCCCTGCGACATCTTGATTCTGTTTTGGAATATCGGATATATGACCGTAACACGCTTGTCGGTGCGGATTTTCGGTACGTATTCGGAGCAAACTTCGAGAATCGGCACGTCGTCGATGTAGAGGATTTTGCACAAAGAGCCGTCAGTCTTGAAATTATTGACAAGTTCCTTTTGTTTGAGGTCGATGTCATAAATGTCGATGTGAAGTTTCTCTGCATCAATTTTATTGTCGCTCTCATTCACCAATTCAAGCACGGTGTTCAGGAATATGTTTCTGAACCGCGACGGCACGAGTTCCCAAATAGGAATCAGTTCAAAGTGAACCACATCAAGGCTTTCGTTGATGCCAACCACCATATTAGGGCTCGGGTTTATGGAACCAATCCAACGGTTGATGTCGTCGATGTCCAACTGCCCCTTTCGTCCGAGTTTGGAGACGGCGCGTTGCAGTGTTTCGCGCTCCGACTTGCCGCCGCCTTGTATGCTGATGGCAAGCGAGGAGTTTTTGTCAGACGAGGGTTCGTTTTGAAATTCAGGCGTGCGCTCGCTGGCTTTGGCGCGTCCGAAAGTGTAGTCAATCTCTTCGCGGAGTTCCTGAATGGAATTGATGGAAGTCATCTTCGCCATCGAAAACGAGTAGTCTATTCTGCCGCCCAAATCCGCCTGAATCACAATGTGCGTACCGTACTCGTTGATTATCTTGTCAACCACGGATTGAAGTGCCTTTTGGTTGTTGGCACTGTTTTTGAGTTCGGTGAGCCTTTTAGCAAAGTCGCTTGACCACGGTACGTTGTATTGCGATGTGTTGACGGATTCTTCGTCAATTTTTTGAAGTTCGAGCAATGCTCCACGGTCTATCACCTTGGAGGCAACGGTCTTCAAAATGCAGCCGCGACCGAAATTGTTTTCGTATGCTTCGCCGCTGCATCTGCTTTCAAGCCTCTTGCAGTCTTCGCGGCAGCCGTTGATGGACACCGAGGATTTGGTCTGCGAGGCTGTGAGTTCTTCGGCGAAACCAAAAATACTTGTATTGCAGAAGTACTTGGTCTCCGTCCTTGCAAGGTGGCAGTCCTGCAAAGGGACAAAGCCGAGTACGCCGGCAGTATTTTTAAGTTTGGCGAGATCAAGCACGGGCTTGGTTTTCTTTACCGACATAGGGCTTTCGTATGCCTTGAAGATGTTGTAGCCGTAGCCGACGTAACATACGGCTTCCGCGTTGCCGCCGTTGTTGTCATCATCGGAAGCCGAAAGTTGCGTTATCAGCACTTCCGCCGTCTTTTCGGGCAGAAGCGAAGAGGAGAATTTTATCGTAGATGTACGTCTGAGGCCGTCGCTGTTGCTGACGGTGGCGATGCCCACAATACAGTCGTCGGCGAGTGTGTCGGACTTCAATTGAAGCCACTCCGCGCCGCTCTTGACGAGGATTTTGCCGTCAGTGTCAGACTGATAGCCTGAGATTTCCACCTTGATTTTCTCGTATGAGGCTTTTGCGGCAAATATGACGTCGCCGTCGTCGTCCGCGCCGAGCATTACCGACACGCGCCACAAGGCGTCATCACCGCCCGGATTGTCGGGCGTGATGTCGTCATTTTCCTTGCGGCAGGCGGAGAGGGCGAGGAGCAACAGTGTTAGTATGTATGTCAGACGTTTCATCTGTTTATCAATAATTACCGTTAATAAGATCTTCGCCTGACGGAACAGGTTCACCGTCTATGATACCAAGGTATGTTTTGATGCCGCGGTCTTTGTATTTAGCGAGGAAGTACGCCCGTGCGTATTCCTGTGTTTCCGGGTCAGTGAAGAGTGTCCAGACGGGTGTCATCGAAAGCGATATAGGCTCTGCTTTGCTTGTCGAGACATCATCGGATTCCATAGAACTAATCCACCCTGTGAGTACTTCCCGAATCTTTTCGTAATCATTGACCTTGTCGCTTGTCATAAGTTCTGTAACCTTATTGGCCACACCGTTGGCATCACCGCCATAAACCTTGAGGTTAAGTTTCATATTGTGCAATACGGTTGTACCCTTGTCGGTGTATTGCATTTCTCCCTTAATATCGCAGACACTCATAATTTCCGCACCCAAAGCAGCACCAACACGTGTTTCGCCATCAAGATCATCATTGTCAACCTTCATATGCATATTCAGCGAGCCGCCCCAATTGCCACCGGCAATGAAAAACGGGCCGTACGCATCGTCAATTTGTGCAAGAACCATATTGGCATTTTCGTATTCTTCGTTGCTTACCGCATCGTAGAGTTTGAAGTATTTGTCTGCGAATCCTACCGAGAATACGTTACCGTAAGTAGGTTTCTCCACTTTTTTGTACATTGCGTCAATTTTCTTCTGCTGCGCTTTTGTAAGTGTGGAATCGCCTTTGTTTTTCGGGTTTTTAGCATTCATTGTCTTGAACTCCAACAATTTTGCATCAATAGCCTTATACGCCGCATCTAGGTCTTTCAGTTCTTGGTCTGCAATATCATCGGCGTATATCTTTATCACATCTTCCGATACGTATGCATGGTACATCGGCGCGGCACGTTGGATGAAATAGTCCACGTAAGTTCTGTTTTCGTGTTTGTCGGCAAAATAATCCATCGTGGCTTCTACTTCCAAGAAACCTAACGCTACGTTCACTTCAACGGAGGCGGCGAGTTTCTTGTCCTGTTTCAGACACGAATCGAGAAGTGCGGCAGTCATTTCCGAAATGTTAATCGGAGCCTCCACGTATGCATTTTTCTCGATTTCTCCCTCAGCAATGAGTTTCTCAATGACATCGAAATTAAAAATGCAGTTGTTCTTGAAGATTTTCGTGAGGTCGAATTTTTCCTTGTCGTCTTCGTCCATTTCGCCGTTTGCAATTTTGGCATCCTGAATTGCGCGGCGTTTTTTATTTTCTTTGGTGTTGAGGACGTAGTCGTAGTCAGCACCGTGTCCGAGACCTTTTTCAGCAAATTCCTGACCGCTGCCGTTGTCATCGCGGCCGCGCTGCGAAATAGTGATTTCAGTGATTTCTGCATCGCCGTCTTTGGAGATGTAGAGCACCGTGGAGCGTGTGGACGTGGTGTTGTTGGCGTCGAGGTTGATTTTGATGGTCTTGTTGCCGTCATATTCCACTTCGCTGTCGCCGAGAGCCGCCCAGTCGCAGTCTGCATCAATTGCAGCCGACCATTTGCCGGTGGCGGTTACGGGCAGGGAGTACGTCTTGTCGCCAGCGGCTATCTCAATGCCTTTGCTGACGAGGTTTTCGTCGAGGTTGACAACCGAAGGTGAGGTTTCGTCCTTCGGGCTTTCGTCGTCGTCCTTGCAAGCCGCGTAGCCGAAGAGCATCGCGGCGGCGGCGAGGATTAGTGTCAGTTTTTTCATGGTTGTGTTGTTTGTGAGGTTAAAACATAAGGCTGCCTAAAACGCCTTTTTTCAGGCAGCCTTTATTTGATTGTTGATTAGCCGGTCGGTTATTGCTTGGTGGGCAGTGCGGGCAGTTTGTAGCCCTGGTTGTTGAGGTACGACTCTTCGTCTTTTTTGGTGAATTCCAAGTAACGCCCTACCCAACCGACATTTACGACGAGTTTGTAGTTAGCGTCAGTGATGTGGTTCAACACTTCGATGGCGGTGCCGTCGGGCGCGGTCTGTGTGGCTGTGCCATTGTCGTCCACTTTCATGAGGCGCATTACCAATACAGGCTCGTTGTACATGTTGGTCTTGAAGTCTTGTCCCTCTTTATAAACGTAGTCGGCGGCGGCGTAATTGGAACTGCTGCTTCTGTACGACTGACGTTGCGTGGTGCCGACGAGCGGAAGGGTCGCCCACTTGTCTGTGCCGGCGAATGCCATCACAAGCGCGTCGCTCGATACGTCGGTGATGTTCATTGTCGTGTTTGAGATGGTCCACGGAAGGTTCCATTTGGTGTAGAGATAGGTGTCTTTTTCGGTGTCGGTGAGTGCGCGGATTTTGGATGCGTCGTACTGCTCGTATTTGGTGTAGAACCAATGGTACCAGTCGGGCTTGATTCCCGAGGGGTTTTGGGCGCGCTTGGTTCCGGCGCGTGTTACGTCGAATACATAACGCACCAGGTCGCAGTTGTCACCGTATGCTATGCTTGTCATATAGTTGGTGGATTCGCTTTCCACCACTACATTGTTGGACTTGAATGACCAAATGCTGTCGCGCTCTACAAACATCTTGGACATATCCACGCCCGTGAGCTCTTTTATTTTGGTGAGTACAGTGCCGAGCGACTGACCTGACTCATATTTCTTGTCGTCCTGCATACCTTGCAACGTGTTGAGGAAGTCGCGAATTTTGAATGCTGTAACGATTGCGTCGGTCTGGTTGCCGATGATGTTGGGATTGGAACCGACGGTTACGTTGTCGAATGATATGAAGTATGCCTCATGATTGGTGATGTTGGTCGCCTCGTGGGACGGCGAGCCTGCCACGCATATCCAACGGCTTCCGTCCTTGGTCTTTACCACGTCGCCGGCGGCGAAGTATCCTTCTATTATTGAGTTGATGCTGAGGGAAGCCACCTCGGGGTCGCTGTTGAGGTTTGTGATGTGGTAGTAGTCGTTGTAGCGGTATATCTCGGTGACACCGGCAATCGGCTGCTTTACGTCAAATTTGCCGTCGGAGGCGAGCTGCTCGCCTGTGGCGTAGCGTGCGAGGTAGCGGGGTGCGTCGTTGCCGAAGAAGTCGGCGTTTTTGATGTAGGGGGTGGCTTCGGTGTATTGTGTTGCGAAGTCGATTTTGATTGCGCTCTTGTTTGCGCCGCCTTTGATTACGTCCTTGGAGGTCTTTGTCTTTGTCTGTGTGTGCATGTTGACGTATTTGCCCGTGCCGTTGGTATAGACGTATTCATAGAGGTAGAGGTAGTTGCTGAGAGACCAGCTCCATGAGCCGTCGTAGAGGAGGTGGAGTCCCTCTGAGGTGTTGTTGAGGCTCGACTCGATGCTCGTAAGGCTCTGTCCGAATACCTTGGTGTCGATGCCCATCGCTTTCCACGCTTCCTGAACGCGCTTCCAGAATCCCGAATTGTGGTATTTGAGGTTGTCTCGGCTGAAGTCGTTGAATATCGGCGCCTTGGTGTTGTAGAGAATGTTGTCAGACCATCCAGATGGGTTGGCGATGGCGTAGAGCATCTCGGCGAGGTTTTGGTAATGGTCGGTGCTGATGGCGTAGTTGTCGCCTTTGAGCATTCCTGCCGACTGCTTAGGATAGCTGTAGTCCACGTTGTTGGTCTTGGATGTGTATTTAGCCAAGAACTTGTCTGGAACGGGGCTCAGCGTGATCCAGTGAGATTTTTCCTTGCCCTCGGGTCCGAATGCCGGACGGACGCAAATCCAAAATTCTGCCTTGCCGTCGGCGTTGGTCTTGCTTACGATGTCGCCGAAACGGTAGTACGCCGTTCCCGTGAATTTGCCGTTGTTGTCGGTCTGATCGGGCGTGAGATAGACGATGCGCGAGAGGTTGAGGTTCTTTATGTCCACATCCACCGTGGCGAGCGATTTGCCGTCGTTGGTCTTGGTGTAGGTGAGCGTTCCTACGTTCTCGTCCGTCCAAGTCTTGGATGAGGTGCTCTCGTCCACGAGGTCGCTGCCTACGAGGCCATTGAACCTCGCCGCAGCACCTTCAATTGTGTTGGTGAGGACGTAGCGGACAGATGCGTCGGATGACGAGGCGTATCCGATGGAGGGCTGCAAGACTGAGGCACCGTCATTGGTGGTGCTGACGTCCACGAGCTGTCCCACTACGCTCCAGTACGCGCGGGCTTGTGCGTCGTCGGCGTCTTCGATGTTTTCTTCGCCGCCTTCGTTGCCGGGGCCGTCGGTCTTCTCGTCGTCGTCCTTGCACGAGGGTAGGACTACAAATGCCACCACCATCATGGCGAACATTGCGAACAAACTGATTTTTTTCATAGTCTGTGAATTTTTATATGGTTAGTATTCAATTGTCGGTGCTGATGCGCCACGAGAGGGCACAAAAAAATCCCTTGCAGGCTGTCCGCTTTTGGTCAAGCCGACAGCCCGCAAGGGATAATTTTATATTGTCAATAGAAAGGGAAAGTAAAGTAAGGCTTCCCCCCCATTTATATTGACATTTTGCAATGTATTATTTACCTTTGTTTTTACCATCACTTCATTTTTTAGTGGGTTTATGTGTATAGTTAAACGAAGGATGGTGCAAAAGGTTTCGGGATTTGTGTTAAGAAAAAGTTAAGAAAGCGGCAGGGAGAATTTACCCCGCACATCGCGCCTTGCGGCTTGATGTACGGGGTTGTAGCAATATCGTCTTCCTTACTATTATGTTTTGATTATTTGCCCCTGAAACCTTTTCTGTGGTATTCGTTGCGCTCTTTTTTCTTGCGACCAAACATATACTGATCGTCGTTGTCGTCGAAGTAGGGCGACTTGCGGCGGTCAAAATCGCGATCGTTGCCACGGTTTAAATCATTAGAATGGTCGTCATTCTTGTTGCCAAACATTGCTGCGCGGCGTTCCTTGCGGTTGGGCTTGTGCGGTGCGCGGTCGCGGTCGGAGCGGGTGTGTTCGCCGTTGGAGGATGCTTGCTCCACGGTTACTGACTGTCCGTCAAACTGTGCATCACGCATTGCGTCAAGGACTTCCTGGAGGTGTTCGGTATCAACCTCAAAAAACGAGAAATTCTTCTGAATGTCAATCTTGCCGATGGAAACCTCGCGATTGTCCACCACACGATTCACAAATCCCATCATCGTGCCGGGCGATACGTGGTCCTTGCTGCCGAGCGAAATGAACAGCCTCGAATAATCCTTGCCATACTCACGGCGGTCGCGGTCGCGCTTGCCACCACGACGCTCCGAACGATCACGGCGGTCGTCACGGTCGTCAAAACGGTCGCCACGGTCGCGCTTGCGGTCTTTCTTGCGGTCCTTGCCGGATTCCTTGTCGTCGAAATCTACGTTGATATCCTTGGCATTGCGGTAATAATCGAGGAACCTATTGAACTCCATCGACACAAATTTCTTGATGATTTGGTCGCGGCTCATATCGGCAAATTTTTCGGCAATCTGTGCGCTGAACGCCTCTATCTGCGCCTCGTCTATCTCCACATTCTTCACCTTGTCGATGAAATTGAGGAGTTGGATTTCGCAGATTTCGCGGCCGTTGGGTACAGGTTTGCGCTCAAATTTCTTCTTGCAAATCTTTTCGATGGTGCGGAGCTTGCCCTTCTCTTTGAGGTGCAAGAGCGAAATCGAAACGCCCGATTTGCCAGCCCTGCCTGTACGTCCCGAACGGTGCACGTACACTTCGGGGTCGTCAGGCAGATTGTAATTGATGACGTGTGAGAGGTCGTTGACATCCAAACCACGCGCCGCAACGTCGGTGGCAACGAGGATTTGCAGATGACGGCTGCGGAATCGTTGCATCACATTGTCGCGCTGCGCCTGAGAGAGGTCGCCGTGGAGGGCGTCGGCATTGTAAC
>Ga0326511_10001915_pt1 | contig 17089 bp, 11 predicted proteins | sample 0_2496_0518_D_FD_203701 | JGI IMG/M metagenome (GOLD analysis project Ga0326511, IMG submission 203701) | Bovine rumen microbial communities from UC Davis, California, United States - 0_2496_0518 | ecosystem: Host-associated > Mammals > Digestive system > Stomach > Rumen | place: USA...
TTCTTCAAATACAAAAGAAGTAATGCCGTATTCATCCATGCAGGCTTCTTTATCGTCAGATTCGTTTGTATTCAAAGCTCTCTGAATCGAAGAAGATGCAAGGACTTCTTCATAATCAAATACTTCTCCGTTAAGAATGCGGTCGGCATTGACATTGCCGTGAATACAGGGAATCATTTCGGCTTTTGTCTGAATATCACGCAGGGCTGTCTTTACTTCTTCCAGCTGAGAATCTGTCAGCAGATCTGTTTTGTTTAATAAAATCAGATTGCAGAATTCAATCTGATCAATAATTAAATTAATAATATCCCCCTCTTCTGTATCGCCGATATTGAGTTCGTTCAGGAATTCTCTGTAGATTCTGTCGGCATCGACAACAGAGACAACAGAACTTAAATAGACATTTGTATCGGGATTATCTTCGGCATACATCAGGAAAGAAGCGGCAATTGCACTTGGTTCGCTGATACCAGAGGCCTCAACAAAAACGGCTTCAATATCCGTTTTTTTTGAAATGCGTTCGATTTCCTGAATAAATTCATCACGAAGCGTACAGCAGATACAGCCGTTCTGAAGCTCTGTCATTTCGACCTGAGCAAGCTGATTTCCGGTTTTATTAAGCAGTCCGGCATCAATATTGATACTGCCCATATCATTGACGATCAGAGCGATTTTGCGCTTTTCCTGTCTGAGAAGATTTTGCATCAGAGTTGTTTTTCCCGAACCGAGATAGCCTGTAATTAAAATAACAGGTTTTTTATTCAGATATTTTTTCATGATATAACCGCCTCTTTTCTTATTGTAAAGCCTCTTTCAGAATATGATAATTTTCCTGCATCAGAGAAAGATAATCTGCACCGTCTGCAATCTGCTGGGCAGTAACGGACTGAAGAGAATTCAATTCTGCAATATTCTGATTTTTTTCTTTTGTATTATTCACAACAGCCTGTGCAATGGATTTATCAGAATTTTCGATTGTAAAAACAGTATCTGTGCCGAGTTCGTCCAGTTTCTGAGATAAGAATATAATTGTTTCAAAGCTGGCTTTTGTTTCAGCAGAGCAGCCGACGAATGCAGCATAATAATCAAGATGATAATCATCAGTAAAATACCGAAACGGGAAGCGATCAGCAAATACCAGCGTTTTTACTGCAGCAGAATCTGCAAGAGTCTGAAAATCGCTGTCGAGGCTGTCAAGCCGTTCAGAATAAGATTTCAGATTATTTTTATAATCTTCCGTATTCACAGAATCAAGAACACAGAGCTTATTTGTAATTTCCTCACAGAGCAGTTTTGCATTTTTCAGAGAAAGCCATACATGTTCATCATATTCTTCTTCGTCTTCTTCATGAGCGTGTTCATGACCTCCGGTCATTTCATCGGCAATTTCTTCTGCGCTGAGATCAGCCGGATAGTATGTCGGAAAATGTGTTCCTTCTTCGACAAGCGAATCAAAGCCGTCATTGCCGCTGTACAGATGGAAATGTTCAGGTTCAGACGGTTCTATATTATGATCGCTGAATACGATATACTGCATAGCAGACTCATCTCCGCCGGATTTTTCAAATTTATATCTTACCTGTTTCGAGCCGTCATCTTTTGTACGGATATAATAGCCGCTGTAGGCATATTCCGCTGTTATTTTTCCGGTTTCTGTGATATAAGCAATTTCCGGAGCATTGATTTCAATTTTGACAATATCTGTTTCATATGCAGTAGTATATTTATTTTTATAATCATCAGCAGACATAGAGTCATCATTTTCTGATTTATATTCCCAAACTTCGTCAAGAGAATCATCAAGCAGAAGCGGATAGGTTGACTGCCATTTTCCGTTCCATTCAGAAAGAGTACGGTCTTTGACTTCGGAATCTTCAAAATCAGTATTATGTTCATGACCGTGTTCATGTTCTTCTTCCTGCATACCTTCTTTGAGTTCTTCCAATTTAGCAGAACCGCCCATGACTTCCATCAGATTAATCACCTGCATATCCGGATTGACAGCTTCTGAGAGGACATCTTCTGCCCATTCATCAGATTCGCCGCCGACATAGATAAACAGGTCGCATTGTGAAATCTTGGCCATATCCTGAGCAGTTGGCTGAAAACTGTGCAGATCAGTACCATTATCAAGCAAATAAGTAATCGTATCATTTTCCGCATGAGAGCCGAGAATTTGTTTCACCCAGTCATATTCCGGAAAGATTGTGCAGACGATATTCAGAGATTGATCTTCAGATGCTGTGATTTCTGCTGTAGCAGGATTTTCCGATACTGTACTGATATGATCAGCTTCTGCTGTGCCGCATCCTGTCAGGCTCATACTGGTGATGAGAAAACCGAGTGTCAGTAAACTGATTTTTTTAGAAAACATAAAAATACCTCTTTCTGATTGTTTTTTACAGCTTGGCAGAAGCTGTATTTGTTTTAATAAAAATGATAATCATTTTTATATTCAGACCGTAAAAAAAGATATATATAAATATATATCGTTTCTGTTTTGAATTTGATAATCATTTTCAAATATTATTATATCACGGAAATCTCATTTGTCAATAGCAAACTAAAAATTTTCACATAATTTTCACATTTAAAAATGAGAATCATTATTATTTTAATAATCCAATCCGGAATTGATATAAAAAAAGCTCCTGTTTTCAGGAACTTTTTGCATTTTCAGATCTGCTTTTCTTTCTGATATTCTTTTCCCCAAAGCTCCATTGCATCCAAAATGGGACGCATAGTTTCTCCCAGCTGACTAAGCGAATACTCTACTCTTGGAGGCACTTCCGGATAAACAGTACGGATGACAATGCCATCTGCTTCCATAGATCGAAGGCTTTCTGTCAGCACTTTCTGACTGATACCCTCTAAAGATTTATGCAGTTCATTGAATCGCCACGGACGCATCAGCAAATTTCGGATGATCAGAAGTTTCCATTTATTTCCGATCATCTGAACTGTTGTTGCAACAGGGCAGTCCGGAAGATTTTCTTTTTTGATCATAAGCATACCTCTGTAATTCTGTAAAAATATTATATTTATTATAACATACTGATTTTTATTTTGCAAGCAAATTCTGGATATTCATAAATTATTTACAATTTTATTTTCACGGCTGAAATGCCTATAATACGCAATACTTACTTTCAGAAACTATGCTTACAAAAAAGTGCGTACTTGTCAGCAGCAGAAAAAATATGCTATAATAAATACAATGATTTTGTAAGAAAAATTATAGTAAAAATGGAGTTGATACTATGAAAGAACAAATTAACAGACTGAAATATGAAATCCAATCCGCTGATGCTGTCCTCATCGGTGCAGGAGCAGGCCTTTCCACTGCCGCCGGCTTCACATATTCCGGAGAACGCTTTCAGAAATATTTCAGCGATTTTGAAGAAAAATATAATTTTCATGATATGTATACAGGCGGTTTCTTTCCGTTTGAAACACCAGAAGAAATGTGGGCATACTGGTCAAGATTTATTTATATTAATCGCTATATGAATATTGAAAACGGAACTTATAAAATTTTATATCAAATCATGAAAAATAAAAATTATTTTATTCTCACAACTAATGTAGATCATCAGTTTCAGAAAGCCGGATTTGATAAGCAGCGTTTGTTCTATACTCAGGGAGATTATGGTTTGTTTCAGTGCAGTGAGCCTTGTCATGCAAAGACATATGATAATGAAAATATTATAAAAAACATGCTGGAATTTCAAGAAAATATGAAAATTCCGTCTGATCTGATTCCAAAATGTCCCGTGTGCGGCAAGCCTATGACAATGAATCTCCGTTCTGATGACAGTTTCGCAGAAGATACAGGCTGGCATAAGGCAGCTGTGAATTATCATCATTTTCTGGAAGAAAATCAAGGCAGGCATATTCTGTTTCTGGAACTTGGCGTTGGCTATAATACACCAGTTATTATTAAATATCCTTTCTGGAAAATGACAAAACAGAATCCTAATGCTGTCTATGCCAATCTGAATTTTGGAGAAGCCTATGCTCCGGAGGAAATCCAGAAACAGGCAATCTGCATTAATGGCGATATTCATGCTGTTCTGTTACAAATAGCATAAAAAAGAAGCATCTTGAAAAAGATGCTTCTTTAACTTTAACGCGGAAAGAGGGATTTGAACCCTCGCGCCGCTTTCACGACCTACTCCCTTAGCAGGGGAGCCCCTTCACCACTTGGGTATTTCCGCATAGAGTGAATCTTTTTTAATATTAACTTCGTCTCACGACTTTATTATTATAGCATATTTATTCTGATTTGTCAAGAGTTTTTTTAAAATTTTTAAAAAAAATTCTGAAAATATAAAAAAGCTGTCCGAAGGAAATAAAAAAGACATATCTCTGTGATAAAATAATACTATCAAGTAAAGGAGCTTCTTACATGAATATGAAAAAAATAATTTTAATCGAAGATGATCTGCAAATCTGCGAAGTGATAGAAACTTATTTCCGGAATCAGGGTACGGAAATCCAGTCGTTTCATACCGGCAGAACGGCTCTTGATTTTATCAGAAATGCCGTTCCTGATTATGATCTGATTCTGCTTGATATTATGCTTCCTGAAACGGATGGTTTCACGATATGCCGTGAAATCCGCAGAAAACAGGATATTCCTGTGATCTTCATCACGGCTCGTGGCAGGGAAGAGGATATTCTGCATGGCTATGATCTGGGCTGTGATGATTATATTATCAAGCCGTTTTCTCTGATGACTCTCTATGCCAAATGTCAGGCTCTTGTCAGACGCTCGAAAGGAACTGTTATTAATTCTGTTCTCGAATGCGGAAATATCCGGCTCGATACCAGAATGCTCCGCTGTTTCGTGGAAAATCAGGAAATTGAACTTCCTCCGAAAGAATTTGCAATTCTGAAATATCTGATCGAACATGAAAACTGGGTGATCGACAGAGATACGCTTTTAAACCGCATCTGGGGCTATGATTATTACGGTTCTGATCGTGTTGTAGACAATCATATCCGGAAATTAAGAAAAGCTCTCGGCTCTGCCGGAATGCAGATCAAGACTCTTGTCGGCAGAGGTTATAAGCTGACGAAATAGAACAGGAGTGTGATTGTTATGAAAAAACAAAAACAGCAGATATATAAACATCCGAAGCGAACGACTTTCTTAAAACTTTTCCTGAAAAGTGGATTCTGCGGAGTGCTTCTGACCGGAATCTTCGCCGGAATGCTGTATCAGATCATAGAACAGGATATTTATAAGCAAGTTCGTGAGGAAGTGTATAGCTTCTCATCAAGAACAGTTTCTCATCTCAGTGATGAGAAAATGACTAAGCATAGCCTGAATGCCTATCTCGGAGCGTATACTTATTACAATGCGATCTTGAATGAAGATTATCTGCAAGCAGATGCTATGGCTCAGTATATTCCGAATTACAGTCAGAATTGTTATGCGCTCTCTGCAATCTTGGATGAAGATAAAAATATTTTATATTCCAATAAAGAAACACTGCAAACAATAATCAGAATTGATGATACTGAAAATTCTGGTGCATGGTATGCCTGCAATATGGAAGCCTGTCCGGAGATATGGCAGAAATATCAGGATTATGTATGGAACAGTGACAGATACCGTGATGATTTCAATGTAAAGCTCCATAGTGCCTATGTGAATACAAAAGAGCATCTGTTTGTTCCGCATGAATATGATCTGATCTATTCGCATCTAGAGGGCGATCTGAACGGAACTCTCTATTCCGAACAGATTAATAAAACAGAAGAAAATTTAATTATTAATTATGATCATCCTGATTATGAACTGATTGTCTTTCCGGAAAGAGAGGAAAATACGAGAGGAACATTTTATCCCAGTGCATTCACAGCCTATTTCCGAGGCGTTTATGAACCCATTTTTGATGCGATTTACTCACAAGCTAAAAATTTCAATGAAAATTTCTCAACATCCAGCATGTTCGAAGTCAGTCAGACCGCAAGAATTTATTATCAGATCGTTCCGATCTGGAGAGACGGACAGAAAAATTATTTTGTCACGATTTTTCAGATTGATGTCTGGAATCCCTATATTAAAAAAATTTATCTCAGAGCAATCGGAATTTTCCTGCTGAGTATGCTGTTGATCGCTTATTTCTGGAGTATGCATAAAAATCGCCTGAATCGGGTGATCTATCAGTATGAAGATTATCAGAGAAATCTGATTAATAATCTCGCTCATGATCTGAAAACGCCTCTGATGGCAGTCAGCGGTTATGCGGAAAATCTTCTGACTTCTTATAGAATGGAAGAAGAACCGAAACGCTATCTGAATTCGATCTTAGAAAATATTAATTATACAGATTCTATGATCAGTCAGACACTTGAATTAAATAAATTACAGGAGATTCAGAAACTTCAGAAATCAAAATGCAGTCTGCATGAACTGACAGAAAAGGCACTCCGGAAATATGAAATCTTACTCGAAGAACATCAGATTGCTGTCACGATCAGCGGAACGGCTCAGATCATGGCGAATCTTGAAACACTGACTTCTGCAATTGAGAATCTGATTTCCAATGCTGTGAAATATACTCCGCTCGGCGGGGAAATCAATATTGAAATATCTGATAAAAAATTTCAGATTGATAATACAGTCACGGGAAAAACAGAGACATCGGCCTTGCTTCTGCCGTTCGTGAAAGGCGATCAGTCCAGAGCAGGGAAATCCGGAAGCGGTTTAGGATTATCCATTGCAGATCAGGCACTCAGAGCCAACGGCTTCAAGCTGGAACTGAACTGTACGGAAACAGTATTTGCAGTTATGATTTATTTTTGAATACAGAACTCCGGAAGATCATTTCTTCCGGAGTTTTTTATTATAAATATTCCTGCATACAGCTGTCTTCAATCGCGCGGACAAGTTTTGGATACCGGATGACAAAATGCACAACAGGGGCATTGCTTTTTGAAATCAGTACAGATTTATGAGCTTGTGAAATAATCCGCATATTCCGGAATAAAATTTTATCTTTCAGAATCAGCGTATAATGTTTATAGCTTTCCTGATAGGCCTTTGTCTGTGCAAGATGTTCCTGATATTCCTGATAAGTGTATTGATAGCGATTTTCACAGAAACATTCTGTTAACGGCAGATACATGGGCTGTTGATTGAATTCCTGTTCAGAAATTTCCGGAACAATATCAATAATTTCAGAATTCTGCAATATCATATCCGTATGAGCTTTGAGAGTCTGCATCATATCCAGAAATTTTTCTTTTTCCGTTTCTGCAACGCCGTTTCTGTTCAGAATCGAAAGAAACAGTTCTGTCGAGAGCGTATGCAGAGGCGGAGCACAAAGAAGAGCGATTCTTCTGCCATGATGAAAGGCCTCCGGCCATATGGAATCATAGAAATTTCTGTTTTCAGAATCTGTAAAAATATCCATCAGAGGAGTGGCCGCTTTCAGAAGCTGAGCAGATTGTTCTTTTATGACAGAAATTTTTTCCGGCTCTGTACTCAAAGAATAATATCCGTTTTTTCTCCTGACACATGTCCCAGTCATAGATGCACCGCCTGAGACATAAACGGCATTCTGAAACAGATTTTTTTCAGTTTTTTTAAGATAATAGGATGAAATCTGTCCTGTCATATATAAGGGAATCCATACTTTCAGTCCGTGGAGCAGTTCATCTGATGGCCTTTCCACTTCATGAATAATATTCAGATGCAGACCACGTTTCAGACATTTTGAAGTGATCTGAATCCATTGCTGATGAAATTTTTCATCTTTCGACATTTCCATAAACGGCATTTCGTCATGAATAAAAATATCTTCTTGTGAATCTGAAATCAACGTCAGGCGGAAAAATTCCAGCTGAGCTTGTTTCATCTGTTCTGTTCCGATATATTCGCCGGAAGATTCTGTAATTTTTTCTTCTGATTGCATGATAAAATTTTCAGATTTCAAATCTGTCATATAGGCATTTAAATCAAAATGATCCAGATTGGAAAGAAATTTATCTGTACGTTCTTTTTTAGGCGGCATTTTATTCCAGAGATACTGCCGGAGTGTATTCCGGAATGCAGATGGCTCTGTATCGCCGAATACTGAGGCAAGATGATTTTGATCTGTTTCATTTTCCAGAAATGTACATAGACCATTCAGAAAACGTTCTGTATCGGACGGACTGCCTTTTCCCAGACGGATTCTGGATAAATAAGAGGGTGTATAATTCACATAAGAGGCCAGTCTGGTAAGACTGACAGAAAATTCTGTCAGCAAATATCTGAAGCGTTCGGAGGAAAATTTTGTACAATCGAGAGTATGCATCAGTGTATCATGTGCGTGTTCCGGAAGTGCAGAACCGTTTTGTCTGACTGCATGGGCGATACCGCTGAAAATGCGTTCAGCCATATCAGCATTGGGCAGACGTTCGCCTTTCCGGTAGCGACTGAGTGTGGATTCTGAAATTCCGGCAGATTTGGCAATTTCCTTTGCGGTGCATCCGGAATGATGGATGATTTTTTCCAGTACTTCATAAAATTGCATAATGATCACGCTCCTTTCCTGTGGCTTATTTATATTATATCATGAACAGATCATAAATTCCATGAATAATTTGTAAATTCCCGATTATGAACGTACAATACGGGAAGTAATACAGATGCTCTATTGCTTTTTTCTGTAAAATATGCTATACTGAATAAAAATATAATTCAAAGGAGAATGATTTTTTCTATGTGTACTGTCTATGATTCTGATTATCAGGCGAATCCTCATCGCTATGATTCTATGATTTATCGTCGGTGCGGAAAGAGCGGTTTGAAACTGCCTGTGATTTCGCTCGGATTGTGGCAGAATTTCGGTTCTCAGGGCTGTTATGCCAATATGACAGATATGATTCATACAGCTTTTGATCTGGGAATTGTGCATTTTGATCTTGCCAATAATTACGGTCATCCCTATAACGGTACGGCAGAAAGCAATTTCGGACGGATTCTGCATGATATGAAATCTTATCGTGATGAACTCTGTATCTCTACCAAAGCCGGCTATGAAATGTGGGATGGCATCTACGGCGATAAAAACGGATCGAGAAAATATCTGCTTGCTTCTCTTGATCAAAGTCTGAAACGAATGCAGCTGGATTATGTCGATATTTTTTATCATCATTGTCCGGATTCTGAAACACCTGTAGAAGAAACCGCTCTCGCTCTCGATCATGCCGTAAAACAGGGAAAAGCATTATATATCGGCATTTCTAATTATAACAGCGAACAGACCAGAGAGATTTTATCAATTTTCCGTGAACTGCGTACGCCTTTTATTATCAATCAGCCGTCATATTCTATGCTGAACCGCTGGACTGAACAGGATGGTCTGCATCAACTCGCTCAGGAAGAGGGCTTCGGATTAGCAGTTTTTTCGCCATTGGCACAAGGATTTCTGACAGATCGCTATCTGCATGGAATTCCGGAAGATTCCAGAATCGGAAAGGGCAATACATGGCTGAAAAATCAGTTAGATCAGACTATGCTTGCAAAACTGAACGCTTTGAATAAAATCGCTCTCAGCCGAGGACAGAAGCTCTCTCAGATGGCTCTTTCATGGATTCTGTCTCATGAATCTGTTACGACTGTACTCACAGGGGCAAGCCGTCCGGAACAGATTCGTGAAAATGCTGAATGCATTCAGAAAATTAATTTCACTTCGGATGAAATTTCTGAAATCGAAAAAATTTTAGCATAAAAAAATCACCGCAGAATACTCTTTCTGCGGTGACTTGCTTTTTATGATCATGCCTGTGAAAAATCTGTAATCAGACCGACAATATATTTCAGTACTGTGAGAGATTCATCAGAATCGGGTTTCTGATTTTTATTGAAATCAATATTGGCAAGGCCCTGTTCTGAGAGAGAATCTTTGCCGAGAATCGCTTTATTGATCGTAATGACATCTAAGATATTGACAGTACCGTTTTGATCAGCATCTCCGGACAGACCATCAGCAGAGGCTTCTTGAGTGATTACCTTGCAGACAGGCGGGACAAGCGTCAGTGTATCTGATTTCGCACTGATGATACTTGACTCTGCATTTTCAAGAATAATTGTAACTTTACCATCTGCATCAGTTCTGTATTGAGTTTCTTTGCCGTTGATCGTGATCACAGCATTTTCTACAGGGAGGGTAATCGGAGACCAGTTCTCATCATAAGCCGCTCTGGAAAGTGTTAAATCCAGAGAATCGCCCTGTTTGATTTCAGCGTTATCCTGATCAAAAAAGCTGTAAGAATCCGACCATGCTGTCAGATCAGTATAGACAAAAGCATATAAATAATCGCCGTTCTGAACAGGATCTGTCATACTGAATGCTGAATTATGATTCACATAATAGCCATAACTTCCGCCGTTAGCTGTACCCCATAATTTCGCAAGCGATAAGCCATACTGAGTCTGTTCTGTTCCGAAGCCTGCTTCTGCACCGCCGTCATAATAATCCTCATGAGCCTGATATAAAGCATCATAGATTGTCAAAGCACCATCGCCGTCAATATCCGTCACTCTGACAGAATCCTGTATCAGAACAAGATTTCCGTCTTTATCTGAGATTGTTACGATAATATCAGCGGAATCTTCTGCATCAGCCGGAAATGCTGTCAATGTGAAACTCATCATCAGAACGGCAGAAATCGCTGTGATTTTTTTTATCATGATGATAATTCCTCCTTATGATAATCAAAAATATTTTTCTGTATTAAAATCATAGCATATTTTAATTAATTTGTCAAGTCTTATGAATTTTCCGCATTTCGGATTTTAATTTTTCGATATTCTGATGAATATAAATTTCAGCTGTAGTACTGTAATCGGCATGACCGATGATTTTTTGAAGAGCCTCCGGCTGAATCCCTGCCGATGCTGATAACGAAGCAAATGTATGTCGGGTACTGTGAGGCGTAAAATGTTCGCCCTCGAAATGATAGATACCATGAGAAATACTGATCGGTTCGGCTAAATGCAGATCAGTCAGAGCCGCATAGAAATACTGATGCCGGAGTTTCGCAGTCGAAACGGGAAGAAGCAGTTTCTGAGAATCATCAGTAATCCAGCTTCTGACGAACATTTCAATTTCGGGGATTTCCGCAGGAAACGGAACGATTCGATTTTTTCCGGCTTTTGTTTTTTCACCGCAGATGAAATAACCGTGAGTAAAATCAATATCAGAAATTCTGAGCTCAGCGGCTTCACCGATACGCAGTCCGGTATAGATCAGAAATAAAATAAACTGCACTCGCATATCATCAGAATGTTCCCATAACAAGGCGATTTGTTCCGGAGAGAATATTTTTTTCTCTGTTTTCTGAAATTTCGGAATCCGGATAAATTCGGCATAATTTTTCTGAACAATATCATTTTCCATGGCATAGCGACAAAGCAGAACTGCAAGCGTTTTGATCGCATGACAGGCTGATTCTGAATCGGCCTGATTAATAATTTTCTGAAAATGTGCCGTTCTGATTTCATGCATTCTGATATGATAAATTTCTGAAAAATGTTTCCAGATCGAAGTATACAGCCGGATTGCAGAATCAGATACTTGTCTGTAATGAATCTCTGACCAGAGATTGTAAATATCCTGTAAAGTCGCATGATACAGGGCAGGACTTCCGTCACGGATATAATTTTCAATCGCAGACTGAGCCTCTTTTGCTGTAGAATAACTTCCCAGATAAGTTCTCTTTCCGTTCATGGACGGAGAATAGGCAATCCAGAGATTTCTACAGCGAGTATCTTTCCGGACAGTTCCCATTCCGTTCGGACGCTTCCGGCCTGATTTTGCAGAGGATGTCTGTTTTTTTCCGCAGTACAGACAGTAGATGCTTTTTTCTGGAATTTCTTTTCTGCATTTGATACATTTCATGATAATCACACGCTTCTTTCTGAATCTATTATAAGCTATTTAAAAAAATTTGTCAAGAATATAAAATTAAACTCTTGACAAATAAAATCAAATCTGTTATAATAAAGAAAAACTTGTAAAGGCTTTGACGGAAACAGTAATGCAGAATCACGAACATTTCAGCGAGCCGCTGACGGTGTAAGAGCGGTATCAGTAGTATCTGTATGAATATCATTCCTGAGCCGCAGTGCTGAACCTGTTATCTTCAGAAGTAAGTTCTGCCGCCGCTTCAGCGTTATCAGAAGCATAGATGTCAGTCTATTGAGGTGGTTAGAAACAGATATTCCAAGTCTGTCCTTATATAACGGGACGGGCTTTTTATTTTTTTACAGGAGGTTATTTTTTTATTATGATGTACAAGAAAGTCAATCCCGATATGAATTTCGTACAGCGTGAAAAATCCATCAAAGAATTCTGGATGGAACAGAATATCTTCAAAAAAAGTATGGATTCCCGTCCGGCTGAGAATTCCTATGTTTTCTATGATGGCCCGCCTACTGCAAACGGCAAGCCGCATATCGGCCATGTGCTGACCCGTGCGATTAAAGATATGATTCCTCGTTATCGTACTATGAAAGGCAGTTTCGTCCCCAGAAAAGCCGGCTGGGATACGCACGGACTTCCGGTGGAACTCGAAGTTGAAAAAATGCTCGGCCTTGACGGTAAAGAACAGATCGAATCTTACGGACTCGAACCGTTTATTAATAAATGCAAGGAATCTGTCTGGAAATATAAAGGCATGTGGGAAGATTTCTCTGAAACTGTCGGCTTCTGGGCTGATATGGAAAATCCTTATGTAACTTATCATAATAATTTTATCGAATCTGAATGGTGGGCTTTGAAAGAAATCTATAATAAAGGCCTGTTATATAAGGGCTTCAAGATCGTGCCTTACTGTCCGCACTGCGGAACGCCGCTTTCTTCTCACGAGGTTGCTCAGGGTTATAAACTGGTCAAAGAACGCTCTGCAATTGTAAGATTCAAGATTAAAGATAAAGATAATGAATATTTCCTTGCATGGACAACAACTCCGTGGACTCTGCCTTCCAATGTGGCTCTGTGCGTACATCCCGATGCTGTTTATGATAAAGTCAAGGCCGCTGACGGAAGAATTTACATCATGGCTGATGCTCTGTTAGATACTGTCCTCGGAGATCTGGGAACACCTGCTTATGAAGTTCTTGAAACTTATACCGGTAAAGAACTTGAACATATGGAATATGAACCGCTGTTCGCCTGTGCCGGAGAAGCCGCTCAGAAACAGAATAAAAAAGGCTTTTTTGTAACTTGCGATACTTATGTTACCATGTCCGATGGTACTGGTATTGTTCATATTGCTCCGGCATTCGGTGAAGATGACTCCCGTGTCGGAAAGAATTATGATCTGCCGTTTGTACAGTTCGTTGACGGAAAAGGTTTATTAACACAGGAAACTCCCTATGCTGGTATTTTCGTCAAAGATGCTGATCCGAAAGTTCTGGTTGATCTCGATAAAGAGGGCAAACTCTTTGCCGCTCCGAAGTTCGAGCATGAATATCCGCATTGCTGGAGATGTAATTCCCCTCTGATCTACTATGCAAGAGAAACTTGGTTTATTCAGATGACTGCCGTGCGTGATAATCTGATTAAGAATAATAATAAAGTCACTTGGTTCCCTGAAAATGTCGGAACAGGCCGTTTCGGCGATTGGCTCAAGAATGTACAGGACTGGGGTATCTCCAGAAATCGCTACTGGGGAACGCCTCTCAATATCTGGGAATGCGAATGCGGATGCCGTCATTGTATCGGTTCGATTGAAGAATTAAAATCCATGTCTGATAACTGTCCGGATGAGATCGAACTGCACAGACCCTATATTGATGCCGTAACGATCAAATGCCCTGAATGTGGTAAAGAAATGCATCGTGTGCCGGAAGTGATCGACTGCTGGTTCGATTCCGGATCTATGCCGTTTGCACAGCATCACTATCCGTTCGAGAATAAAGAACTCTTTGAAGCACAGTTTCCGGCTGATTTTATCTCCGAAGCTGTCGATCAGACAAGAGGCTGGTTCTATTCTCTGTTAGCGATTTCTACGCTCTTATTCGACCGTGAACCGTTTAAGAATGTTATTGTACTCGGTCTGGTTCAGGATGAGAACGGTCAGAAAATGTCCAAATCAAAAGGCAATGCTGTTGACCCGTTCGAGGCTCTGGAGAAATTCGGTGCGGATGCGATCAGATGGTATTTCTATACTAATTCTCAGCCGTGGCTGCCGAATAAATTTCATGATAAAGTTGTGATCGAAGGTCAGAGAAAATTCATGGGTACGCTCTGGAATACTTATGCGTTCTATGTGCTCTATGCGGAAATTAATCAGTTCGATCCGACTAAGCATGAATTGGATTATGAAAATCTTTCTGTTATGGATAAATGGCTTCTTTCCAGAATGAATACGATGATCAAGGAAGCTGATGAAAATCTCAATGGCTATCATATTCCGGAAGCCGCTAAGGCAATGCAGACTTTCGTAGATGAGCTTTCTAACTGGTATGTCAGAAGAAGTCGTGAACGCTTCTGGAGTACGGAAGATACCCCCGACAGAACAAATGCGTATATGACGTTATATCTTGCTTTGACTTCTCTTTGTAAGTGTGCCGCTCCGATGGTGCCGTTTATTACAGAAGAAATTTATCAGAATATCGTCCGCAGTGTAGATGATTCCGCTCCGGAGAGCATTCATCTGTGTGATTATCCGACTGCTGATGAAGCTATGATCAATCCGGAACTTGAAGCAGAAATGGCAGAAGCTATGGATATTGTGGTACTCGGCAGAGCCGCAAGAAATGCCGCTAACAGAAAGAATCGTCAGCCGCTGAGCATCATGTATGTGAAATCTGAAAAAGTTCTTGATGAGCAGTTTGTCGAAATCGTCAAAGAAGAACTGAATCTCAAAGCTGTTGCATTCACGAATGATATGTCTGATTTCATGTCTTATCAGTTCAAACCTCAGCTGAAAACATTAGGCCCGAAATACGGTAAGAGTCTCGGCGAGATCAGAAATGCTCTGACTGCTCTCGATGGAAATGCGGCTATGGATGAACTGAAATCAACAGGCGTTCTGAAAATTCAGATTTCTACAGGCGAGATCACGCTCATGGAAGAAGATCTTCTGATCGAAACACAGCAGAAAGAAAACTTCTATACGATTTCTGATAATCTGGTAACTGTTGCGATTGATATTGCTCTAACTCCTGAACTCGAAGAAGAAGGCATGGTTCGTGAAGTGATCAGCAAGATTCAGAATATGCGTAAAGATTCCGGCTTTGAAGTCATGGACAGAATCAATGTGACTGTTTCCGGTGATGCTGATGTGACAGCCCTTGTGATCAGAAATGCAGACGAAATCAAAGGCGAAGTTCTTGCAGATGCAATTGTACAGGCCGATACTGTTTCCGGTAAAGACTGGAATATCAACGGCAAGCAGATTGCAATTCAGGTAGAAAAAGTATAATAGAAATAAAAACAGGTATGTTCTTCCGGAACATGCCTGTTTTTCTAAGAAATCATAAAAAATAAAAAGAGCAGGGAACTGCTCTTTTTATCAGTGAGACACGAGGGATTCGAACCCTCGACACCCGCCTTAAAAGGGCGGTGCTCTACCGGCTGAGCTAGTGTCTCATTTGATTTTATTTTAATGAAAGAAAGAGCAGATTTCTGCTCTCATTAAGTGAGACACGAGGGATTCGAACCCTCGACACCCGCCTTAAAAGGGCGGTGCTCTACCGGCTGAGCTAGTGTCTCATTCAGAAAATGCTTTTGCTGTGCGTCTCACAACGTATATTATTATATCACACTTTGAAATATTTGTCAAGTGTTTTTTGAAAAAAATTTAAAAAAATTTTTTTCACATAATTTTCAGATTCAGAAAGCCCCGTTTCTGTTGATTTTTTCCGGATTCTGTGATATAATACTATCAAAAGAGGGGATTGCTTATGACTCGGGAAAAAAGTAAAAAAATATTAAAATTTAGTTTTATATTATTTTTTATAGTTCTGATTTTATTTTTATCCGTCCGGTATCTGATTCCGCTCTGTAAAATATTCAGCACGGAACAGGGAAGAGAACAGCTTGCTTTATTTATTGAACGGGCCGGAATCTTTGCTCCGCTGGTATTCGTTCTGCTGATGGCCTTTCAGATTGTGATTGCATTCATCCCCGGAGGGCCTCTTGAAATTACAGGAGGCTTTCTGTTCGGAGGCCTGCTCGGAACGGTTCTGACCGTAGCAGGAGCTTTCTCAGGAACATTGCTGGTTTACAGTCTGGTCAGAAAATTCGGCAGACCGCTTGTGAATCTTTTCGTATCAGAAGAGAAATTTCAGAAATTTTCCGTCTTGCAGGATGAAGAAAAATTAGAATTCTGGGTGTTTATTCTTTTTCTGATTCCGGGTATTCCGAAAGATCTGCTCACATATATTGTACCATTGACGAAAATTCAATGCAGACAATTTTTAGTATTATCCACAATGGCAAGATTTCCGGCTCTGATGGCTTCGGTATTGGTCGGCGACAGTCTGTATGACGGTCGGTATGGCATGTGTATCGCAATTGCCTGTATCAGTGCTGTGCTTGCCTTTATCGGATTTCAAATCAAAAAACATATTCTGAAGGAGAAGCATGATTCAAAATGAAAAAAATTTATTATATCTGCAATCTACAGGCAGGCAAGGCGGAACTCAGTCAGTATTTAGGTCAGATTATTGATATGATGACAAAAAACGGCTATGAAGTGACTGTCCATCCGACACAGGCCGTTCAGGATGCAACTGAAATGGCTGTACAGGCCGCTGATTCCGGTCTGTATGATTATATTTTCTGTTCCGGCGGTGACGGAACGCTTCATGAAGTTATGGATGGATTGTTAAAATCTGAAAGACGTGTTCCTGTTGGCTATATTCCATGCGGATCGGTCAATGATTTCGCTAAGAGCATGGATATTCCGAAAGATATGCTCGAAGCCTGTGAAGCGGTTCTTGATGGCCTTCCTCGCAAGATTGATATTGGAACAGTCAACGGCAGAGGGTTCAGCTATATTGCGGCATTCGGGGCGTTTACGGATATTGCTTACGGAACGCCTCAGAATATCAAGAATGTCCTAGGGCCTGCGG
>Ga0326511_10001916_pt1 | contig 17084 bp, 27 predicted proteins | sample 0_2496_0518_D_FD_203701 | JGI IMG/M metagenome (GOLD analysis project Ga0326511, IMG submission 203701) | Bovine rumen microbial communities from UC Davis, California, United States - 0_2496_0518 | ecosystem: Host-associated > Mammals > Digestive system > Stomach > Rumen | place: USA...
ATTAAATTATCAAAGTTTTTTAATAAAAATAGATTCTAAAATTCTTCTATTTTTCTTTTAGATTCTGGATCATTATTATCAAATAAACTATTAATAGTATCTTTATCATATTCAGCCAACATTCTATCATATAATTGATCTAATTTTGGTGAAATTTCTTCTAGATTTACAAATAAATCACCTATAGGAAGATCATTATCATTATGATTTTTAAATAAATTCTAATAAATTTCATTTAATTTATATAGAATTGCCTTATTAAAACCTTCCTAAGTTGTTATTTCCTCGTCAGTTTCTGGGTCAAAAAATACAGAACTTCCTAGTGCTATACTAAAACGTCTTTCAATATCAGCTCTAGCTCTAGAGTTTGTTCCATATACACTATATAGAAAAGAAGAATCTCTTTTTACTTCTTTATTTGTTTCAGTTTTATCACCTTTTAAGTCTCTATCTGTTTCATTTACATTTTGAGAAATTTCTCTGTTGAATGTTGCTTCTAATTTCTAAAGTTGAGCATCACCTCCAACATAAGAATATGCCCAATTATAATCATATAAGAATGTTTTTAAACTTTCCTGAAGTATATTGAAAAAAGCTTTGTTAAAATCTTGAAAAGATTCTCCCATATCTTTAGAACCCTACAGATATATATCATATAGGTCCTAAACATTTCTTTTAAACTCTTCTTCAGATTCTAAGTCTACTAATGTTTCTAACTAAAGCAGGTCGTAAAGAGAATCTCGACCTGCTTTAGTAAGAATACTACAATATGCCATACTCATATTATATTATGTTTAATTTACAATTAAAATCTTCTTCACTCTCTGATTTAGACAATTTATCTTGAATATATTTTAATAATTTGTATGTATCAGATTTTGAATCAGTGTTTTTTAATATTCTACTTATTGTATTTTTAACAAGTTTAACTTTATCAGCCAATATAATTGCTGTAACTAAGCCATCAATGTTATCAACCCACTTTTCAATTTCTTTATCCATACCATTTTCAAGCACACTGTCTAATAAAGTATCTTTTAATCTATCAGAAAGAGATGGTTTTCCAGAAGTTAATTCTTTTACTAATACATTTTTATTAATAGTTATTAATTCGGTTGAAGGATCTTCTGCAACCGGCATTTCTTTAATTTCTAAAGATTTTTGTGCTTCAACTTCACCATCTTTGTTTATAGTAAATGTAATCTCATGTCTATTTCCTTTTTTATCAACTCCAATAACTTTATTATCCTCATTAAAAATATGTGTAAACTACTTATATTTACTATTTCTTCTTAAGTGAGATTCTGTGGTTATATACTCAGTTGTTAAATCAGATGTATCTGTTAATCTTATTACAGATGTAACTTGTTTTGCAAATTCTTCATCATTTGTAATTTTCTATTTTCTTATTTTAGTAATAATATCTTTAGAAACAAATGTTCCTGAATTAATAAGATGTTGTAAGAAGTTGTTAACTTTCTACTCATCTTCTATAGGATTATTTACAGCTGGATTTATAACTGTATTTATCAAATTTGCTCTATCTTTTGCATCTTCAGATTCATACATTGTAGAGTCTGGATGACTTACTAATACAGTTACACCATTTTTAACATATTTTTTATTCTTAGTATAACTTCTAACTTCTTCTCTTTGATTCTAATAAGCTACAGCTTCTTCACCAATTATTTGATAAGCAGAAGTTACTAACGTACCATTACAACGAGTATCATTAACATTTAAAGTAGATACAATTAAAGCTGGTCCATCTTCTACATTAATTTCTTGAACACCTTTTTCATCTTTTGATATACCAACGTGTGTAAAAAATCCATATTTAAAGTAATCCTTTAAACAAGTTTCATACATATCGTTTATAACTTTAGATGCGTTGTCAGGATTTATAAATTTAATGTATTTATCACCACTAACATCACTTTGTCCTAATGTTAAGCTTACAATAATTTTATCAAAGAATCCTACAAAATTAGATTGAACTCCAAATGTTGTAACTAATCTTGGTATATTTTCTTTTTCTAATGCAACTTTTTTATTAGGATCAGAACTTAATGGTTCAGAAGTTAAAGCATCTATTAATTCTTTTGTATCTTTAGAACCTTCTTCTAAATTCTTAAATTGTTCTACAATGTTTCTAATGTTATCTATATCCTTTTGAATTTCTTGTTCAGAATTTTCAGGATATAATTCTTTCATTCTGTTTCTTAACCAATCCTCATGATTTAAAAGTTCTTTAACAACTCTATAGGATGTTGTAACAGTTTTAAAAGATCTATCATATATATCTATTTTCTTACTTTTGTGCTTTTTAGCCCAAATACTAGCAAGATGTTTTACATATTCGTTAAATGGTTTAGTAGGAGGTTGGACATAAACAACCGTGACATCACAATTAGCTAGAGATTTATTAGAACTTAATAAAAGTTCATATAAGGTCTAGTCAGATGCATTTTTTCTAGCATAAACAAAATCAGAGGCTAAAATAAATGGATGTCCAGCTTTAATTTCTATTGTTCTTCCATTAGCCTAAACTATTGTATGGTCATGTCTTGTTATAAAAACATGATCAGATAATTTAAACTTTCCACTATTTTTTAATGCTTTATATGAAACAGATTGTCCTTCATATTCAACTCTTAAAGATGGATCCACAATAGTTTTAGAAATGTCAGTATCAATAATTATTCCAGAATTTTGCCAATCTCTTCCAGGAAGTAACCATTCCCCTTTGCTATTTCTTAAATATTTAACATTTCCTCCAGTTGGTAACTATTGAACAGCCTCAAATATATCAATTTGTCTTAATAGTTTTTTAGCTTGAGAATGTTTAGATAATCTGGTTTCTAAAGCATTTCTAAGTTCTTTCAAAGCTGCTGCATAATCATTAGGATATGCTAATCTAATAGATTCAGCTTCTTTAGATATATCATATTTTTCACCATCAATAGTTTCTTCACCAAATCCTCGAGTAAATGCTAAAGTAAATGGGTTAGTATCGGTTGCTAAGGAAATTTCAAATATTGTATTACCAGCTTTATCTAGTAACTGCATATAAATTTTTCCATTAACAGGTTCCTGAGCATGTTTATCATCGTCAATTATTCTATCTACCTTTTCATCGTTTCCAACAAAATATCTTGCTTTATTTCGTTCAGAATTAAAAGGTCTTCCTTTAGAATCTTTTGACATTAATGCTTCTAAATCAGAATCACTGTTATCTGCTCTTCTACTAATTTTATAAATAGTTCTAACCTAAGTTCCTTCTGGTAAAGCTTTTTCTTCGTTATATTTAGTTAAAACATCTGTTATCGCATCAATAATATATTGTTGAGCTTCTTCAAATGATTTATACTCAACACCACCATGTTTAACTATACTACGAATCTAATCCAATACATTTTTTAATTCAGGTAAAGCTTCTTTAGGAAGTGTTTGAGTAACATCAATTCCTAAATATTTAGCGATTCCAATTAAGTTGTCATATCTATATAAAGCATATTTACCAAATTTACCATCCTCAGTAAGACCTTCATCTAAAGCATTAAATGTGTGTCCCATCATTTCAGTTACTTCTGAATTTGAATTGTTTATACCAACCTCTGGATTTAAATTCTTTTGATTCATTTCAGTAACCTCTTCATCTGTAGATGGATTTGATATTTGTTGAAATTTATCAGCAAACTCAGTTAAGTCTACTTCAATAATTTCACCACTTTCTATATTTTTTAGAAATACTTTATCATTTTCATATTTAGTGATTTCAAAAGTATTTTCTCCGTTTGTTACAAATGTTCCAACCTATAATTGTTTAGGATTAGATTCTTGTGGAGATTGTTCTTGACCATTGGTCCAGGGCTTATATGGTAAACTTTCTTCACCAATATCTCCATAAACTTCTTTATATACATTATACTTACGGTCAATGAAATCTCTTTTAGATGCTTCTGATAACTATGATGTTCCAGTGTAGTTAATAAGAGTTGATTGTTGTATAAGATTTTCTGAAATGTTACTTCCGATAATTAAAGTACCTCTCTTAGATCTTGTAAAACCAGTATAAAAGTCTTTAAGTAATAATCTTCCAGAACCATTATTTGCTAATTCTGAAGTATTTACAGCTGCCTATAAATTAACTATATAATACAAATTCTCAAATCCTTGAGCAGAATTACCTTTTCTGAAATCTATTCTTCCTTTATACTTTTCTTCCTGATTTAATCTTTCAAGTATTTTAGTAACTTGTGAAGATCTATTTGACTTATTTGCTTCATCATCATATATGTAGCCTAATTTTTCATTTTCACCTTCAGCAATAGTAGCATCAAGTAGTCTTCTAATTTGAGTTTCTAAATCGTCGTCTCCCTATTCACCAACTCTAATATCATCTATATCAATTATTTTATCTCCTATTAATGGAGTATTTTTATCCTCATAATATAGAAGTTCTATTTTTGTTGAGCTAAAAGCTTTCTTTTTAACTGTATCATTTATAGCTTTTCTTACTAATGCGTTATTTATATCTTTAAGTCTACTGTCGGATCTTAAAGATTGTCCTAATTTAGGGCCGTGTATAAAGTTTGTATTATACGCAAAATAAGTAGTAACTGTGTTATCTCCATCTTGTCTTTTTCCATATACTCCAGATTGATCAAAATCCCCAAATGTTAAATGTGAACATTCTGCAAATTCAGCAAATTGATCAATCATTCTTAATGATAAATTAGATAAATGGCTTACCTCATCAGTTATAATTAATTTTGGCTTTTCAATAGATTTATTTATTCCAAAATTATATTGTTCTATACCATCAACAGTTTCTAAATCTTGAGTATCAACTATAAGTGTATTATTTGAATTAAAATGTTCATTCCAACTTCTTCCTGTTTGCGCATTTGTTCCAGATATTTTCTTCATTAAGTCTTTATGAGATAAAAACATTGAAACATATTCTTTATAGTTTTCCCCAAACAGATTTTTAGCTAAAGTTTCGGCATTTTCAGCAGAAGTATGAACTACCCAAATTCCTTTCAATAAATCTTTTGTGTCTTTATTGGCTGCCAACATTCTGATAATAGCTCTTGCTACTCCAGATGATTTACCAGAACCTGCAATTCCTTCTACTAAAATAGTTCTTAAAAAATTGATAGATACCCTACTATCAATTCCGGCTAAATTTTTAATATCTTCAGATAGTCTAAACTTATCATATAATTCATCTTCACTTAAAGTATCAGCATATTTTGTTAATGCTCTGTTGTAAGCTTTTGCAAATATACCAAATGCTTTTCCATTTGTAATAGCAGCAAAAGCAATCATAGTGTTTATTTCCTGACCTGCAACTGGTAATAATAAGAAATTACCATCAGAGTCTTTTAATGTTTTAGCATAACTAGCCATAAATTTAGTTGGGTCAATTGCAGCCAGTGATGCAAAATACCATATGAAGCTAGAATTTGATACAGTTTTACTATCAAGATTTAATATTTCATCATCCATTTGATAGATACCAGTTATTGCTGGATCTAACAATCTAGATAATTTCTCAATGTTTTCTTCTGTATCATTTTCTAAAAGACTCTTATTTGCTTCAAAGAAATTATGTATAGTTTCTCTAAAGAGTTTTAATTCTTTATGGAAATCTATTAATTGTTCCCTAGACACAGATTTAATTTCACCTGATCTAAGTTTTTTAAGTATTGTAAAATTATTATTATCATTGAATGTAGTTTTTAATTCAGATACTCCTTCAAATTCATCAGGAGGATAAGCATTAGCATCAACAAATCTATTAAAGAACGTATCAAATAATATAGTATTTGCTATGGTATCCATCTTAGTATGTTGATTTAATTTATTATCTGAATTAGTATCTATAATTAATTTATAATACTACAATCTTTGTTTTAACATATCAATCTCTTGGAGCATAGAGTTTGCTGTATTAGCACTTATAGTAGCTAAATGAGCATCTGGATTAATTTTATTAATAGTTACATTTAATCCAAACATATCTCCATAGTCAGCAGAACCAGTACTCATTGCTTCTAATAAAGCTTTACCCATTTCAAAAACTCCAGATTCAAAATCTATAGCTTCTAAAATAGCCTATTCTTCATTAGCTTCAAAACCAAATTCTTTTATATTATCACTCTTACCAAAATCAATTAATCTTTGTTCTAAAGTTTTGATTAATTGAGAAGGTTTCATTGCTGAACGAGTCTAAGTATTTAATCCAATACTAAATACTTTATCAAGGAATTCTAATACTGGAGAATAAGGTTTTCTCTATATTTCAGTAAATATTTTATTTAAAGCACCTCCTGACGAAAACTCTCCTTTAAATTGAGATATAATATTTATTAACTATTCTCTAACTCCAGCAGTTATATAATCTTGTTGTTTAATTTCTTGAATAAAATTATTAACAACTTCTGGATCATTAAATAGTTTTGCTGCAACTTGAATTATTTTATCATAATATTGTGCAGAGGATAATGGAGTATTTTTATCATTGATTTCCTTTAATATTGTATGAACTGATTCGTCCTTTGAATATTTAGATGCTAAAGTTTGTAGAAGTTTATATTCAGCTCTATAAGGTATTGTTATTGAAGAAGCACCATATGTACCTTCAACGTTTTCAGTTAATACTTCACCATTTTGTTGTCCTAATAAATTATTTTCAATGATATTAGATTGTATATATTCAGTTAACTAACCAATAGTAGAATTTGGGTCAAAATATTTTTGTTCATACTACGTTGCAAAGTCAGAAGCTTTTATATTAGCATTTAAAAATATAGTATATAATGCATCATAAAATTCCTTACCTTGAAGCTTTTTTAATTTAGCATATTCTTCTTGACCGTCCTTAAATTCCTAGTCAGTTAATTCATTTACTGGTTTAGAATATTTAAATTCTAGATAGTTAACTAATGATGTATTTGCAAACATTTTAGAGGCCCAAGACATTTCAAATAATGCCTTTTGCATAAAGTCTACACTCTTTGTTCCATCAAAATATGATTGAACCTCTTCTCTGAGTTTTTTAATTTCTGTATTTAATATAGAGATATTCTCCTAAACTGACTAATTTTTTTCGTTTTTACGTTCTTCACTATCAGTTCCAGGATTAGTTAATTGTATTAAATCTCTTTTCTTTGCTATAAGATTATTAACTGCTTGATGATAAGAGTCAATATATCCTTTTAAAACAGTAGATTTCTTAATATCTAGGGCTCTAAAATTACCTTTAACATCAAACCCTTTTAATTTTGAAATCATTGCATCATCAGATAAATCAGCACCTTCAGCATTAAGCAATTTTTTAATCATCGTAACTTCATCAACCAATGTCTGTTTTACGAAATCATCCTGAGATATTTCTCCTTCTTCTAAAGGTTTGTAGTTACCTTCATCGTCAAGGACTACATCATATTGATTATTTCCACTATTATCTTGAGTTACTCTAACTGTAGATAATTTTGATGGAGCCCAAGAAACACCATTGACAACTTTTAAGAACTCGTCTTCTCTATGTTCTCTTACTATATCAACAAGTTTACTATATGCTTGATCAACATCAATAGCCTAAAGAGAAGCAGCATTTCTAAATTCAGAACGAGCTTGTCCTAAACCTCCGCCAATAACACCACCAACGAACGATAATGCATATCTACTTGGTACATTATCCCAAGCAGTTAATTGTGTATCACTTCCAGCTAGTCTATATCCAAGATTAGCTAAAGTTTTTGTAATATCATATAAAAGTTCTTCAGAAGTTTCTTCAAAACCTTCACCAAGAGCATTAGAAACCATTGCTGGGGTTGCTAATTTTAAAGTAGAAGCAGTTCCCTCTAATTTATCATATCTTGACATAGCCTCTTTCTTACCAAAACCAATTATTTTTCCGGCCCAATCAGCAAGTTTCTTTTTATCAGTAGTGTTTTTAATACCAGTAGCAGCTTCAGATAAACCATTTTTCTCTAATACACTACCAATTTGTTTCCACATTTGCTATTCACCCTTTAATTCAGGTAAAATCCATTTACCTAAATCAGAATTAATAATAGCAAATTCACCAATAGCATATCCTAAAGTTAATAAAGCAGCTTCAAGTCTAGAAGCGCCTTGTTGTATTGCTTCTCCATAAGAATCTTGAACTGTAACTCCAGTCATATATGCCATAGATAAATATTTACCAACGTTTCGATAATCAGTAAGATAGTTTTTAAGCATTTCCTCAGCATATTGTGCATCAGCTGCGCTCATTGTTAATCCTAAATTTCCAAAACGTTTTGCATTTCCTGCGTTTTTAGAAATTGCATCTATAGTGGCATCAAGGTTCAGTTTACGACTTTCTTCAGCTGCACCTTGTAAGAATTTTTTCTCTGCTGCTTTCGCTACGTTTAAGTCCTGAGTTTCCATTAATTCAGAACCTTTAACTCCATATTTTCCTTCCTTAAATAATGAAGCTCCATATTGAAATATCCAACGTTGTTCTGCTAATTGTAAGAACACATCAGAACCCATATTTACTAAATTAGCTAATGACCAAGCATTACTAGCATCAGCATCAGAACTAGAATATTCTAAAGATTTAAAATATCCGTGTAATCCATTGAATAAACTAGATTGATTATCGGTAATCATTTCACCACCAATAGAGGCCATTTCTGCTAAATTCATTGATACTCTAGCACCTATATAATAAGTATTAACGTGAGGAATAAATGCTGGAATAACTTTTAAAGCATCTCTAAATAAAGTTGCAAATAAGTTAGATTCCTTACCATCATTTCCAAACACGTTGTCAATAAAAGATCCTTCAGAACCCAATGTGTCCCATTTTGAAAGAACTTCTCTACCATAAATACTTCTACCACCAAGTGTTTCGTAGTAATAAGTGCCTTCAGCATTTAATTTCTTTTCACCTTTTTTATGTTTAACCATTTGTCCAGTAAAAGGATCTTTATGTTCACCATCTTCATCCCATTGAGCAAGAACTAATGTATTAGCAAAATTAGAGAAAATACTCATGTCGTCAGGAGACTCTATCCATTTATTATTTGTATAATCCCACACTTTCATAGTTTGAGCTATTTCTCTAACCGATTGTGGATTTTCAATAATTTCATTTCTAATGAGTCCCTATTGATTTCTCATTGGATTTGGAGTTTTATAAATTACAAACTCCGGACCAGTTAAATTTCTTTGCTCTAATGGAACATAAAAATTATCTCTAAAGAAATTAGCATGTCTACCAATTTCCTCAGCAACTTCATTTCTAGCCATTTGATTATAAGTTGTTAATGCAGTGTTATAAGCATTGTCAAACTTAGTTTCATCAAATTTACCATTAGTTTGAAACATTGGATTTGTTTTTACAAATTCCAATCTTTTATATTTATCTTTAGATTCTAAAGATGTATTACTAGCATCTAAACCTACTACTTTAAAGTCATATGCACTAAAAGTAGGATTATTAACTAGGTTTAGAAATAAATCATTTTCTTTTCCCATATGTTATATCAATTATAACTACTAAGTGGCTAAGCTTTATTAAACTTTTGTCTAGCTTGATCATCAGCATATCTTTGAGCAACTTGAATTGCATTTTGTTGAGGAAGTTTATAATGTTTTCCACCATAAGAAGCTGCTATTGGGTCTGATGTTGCAGGAATGAATATTTTTCCTTCATATAAATTATCACCACCACCAAAAAACCAAAAATCTTCATCTAGACTATAATTCTTATCAGTAGTTTTCATATATTCTTTAAATGCATCTCTTCTAGTACCTTCAACTTCTCTTACTAAACTCTTATCAAGTGCATCTTTATCTTCAAATGCATTTTCATCAACTAAACCATCTAACACACCAAAACTAGCATAAGCTATGGTGTTTAATTGTAAATGAGTTTGCCCATTGCTATCAGTAAAGGCTCCTGCATATTTTGGAGGAAGTTCTAATTCAGCACATTTAGCATTAACTTGGTCTACATTGTTAGGATTAATTTCTCCTCTTTGTATAGCAGCATCAAGTGCTTCTAATTTTTTAGCTAAACGTAAATCTGGTCGAATCATTCCAGTTCTTTCTTGATAAGCAACATCTATAGGTAAATCCATTCTATATATAGTTGCATTTTCTAAAAATGCTCTATTATAAGAAGCAATTCTTGCTCCACCAAAAGTCATATTATTAAAATCAAGTGTGGCTGCAAAAGCTCCATCTGAAACATCTTTTAAAGTTGAATACTGTCCAAGTGGTTTTCCAGAATGATCAGTAACAATACTTTTTCTAGCAAAATGTGTGGCTTGGTATGAACTTCCTGGATTTATATTTGTCATTACTACTTCACCCATGCCTAGTGCAAATCCAGAAACTGCATCCAATTCTTTACCTTTTGCATCTTCTCCAATACCATCAGTATCTGAACCGGAATTGGAACTACTATTAGGATCTTTAACTAAATCTATAGAATATGCTCTGGAAGTTTTTAATCCAGATTCTATTAAAGTTCCAATTAAATTATAGGCACCAGCTTCTACATTCTCATTCCCCATTTCAGCACTTGCTATTCTTAATCTATTTTTAGCATTTGCTGGCAATGTTGACCAAATATAATCAAGTGCCATTTTAGCCTCGTTATACTAATCTGAAGTTATAAGTTTTTGTTTATATAAACCATCAATACTTATACCTTGTTTAGCAGCTTCGTCTAATTGTTGTAAACCATTAACTATTTGATTTGCTTTTTTAGTAGAATATCCCTCTTGTTGTAATTCTGTTGTTCCTATTTTATTTGAAATACTCTATATAAAACTAGTGATTTGTTTTATACCAATTCCATTATCTACAACATTAAATATATCGTTTTTAAATGCAAAATTTGGGTCATATTGTCTTAATGACAATAATTGAGAATTAGTAAGTGCAATATGTTCTTCATCTTTTAATAATTCTTTATATTCCGATGGAGTTTTAATTAATACTTCTCCAGTATTTATATTCTAAACATAAACTCTTCCCAGAGCATCCATAGCTGGATCATCTAACCCTTCTGCATCAGCAACTTTTTTTCTTTTCTCTTCATACATCTCTTTATTTTGTTCAGCAATCTTAATATCTCTTAACAATGATAAATATGTAGTTACTAGTTGACTAGTACTAATTTTTCCGTTATTCATAAGCATCATATCTTCAAACATATTCTATACTTTTTTAGATATGACGTCAATTTCTGTGGGTAATCCTTTTAAATCTTTTAAAAGACCTAACAAATCTTTTAAACCTACACTATTTTTAGTTTCATCATCGTCATCACTACTTTTTGAAGTTGATGTCGTCGCTGTTCTACTAGATGATTTTTGTACACCAGTAAATGGTGTGTAGTCTATAAGAAACTAAGAAAGGTCTCCTCCCTCTTGATATTTTAAAACAGCTTCCATATTTAATTTTTAAAATAAAGGGAGGGATTTAACCCTCCCTAATAATTATTTACTTTGCATCATTAATTTTCTGTAATAATCATATGCAGATCTGTATTTTTTATAAGAATAATCAGACTATTGTTTTAGCATATCATTAAACTCTTTTTTAGCTTCTAGAGTTTTACCTCCTTTAGCAAAATACCTTGTAATTGGTGGAGCAAACGGAATACCTAAAGGAGATTTATGACTTCTTTTATAATCTTCAGATGCCTATCTTACAGCTTCATTATATGCATCTTGTGCATTTCTGAAAGCAGTTCTAGCATTTTCATCATTCCGATTAGCAAGATATGCTTCTTTTGCTGCGTTATAATCAGCCTTAACAGCTTGAACTGTTGGATCATTTTCTACTGCATAATACATATCCTCATTAAATGCTTGCTCTGATCCAGCAGCAATTCCATACTATTCAGCCATAAGTTTCTTAATATTTAAGTCAGCATTTCTCTTAGTAACTTCTGCTTTATTAAGAAGTTGTTTGTTTTTAGCAGCTACTATTGCAGTATTATTTCCTATAGCTATATCATACTAATTGTAATTATTTTGATTCTCATTTTTAAGAGAATTTTCTATAGTAGCGTTAGTCATTTGCTATGCTTGAGTAGCTAATGGATTATTAGCCTAAACTAATGCTTTACTGGCTGCAAGCTGTCTAGCAAAAGCATCTCCCTAATCAGAAGTTGTTGTTGCAGCCTATGTTCCTAACTAATTGAAATAGGCTTTATTAAGAGCCATTTGGCGTTCAATATCAATTGGAGTATAGGTTTTATATTCAGTTCTATTTGCCCATTTTAAAACTGGACTTAACTAAGCAAGTGTCCAATAATTCTATAAATTACCAGTTTTGGCAATTCTATATTTTTCCAATTCTAAAGCTGTTATTGCTTTATCATATGGATTTAAAATAGTATGCGCAGTTTTATTATCACCAGCTTGTCCATCTAATGGAGAAATTCTATTATCTCCTCCTAATACATACTCATCAAATTCTACTTTAGGATCTGGGATTGGAGCAGGTGTAGTTGGGGTTGGGGTTGGAGGTGTAGTTGGAGTGGTTGATGATTGAGGAGTTGTAGTTGATGATTTATCATCTTCATCACCATCAGGCCCATTATATAAAAATTTTTGACCGTCACTAGCTTTTAAAATTCCACCAGATTTAGCACTTTGTATACCATTTACTTTATAATTTATATACTAGTTAGCTAAATCAAGTTTAACATTATCAGGTGCTAAATTAAAATAATCAGATAATTTTTCTTTTTTAATAGTTATGACGTTATTAGATAAATTTTTCTTTATAACATGAACAATTCCATTATCCCAATCAATAACGTATCCATTTCCAGTACTATCTACATATTTATTATAAAAATTATACTAAAATGTAGTTAAATATCTTGTCTAAGTCTTTTCGTCTAATTTCTTAAAAGCATTAGTTTGTTGACATGCTGCGATATTAGCATAAAAACTTTTTAAATCCTTCTATTCAGTAATTTTGTTTTTATATTCTCCTGTGTATGGAATATTAAATGAAGATGTAGATATAGGAGATGATTTATAAGAAGCTAATACAGTAGCAGCATAATCAATTCCTCCAGGATTTGTATTTGTACCAAAATTAATGAAATCTTGTTGTGCAGCCTAAACTCTTGCAGCTTCTTGTTGTTCTGCTGTCTAATATTTATCTTCTGTAAAAAGTAAATGACTTAACCAAGGAGCAAGTGTTCCTAACGAGTGTGGATTTAAACCACCTTGCCCCATCATTTGATCAATTCTTTTAAGTTCAGCTTCTTTATCTTCGTCAGTTAAATTGTATAATCCATTAACAATATCATTACGATATTCAGAAAGTTGATTCGTTATAAATTTAGCTCTATTTTCAGTAGATCTTTTACCTGCTGTCTAATTGTAAGGATCATATTGATTTGCCCAATTTAAGAATTGTTCTGACTTTGAAAGTTCTGAAGTATTGTGTGGAACATATTTACCAAATATTGAACCTGTTAACCTATCATATAATGTATTAATACTCCATTTCTTTTTTCCGGTTCCTTGTTTATCAGTCGAATCCTTCATTGCTCCAACAATTCCATTTAAATAAGTTTCAACAAATTGATATGGATTAAAAGTCTTTTCACCTCCAAATACTCTTTTACCTTTACTATTGTAGCTATAATTAGCATTTATACCACCTTCTATTTTTCCAAAATCAGAAACAGAATAAGAACCATTTACAATTCCAGGTAATATTTCGTTGAAACTATTAATTGCATCCTATTTTTGATCTTCGCTTAAATTATTCTTTAGCATATATTGATTAAATCCAGCCTAAGAATAACGAACAAAGTCACTAGAATCAATATCCCTGCCAGCAAAACGTAATGATTTTCTTTTATTGTCTTTTTCCGGCATAATATAAAAATATTAAAAAAGGAGGTACATAAATTACTTACATACCTCCTTATCATTCATAAGTATTAAAATTATTTCTTACGATAAGCAAGGCGTCCACCTTTACGATAAACTGGCTCGCCTTCGGGAGCTCCTTCTGCTGGAGCACCTGCTGGGGCGCCTGCACCACCTTGTGCTAATTGTACTAAAGCTGCACAAACTTGAAGAGCTAACTGACCGTCATTTGTTTGGACTGCCTGCATAGCAGCCTGTAAAATTTGCTGCATTGGATCTGCACCACCTTCTGGGCCTGCAGGAGCAGCACCTCCCTCTGGTGCACCTGCTGGAGCTGGTTCTGATGCTGGGGCACCGCCTTCAGCTGGCATAGCACCACCCTCTTGGAATTTCTTTACTTCTTTGTCTAATTTACTAAAATTTACTTTCATAATCAAAAAATTAAAATGTTTTACTTATTTATTTTCAAACATATCTCATTATCATTCGTCATTTAAAATTATCTTTAAGTTTTGAATTTTCCAAACTTATATAAAATAAATGCTATTAGGATGGCACTTCAACGTATTCTGGTTCGTTAGTGTCTTGAATATTGAGATATTTGAATATAGTTTTACCTAAACGTTTGTAATCAGAATCTGTCTAAGAAGCATATGCTTTTTTAGCTTGACGAATTAAAACTTTCGTATTTTTTCGACTAAATATTCTTTCACCACCTTTAAGATTCATTTGTGTAGAACCATCTGGTGCAAGAACTTTCATTGTATATTCCTTAGTGTCATCAAGAAATTCTAATTCATCTCCTTCTTTTACTTTAGAGTTAGCATTTAATTCTACAACATACATTGTATCGGATTCTCCAACTAAAGTTTCATCATTAGGTTCACGAGTAACAACTTTAGTTACAACCTAATCCGAATTAATAAAGATCTAGTCTAATGCAATTGGAGTATTATACATCCACATTTCATGATTTCCTTCTTCTCCAAAATCAAAAAGCATACCTTCATTTTCTCCAAGGTTGGTAACTCCCATCAAACCTTTTCTAAGTTCAGCTTTAGTTGATGCTATCTATAAAGTATATTCTTTTTCACCTAATTTAACTTTTGTCTTCTCCATTATTTTCTTTTTTAAATGCTCCAGTAACACTATCTACTCCTAATAAAGCAACAATAGCACAAATTAAAAACTCAGTAAAACTTGGTGCCTATTTTGTTGCAAAAAGAAGAACCATAAATCCTACTAAAAGTACTAACCATCCAAGTACACCACAAACACGTTTACTAGATAATCTACCTTTAGGAGTTTCAATTATTTGCCAAAATCTACTCATAATGTATAATTAATATTTGAAATTGGATTTTTAGGATTATTTTGATTATATTCATTAACTAAGTTTGTTACCCAAGTATTTATACTTGTGTATGGACCAGACTAACTTCTTACAAAATTATTCTAATTATAGCCTCTTTTATAAGCATCAATTGCTTCATTAGGAATTAAACCATTCACTCTATAAGAATTAGCTTTTCCTGGAGAATATTTGGGATTAAATGAATACTCTTCATTATACATAAAATCTGGTCTAAATAATAAATTTAAGTAATCTGCCCAAGTTTTAACAGCATTAAATTTTTCTATTCCCCCATATTTATTAATTAATTCAGCTGCATAAGTTATCATAGAATTAGGATCTGTACTTTTTCTAGTATTTTTAGTATTCCCTCCATTCATTCCTAATTGATAATATCCAGTTTTATTGTTTCCTTCAGAAGCAGCATGACGCATTATATATAAGCTTAATTGTGCAGGATATTTTGTAGTTAAAGCTTCAAATCCTTTTCTAAACCACTATTCCCCTGTATATATTGGTGCAGGAGTTGGTGGGACTGAAGATAATTCAGGCTATTCAAAAATTCCACCTTCAGCAAATTTATCAGCATTTAATAATCCCACACGATCATCTGTATTTTCAATTATTTCTTTAGAAAGAAGTTTACCAGCTTCAATTGCAAATCCTTCTTTTTCTTTATTAGTGTATTCGTCAGATTTAAACTTTTTGTAAAGTTCTTCTAATTTTTCAGTTACTTCCTTTGTAAATATAATTTCTGAATGTTCAATCTCTGCCTATTGATTACCTTCATTATCAACTACTGGGATTCCTTTTTTAGTTAGATTATCAGCATTTTCCATATGATGTAATCTAGCATGTAAACTTCCTTCAGGAATTACATTCATTTGTCCACCATCTTTAAATTGCTGGGGATTTCCAATATTAAATATTTTTGAAAGGTTTTCATCATTATACATATGAAGTAAATCTCTCATATTGTCTCCATATTTATTTTCATTTCCCCTCAATTCTCTAAAAAATTCTGGAGAATATTGTAATCCTTTAGTCATATATTTAGCTGCTCTAATTCGAGCACCTAATTCTTCTGGAGAATAAAAATAATTTGGATCATTATCAAATCTTTTTACAAAAGCTAAATCACCACCTAATTTTTTAATTTTTTCATCATCTAAATCTTCATAATACTCTCTTAATAACTCTAAGAAATTCTAATTTGGTCTAGCATGAAAATATTCATGTTCAAAATCTTCATCATTATTATAATAAATAGAATCTGAATCTTTATCATAATAAGATTTATCAGATTTTACTTTTTTTGGTTCATGTTTAGCTAATGCAGGAGTTAAATATGGATAGTTATGATAATTTTCTCCAAAGAATCTAGCATCTTCAACAGTTGGAAATTTAATAGATTGTTCTACGACTTCTTTAGTCCATTTTGGATTACGTCCCAAAAATACTAATTTCCCATCTCTGTACTAAATAGATGGAGTTAAATATTCACCACGACTACTTACATATACATTTCCAGTATCTCCTGGCTTTCCATCATATCCATTTTTAGTCCCATCTTCATCAGTAAAATTAACATCATCTTCAGTAAATGTGTATTCAGTCTAGTCTAAATCCATCAGTCTACGGGCAGTAGGATTACCAGCTTCAGCTGCTGGCTTTATTACAGTTTCAATCAAATATTTTATTCGTTCTTCATCACTTTTTTCTTTCCCTTTTAATTCTCCACCTTCTTGCAAACTTTGAATTAAAGAATTAAAAAATTCTGTATCATTATCAATAACAGGTTTATTATCAAC
>Ga0326511_10001917_pt1 | contig 17083 bp, 26 predicted proteins | sample 0_2496_0518_D_FD_203701 | JGI IMG/M metagenome (GOLD analysis project Ga0326511, IMG submission 203701) | Bovine rumen microbial communities from UC Davis, California, United States - 0_2496_0518 | ecosystem: Host-associated > Mammals > Digestive system > Stomach > Rumen | place: USA...
GAACCCCGAGCCCGATACCTGCGAGAGCTGCGTATCATTCGAGAATGAGTAGAGGTAGTAATCACCTCCTGTCTCGGCGATGAACAGGTCATCGTCAATGATAACCAGAGGCTCGACGACAAAACTTTTAGCCTCTTTCTTCCCGCTGTTGTAGAAAAGCGTCTGGGGGTGCGGAAAGTACTCCATGGTCAGACCGACCCCCTCATAATCCTTTGACACTACAATCCGGTTGTTCACGATGTCATATCCGGAGTTCTGGCCGTCGGTCATCTTGCACAGTCCGTTCTTTGAGCGTGTCTCATAAATTGACGACAGCTGCATGAAGTCCAGCGGGAGCGTAAAGCCGTTGTATACGCTGACTTTCTTGATGAACGACTTGTCTTTTGCGTTGGTAATCTTCTGGTAGAAAATTCCCCAGGCCTCGTTCAAGAGATATTGTTTTTCCGAGTCGGAGATAAAGTCGGAGTTCTGGAGGTCCGCGAGCTGTTCAGCCCGGTTTATAATGTCTTTTGACGTGTACCTAATCATATAAATAATTAGTCAGTTCTGACATTTAAACGAGCAGTTTAAGTTTACAGCTTTCACAGAACAAGAGCCACAATCACGGAGGTGAAACTAGCAGTGTCAGCGATAAATATGGCTCAGCAAACACAGGTGATATGAGTGGCAATAGTAGTGGCTCTTTTGGAGGAACTAATGGTGGACTGTATAGTGATAAAGCAACACATACATCTGGTCCATTTACTTGTGAGTATGTGCGTAATTTCGATGGAAATGGTTCATACCCACAATTATATAAAATTACGATGAACATTTCTCATACCCACAACTACGACCACAAGCACGACATCACCGCTGACGGTGGTACAGAAGCAAGACCTGACAACTACACTTTAAGGGTATGGAAAAGAACCGCATAGCCTTACAGTGCAAAGAGTTACGCAGTCCGCTTCCATACACGGATTGTATAGTTCATTGGTCGGTTTTCGGTGGCACTGCTGTTGTTACTGTCGGTTGTGTTGTCACTAGGACTGCCTGTGCTAAAATCGTGGCGGTGATTAACGTCAATGTAATAGCGATAATTGAAATCCTTATCTGAACCTTCAGCTTCCATTCGCCCTTTAAGATTTCCGTCCAACCAAACGGCACCGCCTGCATCAGGGTAAATGTTGTTGGAAGGATTTCCTGCGTTCCACCAGCCAGTCCATCGCTCCTGTCCGTCAGCAAGGTTACGGCATGAGCCTGTCGTTCCACTGTGCGTGTGATTCTTCATACCGTGAGTGTGAGATTTCACCATATCCGCTTGAGTACTTAAACTGCTCCCTTTTTCTGAGAACGCAATAGCATTTCCGCCCTGCGCCCTGAAGAACGCTCCGTTGTAGTCGATGACTGTCCATGTAGATGTTATTCCGTTCTGGTTATAAATCGTTGCGGGCGGGTCCTGCTGCGGGTACTGGACATAAACCTCACCGACCGGGTGAATGATGTCGAATATCTCCTGAGGGTCCGTGAGCGCCGTTCTCCACTGATACTGGCTCTTGGTCACAGTCTTAAAACATCGGTAAGCGCTCATGAAAGAATGATCAACTAAATGCATCGTGGAAGAAACTGTCGGCTCGTCCGCGAGCACATAATCATTGTTACTGTCGAGCCCTAGCACTTCGTAAAAATCGCCATTATCCAGATAGTAAAGTCTAAAGACTTCCGATGCGGAGTCCATATAAAGCCCTGTCAAATCTTTGACAGCAACAATGTTCGTGAATCCGGTCTCTATCTCCGCCGAAGAAATCCCGGGTATTTCCTCTTCAGATGTAATATCAGAGAAAATATCCACATATGGAGTCTGAGTGTAAGTATCATTATCGAAAGAAGCGATAATACAGAATTTATCCGAATAAACCGTCTGTGTATCCGTGCCGTATCCGAGAAGTTTTCCCGCTGTCGGCTGGTTGTCAATCGCCACAGCCTTGCTGTTCACTGAGTCCCATTTCAGAAGCGAGCCGTCCGGGATATCTGAAGCCTCCGCCCTTGTCATAACCGGCTGGTTCGTTGAGTCCTGTACTGTGAGAACTGACAGAGTGCGGTAATAGAAAAGCTCATATTTTGTGAGCAGTTCGAGCGCCGCGAGTGTCGTCTCATCAGTAACCTCAGAACCGACTGTAAGCACGTTCGAGACAAGGGAGACAGAGAACCATTTGTCAGAATGATGATAATACGCTCCGTTGTAGTAAACACAATCAGAAAGCACGTCTTCATCTTGTGCGACTACTGCTCCGCTGGAGACAGCCTGGGGCGTGTCCTGCGTGAGCCCGGAATAATAACTGCCGTTAAACTGTGACACGTTCGTATATGTCGTGATAGCTTCGCTCGCGTTGTCCGAGATTCTGAAAATCCCGTCTTTATCGACTCCCAGCGACGCAGATTTATTGCTGCTGTAATTATGGACTATAATTCCACTTTTCTCGTTTGCTCCGAGTCCGCTGGGATTGTTCTCACGCAAAACAACATAATCAGCCTTTGTGTTGAGCGATTCTTCCTCAGTCGTGTATGTCGTGCCGTTCACGATTAAGTCACCCTTAACAGTGACATTTTTCTCCGCCACGACATCGCTGTCTAAATACGTCTCCTCCTTAACCTCGAGGGTACCGTCAACGATTTTGTTTTCTGCGTTAAGCGCGTCAATCGCTCCCTCGACTGTAGTCGCCGTTATCCCGTTCGCTGTTACCGGATTCGTGAGAGCCTTATTCTGTTTCAAGGACTTGTTAGAGTTCGCCAGAGTTGCGAGCGCCCCTATAGCGCCCTCGACCGTTGTCTGCTCGACCTCATCGACAGTCACGGAATCCGTCAAGACCTTGCGCTGATAGACTGTTCCGGCGAAACAATAATATTTATCTTCCTGTTCGTTCCAGATGAAAGCGCCCTCCGTCTCAATCAGATAGATGACGTTCTCACGGCCGACCTCAGGGAGTGACTGAACGAAAATAAGCTCGACGTTGAGCTCCTTGCTAGAGATAGATGTGATACCTTTCAGAGTCTCGACATTCTGCTGGATTCCTGTTTTGTCGACAATCTCGCTCGTGACTGTTCCGTGCTCGCCCTCTCCGAGATAAATCACCTGGTAATTTATTGTGTCGTCGATGTTCGAGAGGTAGAGGTCAACATAATCAGTCTTAGAGTCAATCCGGTAAAGATACTGGACGTTCTGATTGTATGAGATGAACGCATTGTTGATAATCGTGACGTTCACCTCTCCGTCTTCAGAAATAAAAGTGATGATTCCGTCGTATGCGGGAATACGTACCCTCAGAAGCTCCGTGTTGTCCGGGAGTGAGACCGGAGTGTGCCACTGCTTGCCGGTAATAGTGTCGGCCTTGATAAGAGATGTCTCAAAGTTCGTGACAGCGCCGTTTGTCGCGCCGAAGTTCGTGGCGGTGAGGTTCTCGATGATGAACGTGACGACATTAAGAACGCTGGCAGAGACAGTCCCCAGCGTCGCGACTGTCGCATCAAGAGAACCCGTGCTCAAAGACGCTGCCTGAGCAGTCCCGATGTCCGATGATGCTGACGTGAGGTTTGCTGTCGTGATTCCTGTCGTCGCATTGATTGAGCCCGCTGTCAGCGCGCTGATTGTCGCGGAGACTGTGACTGCGAGCTGCTGGATGTTCCCGATAACAGCCGTTATCTGATTCGTGGAGACCGCGCTCTCAAGAGAAGTCCTTAAATCCGACATCTGTGAATTAAGCGTGTTCAAAAGTGTCTGTGTCTCGCTGTCAATCTGAGCGTTCACGCTTGTCTGTAAAGTCGTGAGCGTCTGCGTGAGAGTGTCAATGTCAGCATTGATTTCATCTATCGCCGACTGAAGCGAGTCTATCTGAATCTGAACCTGTCCGGAAACTGTGTTCTCATTCTGTGTATTTGAGCCGATTACAATCATTTTATCTTACCTCTTCTTCAATGTATGTTTCTCCGATAAAGACGTTCTCCGGTCTTTTGTATGTGTTCACGAAAAGCGTCGTCTGGTCCTTGAGCACAATCTTGATGTTCAATTTAGGGTTGTCGTTCACCCTCTGAATTATCTCTTCCAGGAACTGAAAGTCCATGTCTTTGGAAAGAAGACGTTTTTTCTGCTTGTCGAGCTCTTTCATTCGCTTAGCGTCTTTCATCGCCATTCTGAAATAATTGAACATCTATTTCCCCCGTATCTCGGCTTTTACGCCCCTGTCTTTGTTTGTACGCTCGTACTTCTTCATAAATTTTCTTATGCCTTTCTGCTCGGCTTTTGTTTTCGGCCTGTGGTCTGCGACAACCTTAAAGCCGTCTCCGTCCTTTATCTTTTTCTTAAAGATTGAGTACTGGTTGTGAATATTCTTCATGAAGAACTCACCCTTAGAAGGCGCTTTCAGCCAGCGCTGTATCAGCTCGACCGGAACCGAAGGATAGAAATACTCCTTCTTCCCGCCCTGGAACTTGACTTTCAGCCCCTCTGATTTAGGGTCATACTTGATGTTGTTTATGGCCGTTGACGGTATCGCGATCTGCTTCTCGTGGTACTCCTCATTGAAGATTTTCTCCGCTTCTTTGTTCGCGTTCTTCTCAAGAGTCCGCTTGTTCGTTCTCCGGGCCTTTCCGCCCTGTGCTTTTATGTCTGCGACCCGCTTCTCGTCCTCCGCCTTCGCCTTGTCCCTCGCAGCGTTGAAGATGTCCCGGAAAACATTTTCTTTCTCGTTCTGACGTTCTCCGATTCGGAAATAACCTTCCGGAGACAGAGACTTTTTCTCTTCCGCGGTCTTTGGAGTCCATTTCTTGTTGTACTCCGTGTCCTCCTGGTTGCCGAAAGTGTATCGGTCAGATTCCGGGGAGAACGAGAGTTTTTTTCCGGCCTCGAGATTGTCATAAGCCTTCCGGCTCGCTGACTTCCGGGCACCTACAAATATATTTCTGATTGAGTCTAAGAATCCCATAATACTTTTAATTAGTGAAAATCCCTGGAGACAAAAAAAAGCCCTAAAATCAATCGTTTTAGGGCAGTTGGTATAATTTGTCGTTTTTCGCTGAAAGTCCTCTCTAAATCAATCCTCGTGCGTCTGATAGGGTATTTTTAGCCAACTATTCCGCTATCCTCGAAATTACCGAGCGTGTCGGCCGTGTTGTATCCCGTAATGGTGCCCGATTCGTCTGTCGTGAAGTCAGATGTTTTCGGGGCGGACTCTTTGAAGTTGATGTCATAGTCCATGTCAAAGAATGCTTTTCTGGAAGCATACAAAAGCGCCATTATGGCGTCGGCGTGGTAAGTCTCCTCGTCAATCTCATTGATGATGTTGTCCTCGTCGTCCCGAGCGTATAATATGCGGTCCATTTCGTTGTCGAGAATCCCGCTTTTCTTGATGAGCATACGTCCGCTTCTGAGCTCGTCGGCCAGCATTTCGACAGCGTACATTTTGTCATACTTATAGCAGTTGTATGCGGGGAGTTTGTGACGGACCATTAAATCGGCCGTTATAGACTCCTCGTTGGTGTCCGCGTAAATCCTAACATGATCATCAGGATTGATTTTCACCTTCTCGCAGAGCTCGAAAGCGTTCCTGTAGTGCTCCTTAATCTTCTCGACAATCTCAGAGACGGCAGCACGATTGAACTTCGATTCCTCAAGGACACAGCTTGTCTTGTCGTGCTTGTTGTATGCGAGCGTTACGATAGCATTATAATCAGAAAAGCCGTAATCAACCCCAATACTAATATCAGTAATTCTAACATGTCCGCCTCTGATTTTCTCAACGATGTCCTCATCACAATATGAGCGCTTTTTGAAGATAATCGCCTCTGTGTCCGGTGCTATCTTTCCGAAGTATTCACGCTGAATGAAAGGGCTCTCGATTGTCAGTCCCTTTGCCTTGCATATCTCGTCAATGAACTCTTTCGCCTTCGGAATATAAGGATTCTCAATCATGCTCCAGTTGTACTTTCTGAAAGAAGTGTCGCTCTCCCATATCTTAGAAGAATAGTGATGCGGGATTCTTGACGGCGTGCCCAGGAGAAGAAGAGTCGAGTCCTCGTAGTCAGCCATTAAGGGATATATAACCTCGTTCAGAAGATAGTCGAGATTCCTTTGATGTCCGACTTCATCAATGATTACGCAGCGGGCCTTGTATCCTCGTGCCTTGTCAGCCTCAGCATTATTCGAGTTTCCGAAAATCTGCAATGATGAACCGTTCGCAAACTTGATGTATCCGTCTGATTTTTTCTTCTCTGTTATTTTCAAGTCGACTGAATCAGCGTATTTAAGAACATTGTCAAAAACCTGCTTGATTCCGTTTGCGAAAGTCTTGTTGTAGTAAATGATTTCAGATTCTTTCTGCAATGCGACCATGTCAATGATTCCGGCCGCCATTGTAGACTTACCCGTGCGTCTGGAAGTGAGGCACATAATGCGCTTTCTGTGATTGACCTCAAGCATGACTTCACGCTGTTTGTCATAGAACTGCTTCAAGATTCTGTAGCGCATGAAATCCAGGTCTTTGTTCATTTCCCTTTCATGCCGGGAATCGAGCACATCAAGGATGTTTTTGTCTATGATTCTTTCCGCAAAGAATTGCGCTGCCTGTGATTTCGGGTCGTTCTTTGCGGATTCCATGTAATTTTTTATGAACGTCTCAAATTGTGGTGTGCCTTTTGAATCCTCAGAAAGAAGCATGTTTTCGATAGCCTCACCGACAATATTCTTAATGCGGACATTGCGTGTCTTTGTCTGTCCTGCTTTTTTCCGAGATTCCTTAGATATAGATTTCCTTGCAAGTTCTGCATGTTCTTGACTAGTCATTCTTATAGTTAATTAGTTGTTTGAAAAAAAAATGAAAAGAAAAATATAAAAAAAGCACGGTGAAAACCGTGCCTAGAAAACTATTTATCAAATTTTAATGATAGCCATATTTCAAAATCATATAATCTTTCACTTATGAAATCATAAATAACTACCATTGCAGCCACAACAATAGGAATTAAAATTATAATCCCCATTATAAGCATAATAATTTCCAAAACTTCTAGCATTCTTTCTACTCCTTTGATAGCACCGGAAATGGGGCTTAGAATTATTTTTGCGGTTTCATTTTCAAAAAATCCATAGCTCTCTGCCTTGCGTATTCATCAGAATTACTCAGCAGGTCTTGAATGATTGTTTTTGCGTATTCGTTAGCCTTGTCTGCACCGTCTAAGAATCCGCACTCATAGGCTATTTGTCGCTTTTTGTCGTTGGTATAATCTTTTGCTCTTTCTTCTGCTTCTTTCTCAAACATATTTACTCCTCCGTGTATTTTGATATTTCGCACCATGCGATAACTTCTTTATCAAGATACAAAGTGTTTCCGTCATAATCAGAGCAAAACCACTCATAAGCCCGCCCGTGTTTTCGTCTTATGGCAACAGTGACATATCCGTTTTTGGTGCAGGCAAGAATCGGATAGCGTTCGGTGTGCATTTCCCCGCTTGTGGGCGGTAAATCTCCGTCAGCAACCTTGTGCCACTTTGGTCTGTCTGCTTTAAGCCCTGCAAGATAGGCTTCTTTACAAGGCTTTCTAATACCCATATCTTTTAGGTATCTTTTATCAAACCATTCTTCTGCCATTTCTTCATCTGTCATTTTCTACTTTCTCCCACTTTTCAAGGTTATCGTTAGTAATCCAAAAGTCGCCTACAAAGATATGACAAGCACCATCTCGTGAATCAACAACTATAACCATAGCTGTAATTTCACCATTAGTAATAATATCTCCAACTTTCAAGTCAGTCCATTTCAACTTCTTTTCTTCAGGTTCTGAGACAAGATAAGCAAGTACATATCGGTCTTCACTTGTTATGAATCTGTGAAGACAAGATTCATCATTTATGCACACTAGACGAGTAGACTCAAAGTTATTCGTTGTAACTCTGATTTTTAAGTCTGCCAAGTCATCAGCACAGATAACCTGACTGCCTACCTTCAACTCATCAGCATTTACTGCTGTATAAACTTTTGATTTGTCAAATTCCATAGTCCTATTCCTCCTTCAAGAACTGCTCCGCTTTTACTTTCCAATCAAGGCTATAGTTCCAACCTTCTCCCCAAGTAACTCGTATGATGTTTTCAATTATTTCTTTTGCTTTGGTGAGTTGTTCAGCTAAAGTTCCATACTCCTCAAAATCTAACTGTTCTCTCTGTAGAACCTTATCGACTGTATGCTCAAAGTAATCAGTCCATGCTCCGTCTGTTCTGTCATAATCTTTCAAAGCCTTTGCCATGTGTCGCATACCTTTTCTGTATGCAGTTTTTAATTTTCCTTTTAGTTCTGCATTTTCTTTTTCGAGTTCTGCAATTCGTTCCTGTAAGGTCGTGTATTCTTCGGCTATTTTTTTATCATAAAATGCAGATTCTTCAAGAAAGATGTCATTCCATTTATGCTTTTCAACTTCCTTTTTCAGTTCTGCATTTTCCTTGCAGATAATCTCAAATCCTTGTTGCAAGATAGGGTCTTTGAGAGCCATACTGATTCTGTCTTTCAATTCGTCTTTATTCATTTTCTAATCTCCTTTACATATAGGCAATATTCAGCAGAATTTCTTTGACATCTTTTTTCGTGTATTCCTTTTCTTCCAGTGCTTCCGCTATTTTTCTAATATTATCTGCCCTTCGTTCGCGTTCGCTGGTTCTGTCCGTGTCCGTTTGCAATGCGATTTTAATGCATTCCGCTAAATCTTGATTTTTTCTGTATGAACGGTCATAACTTGCCATTCCGCTATCTTGATAGTTCCTGTATGCCGTTTCTGCCTTTTTCTCAAAGTCGGCTAAATATTTTTCAATGTCTTTTCTTTCTGCTATCATTTTGCACCTCTAAATGTGATAAATTCCATTATCGTCAATATATGACGATTCGGTCTCCTTTATTTTCTCTCCGTCATCTCCAAAAAGAGTATAGGCCGATTCATCTAAAATCCTGTCCTCGAACTCTTTCTGTTTCTGATAAATCGACATGCACGGAAGATAAACGAACGCAGACAACTTCGCTATCTTCCAGAACTCATGCCGTGCCCTCTTCTTGCTTATCTGATTCAGTATATTCAGGGTCACATCATGGGAATAGTCCTCAACGGTAGAATTTGGCACTTTTCCCACAAGTTTCTTGTTGATGCAGTTGAAGCAGGCTTTCTGAATCTTGATGTACATGACATTCCATGACTTCAAGTCTCCGTTTTTCTCCCAAGAATCCTGTGCGGACTGGAAGACCCTCTCGTCCTCGTTGTAGCCGTTGTCACGGGATAAAGCCTGTCTCAGATTCAAAAACTCCTTCTCTTTCTCTTTATATTCCATCTCCTCGATTTCAGGAAACAAAGAAAAAATCATCAGCTCAAAGCCTCATCAATAAAGTATCTTTTCCCCGCCATATAGACGGGAAAACCTTCTGTAACAGCCGTTTTTATCTCCTCCTTTTTCAGCTGGGAATAATCCAGCAAATCATTTAAATCCATAAAGAATAACGATTCGCCGTGGTTTCCAGGCACGGCGATGAACCGCATTTTCTCAAGTTTCGATTTCGATAATTTCAATCTCGCACCTCGCCTCAGCAGATTTTGTATTCTTCACTGAAAATTCCCTGACAATCTGCCAGCGGTCATCGCTGATGATTCCCGCGTCTTGCAAAGTGTCAAAGATACTGGACACCCCGTTGTCACTGTCCCGCCTTCTGTTGTCCTCATGGAAGAAGTGAAGATTGATATGTATCTCTTTTTCAAACATTCCCCTCTCTTTGTCCTTCCACTGGTCCTCAAGCTGAAAAAGAGCCGCAGAGTGCCAGGCCCTGTATCTTTTTGACGGGATTGTCCTTCCGTTCGGGAGCGTTATTCGGCTATTTTTCTTTGCGGGTGTCTCGCCCCTAATGCAAAGATAAATCGGCTCAGTCATTTCGTGCCTCGTTTCTTCTTGTAGTTGTTGCGGGTGTAAGTCTTTTTATTTACGTCCTTCCACATTCTGGCCGGATGTCTTCCGGCCTTTGCAAGCCTGTAGCCCTTAAAGAACTCTTCCTGGGTTTCCGCGGTCAGCACCAGAAGTAAGCCGATGTAATTGTCAATTATCATTTTCCTTTCTCTCCCTCGACAAGTTTCGTAATGTTCTCGTTGAAAAACTCATATGTTTTCATGACCGTTTCATTGTCGCTTATCCATTCAGCTATCTGGTCATGCTCAGATTTCAACTCTTCAAAGTCCTCCCTGAGCTCGCACACCTTGCCGTTTATAACGAACATACAGATGATTATGAAAATTAAGCTCGTAAGGAATCCTATAATCACTCCTACCCAATAATCATTCATAACTTGTCCCCCTGTCTCATTGCCCTGCGCTGGTTCTTGTAAAGGCAGCTTTCAAGTGCGTTCTCAATGTCGATGTTCTCATTCGCCGCAATGATTAGCGCACATGCGATTACATCCGCCAATTCACCCGCAAGAGCCTGCCGGTGCTCCATTTTCATGTCATCTACCGGGAGATAGATATCGCCGGGCTCTTTGGGAATTTCATTATCGAAGAAGAAGAAAGCCTCCTCTGCCTCGATAACCTCTGTCGCCATGTGCTTGAAAAGTGATTTTGAATCGGCTTTTATTCCGCCGTGCTCCTCTCTTTTCCTTGCGGCCTCACGCATGTCATGCGCAGTCTCATTTAAGTTCATTGTGGTATATCCTCCTCTTTTTTTAAGTTCTCATATTTTGCGGTTGCCTTGACGAAGTTTATTTTTCCCAGAGTACATTCGCCGTTCCTGTTCTTCGCGATGATAAGCTCCCTTGTCGCGCTCTGCTCGTCTTTCGGGATAATGCGGTTTCCGTGGATGAACATGACTACATCCGCATCCTGTTCGATTGAGCCCGAGCCCCGTAAGTCGCTCAACAAGGGCGGCTTGTTCTGTCCCTCAGCTCCTCTCGATACCTGGCATAATGCGCAGATAGCGATATTGAACTCCCTCGCCATTTCCTTTAGCGAGCGGGAGACAATCGACTGTTTCTCGTAAACCGGCATATTTGATGAGCCAGCGTCCACAAGCCCGATATAGTCAACAAATACGATTTCGATTCCGTACTGCAAGACAAGGCGTCGCACAATGCTTTTAAGCTCCAGAATGTCAACGCTTGTCTTATCCACAAGGAAAAAGTTTCTCTGCTGGAACTCAGAGGCCTTTTGCTCAAAGGTTTCCTTGTATTTCTGCTCCGTCAAAAATCCTTTCCTGAGGTGAAAGATTGGTGCGTCGGCAAGAAGCCCTGTAATCTTAAAGGCAATCATTTTGTCGGGAGTCTCAAGCGATATGAACGCTACCGGGTGAGCCTTCGCAATGTTCATGCACATTGAGAGGGCAAGTGAAGTCTTACCGATAGAGGGACGGGCCGCCAGTATTGAGAGTTCTCCTTTCTGGAATCCGTCAGAGACAGAGTCAAAGACATCGAATCCTGAGAGAATTCCCGTAGGCTCATTGGTCTGCATTGCTTTCTCAGTCTCGTTTTTTGCAAGGGCGAAAAGCTCCTTGATGTCCGCTATTTTCGTGGTTTCCGCAATTTCCGTGAGCTGTGAGAAGTCGGCAATTATTTTCGTGACATCTTCTGATGTTACCTTGTCGATTTTTTCCACTGATTCCATAGCGGCCCGTAATTTTTTTACGGTCTCCCGCCTTAAAAATACTTCCTGTAATTGCTCAATGTAGAAATCAATGTTAGAGGGGAATCCGTCGCCCTCAATCTCCGCTATGTACGCAGTCCCGCCGCATGGCTCAAGCTGATTGCTTGTGGCAAGATACTGAATGAGAGAAACAGTATTTATCTGCATTCCCGCTATGTAGTGCATGTTCACGAGGTTCGCATAAAGAAGTTGGTTCCGGGTGTCCGTGAACATCTCCGCTATGATGTGCTTTTCCAAAAAATGGGAATCAAGCAAGGATTCTTTCTGAATGATTGAGCCGATTATGACTTTCTCAAGTTCCGTGATTTCGCTAGTTGTCATGGCTCTACCTCAGTCCTGCGTAAGGGTCGGAAGAATCTTTAATTTTGCCTTTGTTGTAGGTTTCTATTTGTCTTTTGTTCCAGGCAACAACGAGCGACTGCCAGTTATAGACATTTTCCCAATTCGTTTTTTCGTAATAGTCAAAGAACTCTACAGGGTCTAATCCTAAGTTCTGTTTTTCACAAAATGCCTGCACCTGCTCAAGAGTAGGTTTTGAAAAACGGGTATTCTTTTTATTGATATTAGAATATCCATTGTTATTTAAATTCTTAGTTACATTTACAGTGTCATTGTCAGTGTCATTTACAGTGTCATTTACATTTAAATTCTTAGTTACATTTACAGTGTCATTTACATTTACATTATCATTGGTTAAAAGGGGGGTTTTAAGGGGGGTTTTCTTTGGTCTGCCACCTTTTAAACCGTTCTCGTAATTGCGCTTGCTGGCCTCGATCGTCGGTCTGGCCATTGAAAAAATAATAGTTTCGATTTTATTTAGTGAGCCTTCTTCCGGCTCTTCTTCCCTGAAAGCGTAAGCCCATATAGCTTTCAGCACATTCATCTGTGAAGCCGGGTCGTCAATCATTGTGATTGCGTCAGCGTATGAGCTGTAAAAAACAAAAGAATCTCTCATTTTGAATTCTTTCCCCTCGATTTAGAAATAAATGCCGTTTTTCGATTCCCTATGCCGGAAGATTTATCCTAATTGCATTCCGTCAAGTCTCCCCCAAACGACCAGGGCTAAACACGATAATTTTTTTTTGAGCCTTATTTAGTGGTCTGCTCATACCGCTCTTGTCACACTGCTGTTTGTCGCACAGCTGCGTTTTTGTTTCGTATGCTCAACGAGCACAAAGGCCAACGGCCTATATGGATAGGCAGGAATCGAACCTGCGACCTTGAAGATTTAACTTCCGCTCTAACCTCTGAGCTACTATCCATATTGTTATTCGCCATTTCTCAGCGAATAACATAAGGCGTGCCACTGAATCGAACAGTGGAGGGGGTCGGGTGGGAGGATGACCCCCAAGCAACCAGCCACGCCCTCCAGGATTATCCGCCTAGAACGGAATATCTTCGGGGAAGCCGCCGTCAGAAGTCGGGGAGGCTGTCGCCGGTGTCGGGGCAGGTGGAGGCGGGAGAGGTTTCTCCGCTGCCTTTTTTTCTTCCTTCGGTTTCTGCGGGTAGATTGACTTGTAAACCTTTGACTTCTTGTCCGGCTCGTTCTTGTCGTAGGAAGGGGCAATCTTTACCGTGCCTGTGTGTCCTTTCCAGTGTGCGATGTCAAAGTCACCTTCCTTGATTCCGAAGCAGAGGAAGAAGGTCGTTATCTGACGGTTTCCGCGGTCTACATCTTCCTGAGTCACCGGCTGGCCGTTTGCCTTCACTGTACCGAGCTTTGGAGCTTCGTTGATGTAGAAAATCGACGGGTTGCATCCCGGATGGTCTTTGATTTCCACATGGATTTCCACATATTCGTTTCCGCTCTGCTCATAACAGTTGAGCTTTGCTTCTTTAATTCTCGCAAGATACTCGCCGTCTGCGAGCATCGGAGCCTCATAAACCGGTTTGTAATTTTCACCGAATGCCATGTTAATTTCTCCTATGTCTTTTTCTGTATAATTCCAAGCCCTCAGGAACTCGTCCCAGGAGCAAGTATTATTTTTTCTCTTCATTCTTTGTTTTTGTCAGTCCGTAATAGTTGCGGATTGCGACATCAACGGCTTTAAGGTCGTTAGGAATAATATCTTCCTCAAAAAGGCCGATAGGGCTTTTAACAGTGTCAAAACCCGTGTTATGGGTAATGAATGAATACTGTCCGTCTTTTACTGTTGATTTCAAAACAGTTGTAAAGTAGCCCTCGGGAACGACTGTGTTATCGAGCATTTTTCCGACTGTCTTAAAATGCTCCGTTCCGTCATCTGCTTTTTCTGAATGTCCGATGAAGTAAACGATTTTTTCCGCCGGAAGTTCATAGATGCAGAACTGGAGAAGGTTCCAAAAGTTCAGTGCCATGTCCGTGAATTTCTGAAAGCCCGTGATTCTTGCGTTCCTCATATACTCATTGACGATTAAGTAAGTAGCGTCATCAATCACGATTGAGGGTGAAGAAGATTTTGCGATGACATCTTTGATTTGCTCATAATCCTGTGAGTTCAAAGTTGCAAAATCAGCTTTAAAAGGAAACGGCTTTGCAGATACATTGATTACCGAGACTTCACCCTTTTTGAAGTTTCTCAAAGATGTGCTTTTCCCTGTTCCGCTCTGACCGTAAATCATTACAATTTGTGCCATTTTTTTTACCTCTGTAAAATTAAAAGGATTTGAATAGTTGCTGAAATAATTTGAATTGCTATTACTAAAAGCAAAGGCAGCCAATATCTCATAACTATCTGATTTGAAGTGATTTTGATTTTGTTGCCCGGATTCCTCCGAGAATCTCGCCGTCTTTGAGCACAAGTCCTGAATCCGATACCTGAAGTTTTCCGCTCTTGATGTCCGCCGAGATTGCCGACTTGCTGACCTCTTTCTTGATGTAGCAGTCAGGAATCTCAGATATCTTCACATCGTCACAGTTGACGGAAAGCGGGTTTTCACGGATTGAAGCCGAGAAAAGGGCAGTCTTTACCTTGTCGATGTGCATTGTGTTCATCGCCCAAAGAAGGATTGACTTCATGCTCTCCATTCGGTTTGTCGCTGTCTTTGCCCTGGCTGCAAGGCGGTCAAGCTCAGCCTTGTATGTCTTTCGGGTGGCCTCCGCAAGCTCTGCGTTGATTTTAAGATTCTGGATGAACTTTCCGTAAGAATCGAACTTCTCTTTGAAAGTCTCCTCATTGGCAAGGATCCACTTTTTCAAGGTTTCTTTTTCTTCTTCATTGAGCTCCCGAGGCTCTCCGTTCTCGTCCACTGCTGAATCATAGAGGTCTTCAATTTCTGTGACCTCATGTGCGATCTCATATATTGTCATGCTGTTTTCTCCTCTGGCCTTAGCTGTGAAATAAGCTCGTCGATTTTGAGTCTGTTCTGTTTCAGCACGGTTGCAATCATCATGCCTTCCGTGCTGTTTACTTTTTCCAGGGCAAGTATTGCCGTCTCGTTGATGTCGGAAATCTCGTTGCAGATTTTCTCAGCTTCATTCAGATTGTTCATTTTCTGCCCCCTGAATTACATCAACATTGTCTTTCTTAACAACGATTGAGATATTGTCGCCGTTGTCAGAAATCTCAAGAAGCTCATAGTCCGGCTCGTCGCCCCAGCCGCTAAGCCTCTGGACTATGTCCGAAATTCCTTTTTTCATTTTTTTTCCTCCTCTTAGAAAAAAATGTTCGTTACGAATATGAATGTGAACCAGCCGAAAAAGATTCCCAGGCAAAAGACGGCAAGAAGCCATTCTTTAAAGTTTCCGTCGTCCTTTCTGAATCCGTTCTTTGATTTCTTCAAGTTCATCATTCCCCCTACTGTGACAAGACCCAGGCTCTGAGCTCGTCACGGTTAAAAACCAGCTTTTCATCAATTTTGTGAAACGGAAAATCTTTCCGGGTGGCCTTCAAGTCATAGACTTTTTTTGTGCTTACCCTCAGATATTCCGCCGCTTCCTTGATGTTCAAGAAGTCTCTGTCATTCATGATTACCTCGTTTTGAAGTGGTGTTTATCGTGATTTCTCACGATTTCAAGAATAGGGTATCGTGAAAAATAATGATTGTCAATAGATTTTTGTATATTTTTCGTGATTTTTAACGATTTTTTTAGATTTTTATACAGAAATAACCGAAAATGAAATAATGAATGGATTCTTGCAAAGGGTGTTAGAAGAAATGGATTTTCTCCAAGTCTCGAAAGCCGAGCTTTCCAGGGCGATAGAGGTTCCGGACCCTACCGTCCGCTCCTGGTTCAAGAAAGATTCTATTCCCGCAGCAGACACTGCCCTTAAAATTGCGGACTTCCTCAATGTGTCGCTGGAGTATCTTGTCACCGGAAAAAAAGATGAATCCAAAAAATCCAAAACAGAACTTTCAGACTTTGAGAAGAATCTTTTGAAAGAATCCGCAGGCCTTCTCCCGGAAGATAAAGTCGAGCTCATGTCATACATCGAGATGAAAAAAAATCTTTACAGGGCTTTAAGGGGAGACAACGGAAAAATTGCAATCGTGAAGGACTGCTAAAACCCTCATAGACGCACGAGAAGGGGTCTAGAATCGATTCAAAATAAAAAATCGACAAATTACCCCACCGAGACGAAAACGAAGCAAATACGGCCATTTTTAGCACTTTGAGAATAAATGCGTATTTACGCAGTTTTTCTCAAAGAGGTCTAGGCCATGATTTAAACATGACAAAAAAAGGCCGCCCCGAAAACAGTCAAAAGGGCGGCCACGAACCACATAGAGGATTTATGACATGAAAAGATTAACATGAGAATTTCAGAAAAGCAAGGTGTGTATACAGAATTGTATACAGAATTGTGTACAAAATCAGTGGCAAAGAATAGCAAGGAATACACACAATCAAATTAGAAACCTATGAAATATAAGGAAATAGAGCCTTAAATGCTCTCATACATTCACGCCTATCATACATTTATGATTCTTAATTCCTTATATAACAAAGAGATGTTTTTAAGCTGTAGACAATAAGGAGATACGAAAATGGGAAGATACAGGAAGCCTTTCACCCTATACAAGCGGGGAAATTACTGGTATTACAAGACCTATGATTCTGACGGCTATCGCACAAGCGGAAAGACAACGGGACAGACACGGAAAAAGCTGGCGGAGGAATACTGCCTGGAGCTCCTTAAAATCAATCAGCTGGGATTTGCCCGCCTTACCCTTGCAGACTATTCGGAGCATTTCTTTGATGATAACGCGCCTTTCGTGACAGACAGGGTACACCCGCTCGCCCATTCTTCTCTAAGACAGCACAGGCAATATTTAAGGCTCCATATCTTACCAGCATTCGGCTCAAAGAAATTACAGGAAATATCTTTTTCCGACCTGAAAAACTTCCGGCAGAAACTTCTGAAAGACGGGCTCAAGGCGAACACGATTAACGGCATTTTTCAGACATTCAATGCGA
>Ga0326511_10001918_pt1 | contig 17082 bp, 15 predicted proteins | sample 0_2496_0518_D_FD_203701 | JGI IMG/M metagenome (GOLD analysis project Ga0326511, IMG submission 203701) | Bovine rumen microbial communities from UC Davis, California, United States - 0_2496_0518 | ecosystem: Host-associated > Mammals > Digestive system > Stomach > Rumen | place: USA...
ATGAAAGGAGAAAACAATGAGCGAAAACACAAGAGAGATTCCCGCGGCTTCTGAAGAATATGAGGCTTTTCTGCCGGAAGGCTGGGCGGAGGGCGACGACATATTCGACGTAGATTCCTGGTCGGGCGGGCAGAACCAGGCTGACGAGTCCGGTGCTGACGACGAGCAGGAAGAGGTTACGGAAGCCGAAGATAGCAACGAGAGCGATCTCCCCACCACGGAGGACAGCGCGGATGCTGCGGAGTCCGGGGACGAAGGCGACAATGCCCCCGCCACAGGGCAGGAAACCGTAAAGCCCAAACTGAAGTTCAGCGCCCAGATCGACCACAAGGTCGAGGACGTGGAGCTGGATGAGACCGAACTGCCTACGATCTACCAGAAGGCCCACGTGACTGATCGCGTGAGAGCCAAGCTCGACAAAGCGCAGCCCCTTATCGACAAGGGCAACCGGCTGGCCAAGATCCTCGGATACGACTCCATGGACGCCATGCTGGATGCAGCCGCAGACTCCTACCGTCAGGGTGAAGTGGAGCGGCTGACCGGCGAAGGCGTACACCCGGACGTCGCCGCGGAGCTGGTCGAGAGCCGGACGAGGCGGGCAACCGAGTCCATGCCGACGGAGAGTTCCGTCGACGATGACGAGACGCCCGGGACGCGCGACTATGCCGGTGAGGTGGCCGATCTTTTGAAGGCCCATCCCGAGCTGCGCGGTACCCAGCTGCCCAACGAAGTGGTTCAGGCGTGTGTTGTCGAGGGCCGGTCTCTGGCAGGCGCTTACGAAGCGTACATGCGTAAGCAGACGGAAGCCGAGAACAAGGCTGTCAAAGCCGAGAACAAGAGACTTAAACAGAACGCAGACGCCGCAAGACGTGCCCCTGTGCGGGGCGTCTCCAAGGGCGGCGCTACCAATGCGGAACCTGACGACCCCTTCCTTATAGGCTTCAACTCTGACCGCTGGTAAGCACCAGCCCTGACGTATGGCCGTCTGCGCATTTTTGCCATTCATAAGGAGAGTGATTGAAAATGGCAGTCGGCGGTATCAATCTTGCTACCAAGTATTCTACCGTAGTTGACGAGCGGTTTACCCGTGAGTCCCAGGCCATGCTCGCTCTGAACAACGACTACGAGTTCAAGGGCGACAAGACCGTTAAAGTTTACAGCATCCCCATCGTACCCATGGTGGACTATACCCGCCAGGGCATGCAGCGCTATGGCACCCCCGTTGATCTGTCCCGTAATGTCCAGACCCTGACGGTGAACAAGGACCGCGCCTTTACCTTCATCATCGACGCCGGCGACCGCATCCAGAGCGAGCTCGTCTCCGATGCCGGCCGCAGCCTGTCCCGCCAGCTGTCCGAGGTCTGGGTGCCCGAGTACGACACCTACGTGTTCAAGACTCTGGCTGACGCCGCCATGACCAACGGCAACTACGCCACCACCGCGCTGGACAAGACCAACGCCTATGCCGCGTTCCTGAACGGCATGGAGCGTCTGGGCGACTACAACGTCCCGGACAAGGGCCGTGTGGCCTTCTGCTCCTACAAGTTCGCCAACCTGCTCAAGCAGGACCCCGCGTTCATGAAGTACGGCGACCAGTCCCAGGAGATGATCCTGAAGGGTGTCATCGGCGAAGTCGATGGCTGCAAGATCGTTAAGGTCCCCTCCAGCCGTCTGCCTGCCGGCGCTGCCTTCATCATCACGCACCCGGTCGCCTGCACTGCTCCCAAGCAGCTCGAAGAGTACCGCATCCATGAGAACCCTCCCGGAATCTCCGGTTGGCTCGTCGAAGGTCGTTTCATTTACGACGCCTTCGTCCTGAACGAGAAGGTCTCTGCCGTGTACTTCCACGGTGGCCAGAGCGCCCTCAAAGTTCTCCCCGTCATCACTGCCGCCACTGACACCGGCAAGAGCACCATCGTGGTGAATGCCGTGCAGGAAGGCGCGAAGTGGTACTACGACACCGCTGCCACCGTCGCCGGTCTGGAGACCGTGGTTGCCGGTTCCGCCATCACCGTTGCCAACTGGACTGAGCTCACCGCCAATGGCCTTGAGATTACCCCGACCGCCGGTGATGCCTACATCCGTGTCGTGTCTGTTGATGCGAGCAACAAGCCCATCGCCGTTGGCGATGCGATCCTGAACATCGGCTGATGTTCTTAGCGAGGAGGCTATCGAGAGATAGTCTCCTCGCTATTCTCCAAGAAAGGAAGAAGCTAAATGGTTTCTTTTAATGTTTATCGGTCCACGGCTTCCGGCGCCTATGTCGAAGGCGTGTGCCTCGCAACGGACGAGAAGCCTATCATCGGTATCGCAAACGGCTCGATCCTGTACGCCGTCGATCCCACGGACGGCAGCACGACCCGCTATATGTTCGACCAGTCTACAGCTACCTGGATCGAGGCCGAGTGCCCGTGCTCTGGCGGTGGTTCGTCCGGCGGTGGCGGTGAAGGCGGTGGCTCCGGTTCTGGTGGCGCAAATATTGTTAACATGTCTGCTGACATACCTTCCAGAAAGCTTGTTCTGGATAAGACTTTCAGCGAAATCAAGGACATGATCCTTAATAATGGATGCGCTTTTGTCCGAATGATCGAAGAGGAAGAAGGGAAGCCCGGGGAAACGATTACTGTTGTAGACCATATAGTCCTTACAAGTGTTAACGCCAAGGAGCCATATACCGTCAGCGGTATTGCCTACAACTATAACCGTAACCTCGGCCAGGAGGTAGTAGAAGCACAGACTTTTACAGCGACCGGCCCTGATGCTTTCCCGAGCAAAGACATCACTATGGGCCCCGTCTGACCTCGGCTAACCCGCCCCTTATAAAGGAGATTACTACCTATGGTATCTTTTAATGTTTATCGGGCCACATCCTCCGGTGCGTACATCGAAGGTGTGTGCCTGGCTTCCGACGAGAAACCCATCGTCGGGATCTCCAACGGCTCGATCTTGTACGCTGTCGACGCCTCCGACGGTACGACTACCCGCTACATGTTCGACCAGTCCACCGCGAGCTGGATCGAGGCCGAGTGTCCGTGCGGCGGCGGCTCTGGCGGCGGTGAAGGTGGCGGCGTGTTTATCGTCCACGCGGATGGGTCCAACGGCGATGGCGAACCGGCGGGTACGCTCGACGCTACCTTCAACCAGATCAAAGCCGCTCGTGATGCGGGGCAGATTGTCTTGCTGTACGGCGAATCTTCCACCAGCGATCCGCTGGGGGATAATTATTACAGCTGCCCTCTCATCTATTTATGCACAGTGACAGTGGGCGTACAGCCCGTGGTATTTTACCGGGCCGAGTTCTCCACTCTGCGGGGTTCCCTCAGTTTCACTGCGGCAGACCCCGACACGCCGATGACCTCCGGCGGCGTTGGCTAATCCAACAAACCGAAAGAACCCAGTAGGCCGTGAGGATGTGGTTCTTGAAAAGCTGCGACTCCGCAAGGCCGCGGCTTTGTTCTTGCAATCCGGGCTTCTGCGCTCCACGCGTTTGCGGGTGCGGGAACAGCGGATGACCGGACCGAAACCTTCTATAGAACGAAAACGCCCGGCCGGCTATAGGGCGTGAGTAGACCCCGGGACGCCTCTCCACGATGCGCACCACCCCGGGACTTTGTTTTCAAACTGCGGCGGCTCAGTTCCAAACCGCCGGTGGATTTTTTACAACCGCCTTTACACGGGGCCCAGTGGTTGCGCCCGGGTTTTTTCCTCCTTCCCGGCCATTTGCGGTGCAACTCCGCATCCCCGTTTTTCATACACGTAAAAAGGAGATGTTTTGATTTGAACTACGGACAGCTGAAGAAGCAAGTGATGCAGCTGATCTTTTCCGAAAGCATCGCTGGCGACGAGATCCCGAACACCTACAACAACCAGGCTGACTACATCCGTGCCATCCCCGGCCTTGCCAACGATGGCATGATGCAGATAGCCACGACCGTGAAGAAGATCCCGGAGCTGGTCAAGCTGACCGATCTGGACCAGGAAGACTTCGGCGCGTTCACCCTCTACACCATGCCGCCCAACTTCTGGCGGCTGAACAACGGCGGTCTGATCTGGCAGCGCCCGGACATCTACGACCTGCCGCGCTACTCCTACCAGCGCTTTCACGGGTACAAGCTGTATGCGAACAACAAGCTGATGATCCCGAAGAAGACGCCGCATCTGGACCAGATGATCGTGGAGTATTACCGATACCCCGAGACGCTTGGGGATGACCCCGACGATCTCACTGAATTGGACAATACCCCCGAAACCCATGCCGCTCTCCCCTACTTCGTTGCGGCGCAGCTGGTCATGTACGACGACGCCTTCCGTTACGCTGCCCTGTCGAACGAGTTTGAGACGAGGCTGAGCCGGATCACCGAACCTGTCACCACGGAGTACGCCCCCGTGGACGACGTCTACTTTGGCTTTAACATGCCGGGGGTGTAAATGGCTTACGTCAATCTTAGCCATATGCCGAACCCGAAGACGGAATATGTGGAGAACTTCGTCAACCTCAATGGCGGCCTGAACATCCAGGAGCTCGAGTATCGTCTGAAGAACGACGAGAGCCCGGCGATGAAGAACCTGCTGTGGCGCGAGGGCGTCCTCTGCAGCCGCGACGGGCAGGAGTGGCTCATCGACACAAACATTTTCGGCGCGGGTATCGCTATGTACGACCGGCCCTTCCACGACCATCTGGTGGCCCATATCGGGAGTCACATCTGCGTGCGGCCCCTGCATCCGGTGGGCCCGGTGTCCGGCTGGCTACCGCTGAACGGGATACCGGATAACGTACTTGGTACCGAGCGCGGTACCTTCTTCCACTATTTCGACAAGCTCTACTACAAAGCCCCGGGCGTGTATGTGGAGATCACGTACTCGAACTCTGCTCTGACGGCGGGGCTTGTACAGGGATACACGCCGATCATCCAGATCAACACGGACCCGGATACCGGTGCCGGCAACCTCTACCAGCCGGAGAACCGCATCCAGGGGCAGAAGACGGTGTGGTTCAACGCGAAGTCCGGCGTGACGGTCTACCACCTGCCGGTGCAGGGCCTCACTGCGATCGACAAGGTCACCGTGGACGGCGTCGAGACAACGGCCTACACCGACGATCTCGCCAACGGCACTGTGACGTTCAACACCGCGCCGCCGGTGACGAACCCGCCGACGAACAACACGGTGGTCATCACCTACCGCAAGAACAACCAGGAAGCCTATGACAGCGTCATGGACTGTCCTTACGCCGCGACCTACGGCGGCACGGGCGATCTGTGCGTGGTCATGGGCGGCTGCCCCGCGCAGCCCAACGCGATCTTCTGGAACGGCAACAACATCGCCATGGACCCGACGTACTTCCCGATGGACCAGTACCAGTTCTGCGGCGATACCGACGATATGATCACCGGCTTCGGCAAGCAGCAGAGCTACCTGGTCATATTCAAGGAGCATTCCGTTGGCCGCGTCAAGCAGGACACCCAGGAGGTGGACGGGCGGCTCACGATCGACATGCCCTATGTTGCGATCAACGACAAGATCGGCTGCGACTGTCCGTATTCGATCCAGCTGATCGACAACAACCTCGTGTGGTGCAACACCGAGCAGGGCGTCCACATCCTGAAGGACTCCAGCTGGGCGTATGAGAACAACATCGTCTGCATCTCGAAGAAGGTCAACGGCGGTCCCACGAAGGAAGGTCTGTTGGCGGAGGTCCGCAAGACCGTGCCCGTGTCGCTCGACGACAGCAAGCGCTACTGGCTTTGCTGCGGCGGCGACGTGTGGGTGTGGGACTACGAGACGACCGAGTACCGGGACCCGTCCTGGTTCTTCCTCACGAACGTCAACGCGGTGGCCTTTGCCTCCGAGTACGACGACGTGTGGCATATCGACAGCACCGGCAGGCTGACTCACTTCACGCGGAACTTTTCCGACTACGGCGGTCCGATCGAGAAGTTCTACCGCTTCGCGATGCAGTACTTCGGCGGGTATGACCGGCTGAAGAACGTGAACTCCGTCATCATCGTGATGCGGCCGGAGTCCGACTGTGTTGCTCAGCTGCGGTACATCACAGATTATGAGGAGCGCGTGGACCTGACCAGCCTGGCGCATCTGGTGTGGCGGCTGGTACCGCGGGATCTCACCTACCGGTCTCTCGCAGGTGTCGGCTACGGCGTCTCTTTCCGGCGCAGACCCATGTGCCGGCGCGTCCGGCACTTCACCATGCAGCTGGAGGACAACACCGCCGGACACGAGCTGTCGATCGTCTCGGCGCAGATTTTTTACAATTACCAGGGGAGGCTCAGATAAATGGCCCTCAGCAAGCTCTATTTCACCAAAGTCTGGACAAACAAATCGGATTTCCCCACGGTCGAGACCCGCGAGGATCAGGTCCGTTCGGATATCCAGCTCCTCCATAACGAGACGCAGGAAGCGTTCAATGAGCTGGTCGATGTGCTCAACACCGCGCTCGGCGGCGGCACGACCGGCCAGGTGCTCCGCAAGAAGAGCAACGCCGACTTTGATTTCGAGTGGGTCGACCCCAGCTGAGTGAGGAGATAACCGTATGAAGTATGTTTATATTTCCAGTAGCCGTCCGTTCGTGATCGGGCGGCAGGGAGAGAACGAGGTCACGACCGTCCGGTTCGCAATCAATAAGTTCTTCCCTGATCTCACGAACGCCACGTTCGGGCTGCTGCACCAGCGCCCCGGTGACGCCGCCCCGTATATCTGCTCGATCACGAACGTGGACGGGTTTATCGACTGGGTCATCACCAGTGGAGACCTGGCCAACGTCGGCAGCGGTACGGCGCAGCTTTCCGCATATGTGGACAACAAGATCGCCAAGACGGCGGTCTTCACCACGATGGTCTTGAACAGCATGGGCGCCTTCGATCCTCCCGACCCGCAGCAGATCTGGATCGACGAAGTGATCCAGGCCGGCAACGACGCGAAGGCTGCAGCGGAACAGGCCGAGGAGATCCGCGACAGCATCAAGCCGGAGATCGTGTGGGTCGAAGTCGGTGCTGCCGGCAGCGTCATTGAGGAAGCATATAATGCCGGCAAGCTCGTGATGTGTAAGGATTCCGGCGACGTGTACCAGCTGACGTTCCGCGATTCGGATGAACGGTACGTTTTCACCGCGGTGAAGGATCGCGTACTCAACACCCGCATCGTGCAGTACGACTATTGGTTCCCCGTCTTGCGGAGTTCCCTCGCCACCGTGGTCTACGTAGACGAGAAGGCATCGGATGACGCTCCAGCGGATCTGGCCGATACTCCGTCTGCCGGTACGTCCCGGGATTTCTCCCGCGCGGACCACGTACACAAGAAAGAGCTGCTCGTCATAAACGAGTATGAAACGAGCAACGCCAAGATCGAAGCGGCTTACCAGGCCGGCGTGCTTGTCCTTCTGAAATACCAGCAGGGGTACCTTCCGCTGGTATCCCGGAACTCCGCTACGAAGCACACGTTCATCGGTTTTGCCGAGCCGGTTGGTCTGACGCAGGCGGTACTCAACAACGGCACGTGGAGCTTCTCGTCCTCTAAGGTTGTGACTCAGAGCTTTGCCGCGAACACCGCCCCCAAAGATCTTGGCGCGGCTGCCTCGAGTGGCACAAGCGAGTATTTTTCCCGTGCGGACCACGTGCACAAGATGCCGAGCGCGGCTGACGTCGGTGCGTATGTGAAACCCGCCAGCGGTATCCCTGCGAGTGATCTCGCCTCCGCTGTGCAGGCAAGTCTCGGCAAGGCGGACAGTGCTTTGCAGACGGCTCCTGTCACTTCGGTCAACGGGGAAACCGGCGATGTCGAACTGGACATCCCGAACATTGATCCCGACGCCAAAACCAGCAGCATGACGCAGAGCGTCGGCGTAGACAGCAGCGGCAAGTTGTGGACTGCACCGGGCGGTGGCGGTTCCGTAACGGTGGACGACGCTCTTTCCGATTCCTCCACGAACCCCGTGCAGAACAAGGTGGTCAAGGAAGCGGTGGACGCGAAGTATACCAAGCCTGCTACTGGCATTCCCGCTTCTGACCTTGCGGCCGGCGTAATCCCGGAGGCGGACGTCTTCTGGGCGACCTACGACACGACGACTGCAGCGGAGATCTTTACGGCGTACAGCGCCAACAAGGTCATCATTTGTAAGTACAACGGGCGTTTCTGCCCTCTTGTTCACGTGACCGGCCAGTCTCAGTTCGAGTTTGCCTATCCCCACGAGAACAACATTGACATGCTTATCGTTGCCGGGACTAACTGGTCTTACTGGCCGTATCAGCTGGCGACCCAGGGCGCGGTGGAAGCGAAGATCACCGCTCCCAGTTCCCCCGCGACTGGGGCGTTTCTGGTCTACAACGGCAGCGCGTGGACGGCTCAGACGCTTGCGACATGGCAGGGAGGTAACTACTGATGGCAGCTGATAAACTCGTAGACAGCACCCAGCTCGACAGCGACCTGACCTCCGTTGCCAACGCTATCCGCATCAAGGGCGGGACGAGCGGGCAGATGGCGTTTCCTGCCGGTTTTGTTTCGGCTGTGCAGGCCATCCCGACCGGCATCACACCGACCGGCACGAAGCAGATCAGCATCACCGCCAACGGCACGACAACGGAGGACGTCACCAACTACGCCAGCGCGGAGATCACGGTGAATGTCAGCGGAGGCGGGGGCGATGGGTACAAGGAAAAATGGCTTGGGTTAATTGCGAGGACACAGACAACCATTGAGGATGCAGATGTTACAAGCATCGGGAAAAGTGCGTTCAGAGACTACGCATCGCTAACTTCTGCGATCTTTGCAAACTGCACTTCTGTAGGAGATGGAGCATTCTATGGTTGTTCTGCTTTGGCAACTTTGAAGCTTCCGAATCTTACAACCATTGTTGGCTCCAGTGTGTTCTACTCTGTCGTGGCGCCACTTGTTTTTCCGAAATTAGCAACCTATCCAAGTATTAATGCAATCAACGGTTGCAAGGCATCCGCTATTGATCTTGGCCCAACGATTAGCAATATTCCCTCTTTTATGTTTAATTCCAGTAGCAACTTAAAAACACTTATTCTGCGAAAAACATCTATCGCGGATTTGGGCGCCATTAACGCCTTTAACGGCACTCCGTTTGCTTCTAATGGAACAGGCGGCGCCCTGTATGTCCCGTCTGCTCTAATCTCAACCTATCAGTCTGCAACAAACTGGTCTACTATCCTCGGCTATGCCAACAACCAGATTCTTCCCATCGAGGGCAGCATCTATGAAACTCAATACGCCGATGGCACACCGATCACGTAAGGAGGCGCGGAAATGATCGTAACTGAAAACTTTAAAGTGGGTGAACGCGATTTCATCCGCACCTACTCCGATTCCGGGCGCTATGTCGTGCGTGACGGCGTGAGCTACAGCGAGGCTTGTGACCCCGCCGAGTTTGGCAGAACGTACACCGAGGGCGACATCATGCCCGATGAAGAGGGAGAGGCCGAAGAAATCCTCAACATCATTCTGGGGGTGGACGAATGATAAGCCGACAGGAAGCCCGGAAACTCCGGGCCATGATCGAGAAAGCCTCCGCGTTTCTTGAAGACTCCGACGCACTGGAGGCGGTGAAGCTGTTCCCGGCTTGGGTTACGGACAAGTGGTACGAAGCCGACGAGCGCATCCGCTACGGTGAGAAACTGTACCGCTGCGTGATAGCCCATACCTCGCAGGATAGCTGGACGCCCGACATCACGCCAGCGCTCTGGACGGAGGTCGCCAAGCCGGGCGAGATCCCCGTGTGGAGACAGCCGACAGGAGCGCAGGACGCTTATGCCAAGGGCGACAAGGTGCATTATCCCGATGCGGACGGGCCGGTGTATGAGTCCATCGTTGACAGCAACGTGTGGGAGCCGGGTGTGTATGGCTGGGAGGCGGTTGAATGAGCGCACAGACCATTTTTGAGCAGCTACGCAAAGCCGGATGCACTCCAACCGGGGCGCTGGCCTTAATGGGCAACTGGCAATGCGAGTCCGGGCTTGAGTCCTGCCGTGTACAGGGAGATTTCCAGACGGACAGGCTCAAGAGCAAAGACTATGCCTCCCGCATCGACAACGGCCTCATCTCCGAAGAGGAATGGTGCAGAGACGGCAAGGGCTGGGGACTGGCCCAATGGACGTTTTTCACGCGCAAAGCCGCACTCTTGCAGTTCTGCCGCCGCCGCAGCATCTCTGTCGCCAATGAAGAGGCTCAGGTGGATTTTGCCGTGAGCGAATTGCAGAGCGGCTATCGCTCCGTGTGGGCCGACCTCACTACTTGCGGGGAGGAAGACCTTTACAAAGTGGTCGAGCTTGTCTGCGTGAAGTACGAAGCCCCTGCGTTCAACAACGTGCAGGAGAGAGCGAACGCTGCGGTGGCGATCCGGGACGAGCTGAAAGGAGAAACGCCTCCCAAGACTGACGAACCGGATACACCTTTCTGGCCGCCCCGCGTCCTGTGCGCCGGGATGACCGGAGCGGATGTTCAGCTCCTGCAGGCACTTCTCCTCTGCCATGACTACAATCCGGGCGGGTGCTCCGGCATCTTCGACAACCGGACGAAGAACATGGTGCTGGCGTATCAGGCGGAGAACAGCCTGGCACAGGACGGCATCGCAGGGCCCAAGACATTCAAAGCGCTGGGGGTGACGGTATGACGGACACCGATATGCTCACAGACCACGAGAAAAGAATCCGCGAGTTGGAAGATGCGATGGCCAAAAAGAACACGGAGTTCGCGGTCATCAACACAAAACTGTCAGCGATCCTGTGGGGCGTCGGCGCAATCGCGACGGCGCTGATCGGGGTACTGGTCAAATTGATTTGGAGGGTTTAACACCATGACGAAAAACTTTTGGAAAGCCGCGCTGATCCGCGCGGTGCGTACTCTTTGCCAGACTGCGATCGCGACCATCGGTACGACCGCCGTTCTTCAGGACGTCAACTGGATGCTGGTCCTGTCCAGCTCCGGTCTCGCCGCGCTGCTGTCTATCCTGAACAGCATCGCCACCGGCCTGCCGGAAGTGCAGGAGTAAACGAAACAACGCCATGCCATTATGGCATGGCGTTTTATTTCTATTATGCAGAAGGTGAAATAAAGATATGGCTGTAATAGCAACCACGGATGTCGCGAGGGGAAACAGAACTTCGACTCCGAAGACCAAGCCTACCGCGAGTTCCCCGTCGTCCTGGAGCAACCCCAATTCGCAGTTTTATCAGGCATCCTCGACGCCAGCTACCCCGGCGGCGAAGACCACACCTGCCGGGCCTACGAATCCGCAGAAGGTGATCGGGCCTTCGGCCGGGAAATCTGCTCCGGCCGGGCAGTCTACCGATACTGGCACGGGTACGCCTACCACCCCGATTCTCTGGCCTACCGGGCATGAAACTCTGGATAACCTCGCCCCGACGAAACAGCCTACCGTTAAGCCCGGTACCAGGACACCGCCGACGACGCAGTCTACGACGAAAAGCGCGGATGATCCGCTGATGTATTCCGGCTTTGCGGATAGCCCCACGGCGGAGGCTAACATGTATGGGCCTGACGCGGCCTACGGAAATCACGACAGCTCTGGGCTTAGGAACCCTGGTGGTCCGGGTAGTAAAGGTTTAGGTCTTCCCAATGCGGCGGCGGATGGCGCAGCCGCCGGTGTTGCCGCGGGCGTAACCACAGCAGGTGAAAGCTCTGATTCCGGCTCCGGCAAGGATAAAGGCAACGGCGGCAAGGGTAAAGGCAACGGAGGCGGCGGTGGCTGGTACGGCGGAGGCGGCTCCGGCGGCAGCACGACCCCTGCGAACTACCCGACCGACGAAGAGCTGCTGGCTCAGGCCCTTGGCCAGGCCGGTGTCGGCGTTGGTGGCGGGGCGGGTGTCGGCGGCGGCACGAACGTCAGCGGTACGCTCGGCGGCTCCACGGCTCCGTATGAGCTGCCGGAGATGCCCGGCCCCAACCCTGAGCGTCTCGAGCATGTGGACACGACTGAGCTGCGGAACATGCTCCAGCAGATCGTTGACGCGCAGAAGGAGCAGAGCCAGAACACGGTCGACTACAACGTGCAGCGGGAGACCGAGGCACTGAATCGTGCGATGGAGGACGCCGCGCCTCAGTTCCAGACGCAGCGGGACCAGGTCGCGGCGGATGAGATGAACGCGCTGGACAACCAGGCGCTGTACGCCGAAGCCCGCGGTGACCGCGGCGGCATCGGCGAGGCCCAGTACGCCAGCATTCAGGCGGCGGCGAACCAGAACCGTCGGGCTGTCAACGACGCCCAGGTCAAGCTCAGCACCGATACGGCGCGGCAGATCTCGGATCTCCGTGCGAAGGGCGAATTCGAGAAGGCGGATCAGCTGCTCTCGCTCACCCAGTCGTATCTGTCCCAGCTGATGAATCTGGAGCAGTGGGCCTTGCAGGAGAACATGAGCGTGGACCAGTTCAACAGCCAGCTCCAGCAGTGGGTCGACGAGTACAACATGAATGTTCAGAAGTACCTCACCGACCTCGACCTCTCGCAGGCCAACCTCACCGGCGTGTTCGCCAACGGCAACGCGACGAGAGCTACTCAGAACCAGCTGATCGAGACGCTGGCCAATGCCGGCACCGCGCTGCTCAACGCCGGTGTCCTGCCGAGTCAGCAGCAGCTGAACGCTATGGGTATGACGCCCACGCAGGCGCGAGCCTACATCGCCAAGCTGGCGCAGATGAAGAAGTAAGCTCCGTCGTCAGGAGGAATTATGGCAAGTATATTCAGTAAAATCGGTGAGCTCTTCAAGAAGAAGGATCAGGCTCCTCAGCAGACCACGCAGCCGGTCCAGACTACGCAGCCGGCCCAGACGCAGCAGACCCCGAGCGCGAATGTATTCAAGCCGGCGGTGACCGCGACGATGACGGCCCAGAAGGGTTCGTCCGGCAAGAAGGAAACTGTCGACGTCGGCTTCAAGCCGATCAGCTATGAGGAGTTCTCCCCGGGCTCCAAGAACAACCTGCCTTCTCTGTCCGATCGTTCCAAAGCGAACGACGCGGCCAACGGCATCGACTGGTCCAATGCGTCCGCCCGGCAGAAGCAGTACAACGACACCTATTACAAGACGCTCGACGATCCGACGCACACGAAAATGTACCGAGATCTGGAGACGGCCGCACGTTATAGCAATGACGCCACCAAGGAGTACCGTGCCAACCGCGATGCGCTGGACGACGAGCTGGACAAGATCGCCAAGGAGAAGGGCAAGAGCTCGGATGAGTACCGCGCCCTTCAGAAGTTCGTCGACGACTACACCGAGCTGGGACGGAAGATGGCCTCCAGGTCGACGACAAAAGCGGCGCAGAAAATGTCCCAGCAAATGGACGACATGATCCAGGATGTGTTTGCCGGGTACATGGCCGATCCTTCTTACCAGGAAAAGGTGGCGAAGGGTAAACAGGAGATCCTCGGTAACCCGAAGAAATACGGAACCTTTACCCTCGGCATGAGGGGCGCGAGTGAGCAGCAGAAAGATTTGCTGTACGCTGTGTTCGCCGAGGAGGGCGAAGAGGGCGCGAAGGATTTCTACGAGCGCTTCCTCAGTCCCACCGTATCCCGGGTCAGCGGCATGCAAGAATTCGCAAAGGGTGTCTCCTCTGACTCCAAATTCGAGCGATTCCTGAACACCGCCGGCGGCGCCATCGGCGGAGCAATGGCCAGTGATTCGGTCCTTAACGGAGGTATCAAGCGAGGAGTCGATGCCCTTGCCGGAAAATCCGATCCGCTGGACAGCGACGTTCTTGTTGGAGACTACACGGTTTCCGACGCGATGGACAGCTATCTGAAGAAGGAATTCTCCGGCGTCGATCAGGAACAGCTTGACACCTACGGCAAGCCCGGGTTTGAGCAGCTCGGCCAAAAAGAGGGTATTGGCAGCTGGTATGATGAGGCCAAAGAGAAAGCCACCGATTATGAGAAGCAGCTTCTCGGTCTTGTCTACCTGGCCAGTGAAGAAGACGAAGACGTTGCGAAGGATTTCTGGCGTTCGCTTCAGGGACGCGCCGCCGCTATCCAGAGCACGATTAATGGCGGCAACTTCGATACAGCTACCGGAGACGCGGTGACCAGCCAGCTCTATCAGAACTATCTTGATCAGAGCAAGATAGCGCAGATGCTCTACAAGACCGCTGTTACGACCGGGTCGATGGGTACGCAGAGGGCTCTCGCTATTATCAATCCCATCCTGTCTGGTGTAACGCTTGGCTTCGGTGTGTTCGGTAATGCCTACAACGAAGCCCGTGCCGAAGGAAAAGCAAGGGGCCAATCCCTCGGCTATGCCGCGTCTGAAGGTTTTGTGGAAGGCGCACTGGAGACTCTCGTCGGCAGCGTGAGCAACCTTGCCGGGTTCTCTGTTGACGGCGCCATCGAGAATGCCTTCCTTAAGAGAATCGCAAGTCCGTATCTCCGCGCCGCTATCCGGCTCCCTCTCAACTTCACGGAAGAAGGCACAGAGGAATATCTTGAGAACTACGCCGACGTCCTGCTGCGAAACCTCTGGTTTTCTGAGAAGAACAAGTTCGAGCCTCTGTCCCAGGATAACCTGGAGACCTTCCTGTACGCCGGCATCTCTTCTTTGATCCTCGGCGGCGGGGAGGAAGTCCGGCAGATAAAGACCGATCTGAATTTCGCGGACATCGGTAAGGCCCTGAATGACCAGGGGTCCGTAGACAAACTGGTTGACACTATCCTTAACAACCCGATCGAGGGCAGCAAGAAAGATCCTGGCGTCCGGCTTTATAAGGAAGCCAAGGAGCTCGCGCAGAAGATCAAGGATGGCAAGCTCAAGGCCAATGACATCAACGTCGGTGAGACCTTCTCCACGTACAACGCGGCGCTCGGTCAGGCTCTTGCGAAGTATGTTGAGGCTGGTGGCGACGCCAGCTTCTTGACGAACCCCGACACTGTTGCGTATAATAAGGAGACCCTGACGCCGGACGATCTTCTGGCCGGTGCCACGTCCATGCTCGTGGATCTCGGCGGCAACGTCGAGCTGGCCGATGCAATCGTCAAGGCGGCTACGAACCAGACGCTCACCCAGGAGCAGCTGGAGGCCATCCAGAACGATCAGGCGGCGGTGCAGGTCCTGTCCCAGCTCCTCGGCGAGCTGGACATGACGCAGGACACCGCGCTGACCAGAGCGGCCCACAACACGACCAGGAAGTCCACGACCGGCAACAAGGTCTACGACACGCTGAAGGCCGAGAACACGAACAAGACCGTGGCTACTCCCGTGTCGCAGCGCCTGTATAATGCTGGCCTGAAGCTGGATGAAGCGGAGCAGATCAGCGGCGTGATCGAGAAGGTCATGAACGGCATCGCGATCACGGAGGACGAGGCCGAGCTGATCACCGTCAGCAACGCCGCGGTCCGGTCCATGCTGCGGGAAGTCGTCGGCGTCGAGCTGGGCGAGGACGCGACCATCGGCAGGATCATGGATACCCTGAATAATGTGGCCGCGAATATGGCCAGCGTGAAGGAGATGCAGTCTGACATCCGACAGAACGCGGAGCAGGTCGCGAAGGCCCGCATGCCGATCCCGCCGGCTCAGACCAGAAGCACCATCACCCTGGGCGACACGGAGTACAGTCACGACGAGTTCGTCCGTGACTACATGAATCAGCACGGCGTCTCGCAGGCTGTGGCCGAGCAGGCCTGGCAGCAGCGAGCCACCGTAGATGCCGCACTGCGCGGCGAGGAGGAAAGCAATGGACAGCAGAGAACCAGTCATGACCAAGGACGGGATGATCTGGGTGAGCGGCGAGGAAGCGGAGAAAATCCGTCAGGGACAGATCAATCTGGACCAGTCGCTCAGCCCGGACGAAGAGGAAGCGACGCTGCAGGCAGCGCTGCGACAGGTGTTCGGGGAGTAAGGGTCAGCGATGACGCCGTCGCGACAGACGGTGAAAACGCAGACACTCTTCAGGATCAGTACCCCGGCATCGTGGATCTGACAGATAGGCTGAAGAAATCTGGCTTCACTCGGATCACGTATGTCACAAAAGGAAATATCTTCAATAGCCTGGGTCAGCGTGTCCCAGGCGTTTGTATCGGTACTGAGCTGATCCTGAGTCTGGATTATAAGACCAATGGGTATAACTACGTAGCTACGGCGGTCCATGAAGAGGTCCACCTGAAGCTGAATCTCCTACGTCGGTTGGTCGGCGAGGACGAGGCGAACCGCTTCGTCTCTGCCGCGCTGCAGAGTCTTCTGACCAAGGAACAATACACCGATGCCTTCCGCGCCTACGTCAAACGCTACGGCCCTGCCTATGCCGCGTATGATCCTGAGACCCGAGCCTACATGATCAATGAAGAGATCTTCGCTGATATGGTGGCCGGGATCAACAATTTTGGCACCACGCTGGGTGAGTTCAGTGAAGATGCCGCGGCGTACATGGAGGACTCTAACCTCAACACCGTCGCGCAGAACATCGTTGACGGGCTCGAAAACCCTGGCGAGATCACCAACATTGAGTATGTTGAGGGCTTGCCGCACGAGATCCCGGTGGACACGCTGATCTCGGACAAGAACGTCGATTCCCCAAGCACAGCCCCCGTTGACCCAGGGGACACCTCTCGCTTTGCGTTCTTCGGTTTGGCCGAGGCGTTTGGCTTCGTAGTAGACGTCGAGGGCAAGGAAAAGGTTTACTACCTTTCTGAGGCGGATGCGAAGGCTAAGAAGAACGGCTTCACGCAGGTCACCATTGAACAGGTCGCCAATTCTCCCATCGGCCAGCTGATCCAGTACTCCCTAGAAAACGGGTACATCACGAAGGAAGAAGCCAAACACGAGCTGGAACTTTTCGTCTCGATTGGCAGCATCACCGATAAGACGCGTGACTTCTATATGTCCATGCAGTTCATGGGGTCCACGATCTTCACAGCGATGAAAACCAACAGCGACAAGCAGTATAGCACGACTTACGACTTTCCGTCCATCTGCACGAAGACGCAGGCGGTCATGGACAATATGAGCGCCCAGATGGTCGAGCTTGGCCGGGCGCTGACAGAGGACGAAATCAAGGATACCTATAATAAGGTGTTCAACGACGGCAACCCTGTCCCCTGCCCCGAGT
>Ga0326511_10001919_pt1 | contig 17081 bp, 16 predicted proteins | sample 0_2496_0518_D_FD_203701 | JGI IMG/M metagenome (GOLD analysis project Ga0326511, IMG submission 203701) | Bovine rumen microbial communities from UC Davis, California, United States - 0_2496_0518 | ecosystem: Host-associated > Mammals > Digestive system > Stomach > Rumen | place: USA...
CTCATCCGTGGAGAAAAATCCCCACGAAAACGCCAGATTATAGGGCCGGAAGGGGCATGTGGTCAGAATCTGACACATTTCTGCAGTGAATGCAGCGGAAAGGAGACCGGCATGTCTGGACAAAGGCAACCGATCGCGCTGGTCGTTGCGAAGGGAAAGAAGCACCTGACGAAGGCCGAGATCGAAGAGCGTCAGCGGACAGAAGTCAGGGCGCCTGCAGACAAAGTCACGGCGCCGGCATACCTGACGCCGTCGCAGAAAAAGGCCTTCCGGAAGACGGTGAAGGAGCTGCGGGCGATCGACCTGATCTCCAACCTGGACGTCGACGCACTGGCGCGCCTGGTGATCGCGCAGGAGAAATACAGAGAGATCACGGAGCAGATCGCACAGCTGCCGCTGATGGTTGAGATCGAAGTCGAGACCAAGGACAAGGACGAAGCGGGGAACCCGATCATGAAGACGGTGCAGGCCGTGAACAGCCAGGTGGAAAGGCTGGCGATCATGCAGGACAGATATTTCAAGCAGTGCCGGCAGGGGGCGGCAGACTTCGGCCTGACAGTATCATCCAGGTGCAGACTGATCGTCCCGAAGGCGAAGGAAGCACCGAAGCAGAACAAGTTCGACAAATTCGCATAAGGCAGGGAAGGCGGGGGCATCCATGGACAGGACAACACAGTACGCCCTGGACGTCCTTGCGGGAAAGATAAACGCCGGGGAGCTGGTAAAGCTGGCGTGCCAGCGGCATATAGACGACATGGCAGCGGCAGAGGCCGCGCCGTATCAGTTTTATTTTGACGTAGCACAGGCGGAACGGATCATCGACTTCGCGGAAACGCTGACGATCGCAGAGGGCGAAGAGCAGACGCAGGTCGAGGCGTACCCGTTTCAGTGCTTCATCCTGGGATCGCTGAACGGATGGCGCAAGAAGGCCACAGGCGCCAGAAGGTTCAGGACATCATACATCCAGCTGGGAAGGCAGAACGGCAAGTCCTTCCTGAACGGCATCCTGGCGGCCTATTATGGCAATTTTGAGAAATACAAATACGGCCAGATCTACTGCACGGCCACAAAGAAGGACCAGGCGCTGATCGTATTCAACGAGATCGTGAAGTTCATCCGGTCCGATCCGGATCTGGAAGAGTGCTTCGACATCCACGAGCACAACTCCACGATCGACTGCTGCAGGACATACAGCAAGATCAGGGCACTGTCCGGCGATACGAAATCAATCGACGGCTTCCGGCCATACCTGGGAATCGTGGACGAATACCACGCCCACAAAGACGACCAGATGTACAAGCTGCTGGAAGGCGGCATCAAGAAGATGAAGTCGGCGCTGATCAGCGTGATCACGACCGCCGGCTTCGACCTGAAATCCCCGTGCTACGCGCTTTATGAATACTGCGTGAAGCTGATGAAGGGGATCGCCCACAACGATTCGCAGTTCGTCTACATCGCACAGATGGACGAAGGCGACGACATGTGGACGCCGAAGAACTGGATCAAGGCGAACCCGATCCTGGAATATGACGACGAAGCCCTGGAAAACATGGTCCCGATCGCAGAGACCGCGAAGGAAATGGGCGGGTCGTCCCTGCGCGACTTCATCGTCAAGCAGCTGAACATGTGGATCCAGTGGACGAACGATGTCTACATCCGGGACATGGAGCTGTGGAAAGCGGGAAAAACAGCGAAGACGCTGGAAAGCCTGCGGGGCCAGAAATGCTATGTCGGTCTGGACCTGTCTTCCGGCGGCGACCTGACGTCGATCGCGTTCGTGTTCCCGTCGGTGCGGGAAGGCGTGCGGAAATATTACATTCACGCCCACAGCTTCATCCCGAAGCGCCGGGTCGAGGAGCACATAAAAACAGACCGCGTGCCGTACGACATCTGGATCCGGCAGGGGCTGATCACAGTCACAGAGACAATGGGCGGCGTAAAAACGGATTACAAGTATATCCTGGCATACCTGCAGACGGTCGCGAAAGCGCTGGATCTGGACGTGCAGTTCGTCTGCTACGACCCGCACAACGCCAGCGCCTTCCTGTCAGATCTGGACGCCCTGGGATACGACAGCGTGGCCATCACGCAGTCGGCCAAAGCACTGAACGACGCGACGGTAGACTTCCGCCTGGAAGTCGAATCCGGGAACGTCGAGCATGACGGGAATGAAATGCTGGCCTGGTCGATCGCCAACGCGAAGACGGTGTCGAACAGCTTCGGCGAGATCAAGATCGACAAGGAATACCAGACGGAGCGGATCGACCCCATCGACGCCATCATTGACGCATGGACGATGGCCATGAAGGGAGAAGTGAAACCGGATGTGAATGAATCCGTGGAAATGTGGCTGCAGATGTATGAGAAAAGCAGAGCGAAGAAAGCAGAAAGGAGGTGATGAAAGTTGAAATGGTGGCAGAGGGTCACGAACTGGTTCCGGAAGACATTCCTGAACCAGACGATTGAAGAATCGCCGGACATGAAGGAGGAATCATTCCTGGAGTGGCTGGGGATCAAGAGAAAAAACAAAAACGGCGCACTGTCAGAAGTCACTTACTTCACCTGCTTGAAGATGATGTCCGAGACGGTGGCAAAGCTGCCGTGGAAATACTACCAGCGCACGGCGGACGGGATCGACGAACCGCCGCTGAACGATGTCGGCAAGCTGCTGAAGTACAGGCCCAACCCATTCATGACGCCCACGGCCTTCTGGAATGCCGTGGAGATGAACCGGAACCACTTCGGCAACGCCTATGTATATGTCCGGTCAAAGTTCAGCCGCAAGCGCTACGGCGGCGAATACAAGGTGCTGGACCTGTGGGTGATGCCGTCCAACTGCGTGCAGATCGTCGTCGACGACGCCGGATACTTCGGCGGGGCCGGGAAGATCTGGTACGTGTACAGCGACAAATACAGCGGCCAGCAGTATGTATTCGGGACTGATGAAGTCCTGCATTTCAAGACGTCGCACAGCCTTGACGGGATCACAGGCCTGCCCGTGCAGGAGATCCTGCGCCAGACGGTCGACGGCGCCGCGGCGTCGCAGGACTTCCTGAACAACCTGTATGCCAACGGCCTGACAGCAAAGGCAACGCTGGAGTACACCGGCGACCTGAACGAGGACGCAAAGCGAAAACTGATCCAGGCCTTCGAGACATACGGAGCCGGCACGAAGAACACCGGCCGGATCCTGCCGATCCCGCAGGGGATGAAGCTGACACCGCTGGATATCAAACTGTCGGACAGCCAGTTCATCGAGCTGAAAAAATATTCAGCACTGCAGATCGCGGCCGCGTTCGGCATTAAGCCGAACCAGATCAACGACTATGAAAAGAGCAGCTATGCGAACAGCGAAATGCAGCAGCTGTCCTTCTACGTGGACACGATGCTGTTCGTCCTGAAGCAGTACGAAGAGGAGGTCAACTGGAAACTGCTGACGGACACAGAACGCTATGACGAAGGCAAGTATTACAAGCTGAACGAAAAGGCGATTCTGCGGACAGATTCGAAGACGCAGATGGAGATCATGGCGCAGGCGATCCAGAACGGCATCGAGAAGCCGAACGAGTGCAGGCGGAAACTTGACCTCAAAGACGCAGAGGGCGGCGACCAGCTGATCGTAAACGGAAGCTTCCTGCCGCTGAAAGACGTCGGCATACAGTACGCGCAGAATCAGCCGCAGCAGGCAGCACAGCCGCAGAGAAGGCGCTCTGCGGACAATGCAGGGCCGGAAGACGTGCACGCGCCAGCACCGGGCACGCCGGCCGGAACCGATCCGGAGGATACAGCCGAAACGGATCCGGAAGAAGCGCAGGAAGGAGGGAACGACGATGGTGAACAAGTACCGGTTCACGCGGAAGAATCCGAAGACTAAGAAGATCGAGAACACGGGTTACATGGAGATCAGGAACGCAGCATCCGGCCCGGAGCTGTACATCTACGGCGATATCGTGTCGTCCTCATGGGACGCATGGGGCGTCGAGGACGTCTGCCCGCAGGACATCGCGGACTTCATGAACCAGATCGATCAGAACGCGGACCTGACCGTCTACATCAATTCAGGCGGCGGCGACGTGTTCGCCGGGATCGCGATCCACAGCATCCTGTCCCGCCATACGGGGCACATCAAGGGCGTCGTCGACGGGCTGGCGGCATCCATCGCGTCGGTGATCCTGATGGCCTGCGACGAGATCGTGATGTCTACGGGCGCGCAGATCATGATCCACAAGCCGTCAGTATTCGCCTACGGAAACGCGGACGACCTGACAGCACTGATCACTGAACTGGACAAGTGCCAGCAGAGCATCACAGACATCTACATGCAGCACGTCAAGGAAGGCGTGTCAGAATCTGACATCGCCGAAAAGATCAATGCAGAGACATGGATGTCTGCAGAGGAGGCGCAGGAGGTCTTCGACATCGAGATCGACGACCGGCCGGCCATGGCCGCGTGCGTCAGCTGGATGATGAACAGCTGGAAGAACGCGCCGAAGAGCATCCGCACAGAGCGCCCGGAGGATGTCGAGGCCAGGGAAGCACAGGAGGAAGCCGACCTGATCGCAGAAATGGAACTGATGGGAATCTAAAAAACCAAAAAAGGAGGATCTTAAACAATGAGCAAAGAGGCAAGAGCACTGCTGAAAAGGATCAACGACATGAAGAACGCGATCCGCGGCCTGCAGGGGCAGGGCAAGACGCAGGAGATGAAAGACAAGATGGACCAGCTGCGTGAAATGCAGTCCGAATTCGACATCCTGATGGAGATGGAGGACGAAGACGCCGCCGGCATCAAGGACGAAGTGACAGCCGGAAGCGCGAAGCCTGTAGACGGCGCAAAGACCGGCGCAGACAAAAAGCCCACAAAGCAGGCGATCGCCCGCGCATTCGTCAACCGCATCGTGTGCGGCCTTCGCCGCCGTGAACTGCCCGAAGAGGACCAGGCCATCATGGACATGATGACCGAAGCGGATCCCAACGAGGACGGCGAATCCGACGGCGGCTTCACTGTCCCGCAGGACATCCAGACCGACATCCGGGAGCTGCGCCGCGCAGAAAACGATCTGGAAATGTACGTCAACGTCGAGAACGTCACAACGCTGTCCGGTTCCCGCGTGATCGAGATCGACGCCGACAGCACACCCTGGCCCGACGTGGACGAAGGTGAAGCGTTCACCGAACAGGAGACACCGAAGTTCAAACAGATCAAGTATAAGGTCGCAAAGAAGGGCGGCATCCTGAAGACAACCCGCGAGCTGCTTCAGGACACAGCGGCGAACATCCTGGCATACCTGAACAAGTGGATCGCCCGCAAGTCCAGGGCGACCAGAAACGCCGCCATCCTTGCGAAGCTGAACGAGATCACGACCGGGAAGGCCGTAGCGATCAGCGACGTGGACGACCTGAAGGACGTCTTCAATGTGCAGCTTGACGCGGCGATCGCACCGACTTCCATCATCCTGACCAACCAGGACGGCTTCAACTACCTGGACAAGCTCAAGGACGAAAAGAAGGATTACATCATCCAGCCCGATGTCACTGACAAGACAAAGCGCCTTCTGTTCGGCGTCTATCCCGTCCATGTTGTCAGCAACAAGACACTGGCGTCCGTCAAGTCTGGATCCACTGCGAAGTATCCGCTGTTCATGGGCGACCTGAAGGAAGCGGTCACCCTGTTCGACCGCGAGAAGATCACCGTGGAGCTGTCCACGGAAGCGGGCGACCTGTGGGCGAAAGACCTGACCGGAATCAAGGTCCGCGACCGCTTCGACGTTCAGGCGGTCGACGACAAGGCCGTGATCAAGGGAGAGATCACCGAGAACATCGGCGGCTGATCCGCGGATCCGGAAACTGATCAGAAAGAAAGGGGCGGTTCAAGATGGACCTGACACTGAAAGAAGTGAAGCAGTACATTCGCGTCGACTACACAGATGACGATGAACTGATCGAACTGATGATGAAGGCAACGCTGGACGAAATGCAGGAGCTGATCCCGACATTCGACCCGGAGCACATCACGAGCCGCCAGAAGATCCTGATCTTCGCATACATCAAAGAAATGTATGACGGCAGAGGGAACACGACGGCGCAGCCGGACAAAATCCGCTATGCCGTCCGGTCCCTGCTGCTGAAGGAAATGTTGAGGTGATGGGATGGCGTCGTTTGCACGGATCGAGATCTATAAAAAGCATTACAGCATCGTAGCCGGCCGCAGAAAGGACGGCGAACCGGAACTGCACCACAGGACGTGGGCGAAGATCAGCAGCCTGTATGGCACGGAACTGTATGGCGCCCTGGACGTGCGCCTGGAAAACACAGCCGTCTTTGAAGTCAGATACTGCAAAGCGATCAAGGAGCTGCGCCAGCACCTGAAGGATTTTTATATCGTCTACGAAGGCGAAATCTATGACGTGTACGCGACAGACTTCTACAGAAACGAGATGCAGTTCATCCAGCTGAAAGCGAACAGAAGGGACTGACGCGGTGAAGATCAAATTCGAAATGCAGGAATTTGACCGCGTGCGGCTGCAGGTGGAAACACTGTCGTCGGACGCGGAAATGAATGCGCTGAACAAACGGATCTATCAGCGAAGTGCAGACGCTACGGAACCGAGAATGAAGGCGCACATGCCGCGGTCGGCGGACAATTCCAAATCAGGCCGGAATGGCTACAGGCCGCCGGGGCATGCCGCCGACAACATCCCGAAGAAGGCGACGTCCAGAAGGGGCGAAGTCGGCTGGAAGCTGAACGGCGACGCTGAAAACTGGTTTTACATGAAGTTTGTGGAGTGGGGAACATCCAAGATGCCCGCCCGCGACTTCCTGGAAAACACCATGCAGGAATCTGAACCGGATTACATCAGGATCGCGGACGAAGAGTTCCAGCGGGCGCTGAATGAAAAACTGGGAGGATAAGACCATGGACGTGATCAAAGCGGCAGCGGCCGCCCTGAAGCCGATCGAGGACGAAGGGACCATCGTACAGCAGGGATGGTATGACGCCGCCCTGAAACAGCTGCACATCACCCTGTGGAAGCTGAGAGACTACGCCGCCGCGCATTCTGACGATGACTGCGACGTAGAAGCCGCGACCATACAGGTCAACATCTGGTCGACAGCCGACCAGCAGGATCTTGTGAAGCGGGTGAAGAAACTGATGAAGGCGGCCGGCTTTTTGTACACAGAAGGCAACGACACGGCAGAACCGGACACGGGCGTCTTCATGAATGCGATGCGCTTCTTCTACCAGGAGGAAGCCGAAGAAGAAACGGAGGAATAAAAGAATGGCAGACACACAGACCATCGTCAGAAGCAGAACAAAGTCCTTCCGTGACATCCATGTCGCGAAAGTGACCAAGAACACAGAGACCGAGTACGCGACAGACACCCCGACCAAGCTGGCGCGCGCGATCACCGGAAAGATTTCCGACAAGTTCGAATCCGAAAAGATTTATTCGGACGACAGCGTCGAAGACACCAATATGCAGTACACCGGCACGGAAGTAGAACTGGAGGTCAACAGCCTGGCCCCGCAGGACAAGAACCGCATTTTCGGGCATCTGTACAAAAACGGCTATCTGGTAAAGAACAAGGGCGACATTGCGCCCGAGGTCGCCCTGGGATGGCGTGCCAAAAAGCTGAACGGTAAGTACGAGTTCTGCTGGCTGTATGCCGGCCGCTTCGACCAGGGGCTTGAAGACAACTATGAAACCGAGGGCGGGAAAACAAATACGCAGACCGCAACCCTGAAGGGCAACTTCTACGAGCGCCAGTCCGACGGCAACTACAAGGTAGAGGTCGACGAATCGAACCTTATGGCAGCTGACACAGATGCGGCCGCGGCGATCAAGAACTGGTTTGCCAGCGTCCAGGAGCCGCCCACGGAGACAGCGGGCTGACGACGCCGGGAGTAAAGACAGGTAACAGGAGGGGCGAAAATGGCAGCTAACACACCTAAGAAAAGGACCATCATCATCAACGGCACGGAATACACCATGCCGCAGAAAATGACGACCCTGGCATATATGCATTACATCAAACTGCGCGACGAGATCATGCAGACAGAGGAAAGCCGCAGGCTTTACACATACGACCAGTTCATCGAGATGATGGACGTGATCGTGGAGTTGTACGGGACGCAGTTCACACGGGAAGACCTGATCAGCGGCATGCAGCCGGAAGACATCATCATGGAATTCGCCATGATGGACGTCAGCGTCGCGCAGAAGGTTGACGTGAAAGTGGAGAAGTTCAAAGAAAATTTTACAGATGGCGAATAATGCCGGAATTAGAACTGCCGTGCGGACAGACCTGCACGGCAGTGTCTGTAAAGATGTACCGGAAATATACGGAGATCATGGAGCGCAATGAAGACGGGACGATCGAGGACGCCGTCGACGCAAACATGCGGATCCTGTCGCAGGTCTTCGACATGCCGATGGGCCGGATCCGGGAGATGGACGCGGAAGATGTCCTGACAGCCGCGAAAGAGATCCATTTCCTGATGCAGGACGTGATCACGCAGAAGTTTCTGGACCTGAACCCGGAGCGCCCGGAGCTGGTAGAGAAGGAGAAGTCAGCCTTCGACGAATACGACGAAGAGAACGGATACAACGACGACGATCAGGAAGAAAGGAACTTCTGGCGGGTGTGCCGGGAGAACGTCGACAGGGTCGTCAAGCTGTGCATCAGGCTGATGAAATCATCATATCAGGAGTGCATGGAATCCGACATTATGAGCCTGCTTGATTATGTGGCTTTTGAGATCAAGACACTGAAGGAAAACTAAGGGAAGGAGCGGAACAGCATGGCAGATGTAAAGATTAATATACAGGCCGAAACACAGCAGTTTCAGGCGGCTATGCGCCAGTGTTCCGCAGAAATGAAGCAGCTGTCGTCTGAATACAGCCTTGCGGCTGCACAGGCGAAGCTGAACGGGTCCGCGCACGACATTCTGCGGGCGAAGGTCACAGAGCTGACGGGAAAGGTATCCCTGCAGAAGGACATCGTCCAGAAGAATGAAACGCAGCACCAGAAGCTGAAGCAGGCCCTGGAACAGCAGAAGACGACACATGACCAGCTGAAGACCAAGGTCGAAGCAGCCAAAAAGGCATATGAAGAAAGCGCGAAGGCAACCGGCGAAGATTCTGAACAGACCAAGAAGCTGAAAGCGGAATATGAAAAGCTGAAGTCGGAGCTGGGGAACACCGAACGCAGTATCCAGAAGACAGAGACGGCGATCACGAAGCAGGAAGCCGCCGTCACAAATTCAAAGGCGAAGCTGGCGGAACTGGAAGTCCAGCTCCGCAACGTGAATGCAGAGCTGGCCCGCGCGCCGTTCGATGCCTACGCAGAGAAGGCGGGCAAGATCGGCGGAACGATCACCAAGGTCGGCGAAGCGATCATGCCCGCGTCCATGGCGACAGTCGGGCTGGGCGCGGCCGCCGTGAAGACAGCGGCCAACTTCGACACATCCATGTCGCAGGTCCAGGCGACTATGGGCCTGACATCAGAATCGACCTCTAAGCTGAACGGCGAGACGGTCAACACCATGGACGCGCTGTCGAAGCTGGCGCGAACCATGGGAAAGGACACGAAGTTCTCCGCCAGCGAGGCGGCGGACGCGATCAACATCCTGGCCATGGCCGGCATGGATACAGAAGACATCTATTCCGCCCTGCCTGCGACGCTGAATCTGGCGGCCGCGGGAAACATGGGAATCGCGCAGGCGGCAGACTATGCGACGGGCATCATGTCCGGCTTCGGCATGAAGACGCAGGACGCTTCGAAGGTGGCCGACGTTCTGGCCGTCACGGCTTCCAACGCCAAAGGCTCCGTCGATCAGTTCGGCGCAGGTCTTGCGCAGGCTGCCGGCCAGGCATCCATAACAGGGCAGTCGTTCGAAGATACAGCAACGGCCCTGGGGATCCTGGGAAATCATAACGTCGCCGCGGCAGAGGGCGGCAACATGCTGCAGCGCGTCCTGAAAAATCTGTATCAGCCGACATCGGCAGCAAAGACAGCGCTGGATCAGCTGGGCGTATCCGCCTACGATTCGCAGGGCAAGGCAAGGCCGCTCCAGGACGTCCTACAGGACCTGCACGGAAAACTGGGCGACCTGTCTGAAGAAGATTACAACTCCGTCATGGGCCAGATCTTCGACACGGCATCCCTGCGCGGCGCGCAGTACCTGATTAATGATTCCGGAGAGGCATTCGACAACCTGCGCGCGAAGATTGGCGGCGCGTCGGGCGCGGCTGAAAGGATGGCAGAGGTCCAGCAGGACAACCTGCAGGGCCAGCTGACCATTCTGAAATCACAGCTGGAAGAACTTGCGATCAGCTTCGGCGAACTGCTGATGCCGCGGATCCGGGACATCGTCGGAAAGATCCAGGACTTTGTCGACAAGCTGAACAACATGGACGAAGGGACGAAGCAGAACATCATCAGCATCGGCCTGTTCGTGGCGGCTGCCGGTCCGCTTCTGGTCGCCCTGGGAAAGACGATCACCTTCAGCGGACAGGTGTCGAAGGCGATCGGAAACGTGGTCGAATGGTACGTCAAGGCCGGCGGCGCTTCCGGCATCCTGACATCCGCACAGACGGCGTTAAGCTCCGCCTTCACGGTCATGACCGGACCGGTCGGGATAGCGGTCGCCGCCATCGCCGGCCTGGCGGCAGTGATCATCACACTGTGGAGGAATAACGAGGACTTCCGGAACGCAGTGATTCAGATCTGGACACAGATAAAGACATCCTTCCAGGAGTTTGTCGCCGGCATATCCGAAAGGCTGGCGGCCATGGGGATCACATTCCAGTCAGTGACGCAGGCCATCAGCACGATATGGAACGGATTTTGTAACCTGCTGGCGCCGGTGATCGAGGGCGCACTTGCAAATGTGGCGACGGTACTGCAGACGGTTTTCGGCGTGATCACAGGCCTGCTGGATGTATTCATCGGCCTGTTCAACAGAAACTGGTCGCAGGCCTGGACGGGTGTGAAGAAAATATTCGAGTCTATCTGGAACGGCTTAAGCGGGATAGTCAGCAACATCCTGACGGCCATCCAGGGCGTCGTGAACGTCTTCCTGGGCTGGTTCGGGACAAGCTGGACAGAAGTGTGGACATCCGCGAAAAACTTCTTCACAGAGATCTGGACGGCAATCAGCACCTTCTTCACAGGGATCTGGACGGCGATCAGTACGACCGTGACGACCTTCTGCACGGCGGTCAGCACAACGGTCAGCGAGATCTTCAACGCCGTGAAAGACACCGTGTCGACGGTCTGGGAGACAATCAAAAACGTAGTTCAGGTCGCGATCATGTTCATCGTGGAAGTCATCAGGGCGGCCTTCCAGCTGATCACGGTCCCCTTCCGCTTCATATGGGAGAACTGCAAGGACACGATCACGGCGGTCTGGGAGACGATCAAGACGACCGTGCAGACTGCCGTCAACGCCCTGAAAGACAACATCATCACCCCGGTCATGAACGCCATCAAGGCCGTGATCGAAACCGTGTGGAACGCCATCAAGACCGCCATCACGACGGCGATGAATGCGGTCAAGTCTGTGGTGTCCACGGCATGGAACGCCATCAAGACGGCGACGTCGACCATCTGGAACGCCATCAAGTCGGCTGTCACGACGGCAGTGAACGCCATCAAGACGGCGGTGGCGCCGATCTTCAACGCCATCAAGACGACGATATCAAACACATGGAACAGCGCAAAGAGCGCGACGTCTTCCGCGTGGAATGCCATTAAGTCTGCAGTAAGGTCGGCAATCAATGCAGTTAAATCGACAGTGACGTCAGTGATGAATGCCATCAAGTCGGCAATGTCTTCCGCATGGAACGCCATGAAGTCGAAGACGTCATCCGGATGGAACGCCATCAAGACAGCCATCACGACGCCGATCAATGCTGCAAAGAATGCAGTGTCCAATGCGATCAGCGCCATGCGGTCGAAGTTTAACTTCCATTGGTCCCTGCCGCACCTGAAGCTGCCGCACCCTCACGTGTCCGGCCATTTCAGCCTGAACCCGCCGTCGGTCCCGCATTTCTCCATCAGTTGGTATAAAAACGGCGGTATCATGACGCAGCCGACAGCATTCGGAGCAATCGGGAACAGGATCCTGGCAGGAGGCGAAGCAGGCGCGGAAGCGATCCTGCCGCTGAAACAGTTCTATGACCGCCTGGGCGACATGCTGGACAAGAAACTGGACGCGCTGACAGGCGGCACTGTCGTGTATGTATACGTCACCATGGACGGAGACGTAGTGGCCGAAAGAGTATACACACGAGTAGAAAACGAGTTCGTGAACAGGATCCAGCGCAAGAGGTAAGGAGGTTTTGACATGATCGTGAATGGCGTGGATGTCAGGGAATACGGAGCGAAGCTCCTGACGGTGGAGGAACAGCCGCCAAAGATCAACGTCCAGAAGGAAATGATCCCGCGCGCCCTGCTGCCGACAGAGTACCAGACCGACATCCCGCTGGGGACCCTGAAGCTGACGATCTACTTCCGGGCAAAGAACAGGGCGGAACTTCAGCGCACCGTGTCGCGGTTCATGCTGCAGTTCCGCCAGTCTGCAGTGCTGGAAGAAATCAAAGGATACAAAGGGAAATACAAGGCATACCTGACAGACAGCACGCTGAATAAGACGCTGAACCTGTCAAAGAAGGTCCTGGAGCTGTCAATAGACGGATATTTTTTCGACGACGACCTGACGATAGAATTCGACGGACAGGCATCCGGGAAGATCTACATGGAAAGCAGCAGGGGCACACCCTGCACCATGGAGATCACGGCAGCCCGGGAGCTGACGGGATACACCATGAGTCTGAACGGCGAAGCCTACACAGTGGGCGCCATGGCAGAGGGCGAGACAATCACGATCGACGGACGCCAGGGGAAAGTGACGGCTGCGGGACAGAACGCATTCGACAGGGTCAGCTTCTGGCAGTTCCCGCGTCTGGAAGCAGGAGAAAACGTCCTGACATTTTCAGATCCGTCCGCAAAGGTAAAGATCACATACACACCGATGTGGTTATAAGGAGGGCGCCAGATGATCCAGGTATATGACGCGACGCACAAGAGGATCGCGACGATCGAGCCGGACAGCCCGAAGATTGAAAAGACTTTATCTTCCGGGGATAAAGAACTGTCATTCAGCTATCCGAAGACCGGGAACAATATCGAGGCGCTGATCGCGGAAAACTACATCCGGACGCCTGAAGACGAATATGTCCTGAAGGAGATCGAGACAGGAGAAAAGAAAAACAACTATGTCGCAAAGCTGAACATCGAGGAGCTGGAGGCGGCAGAATTCGCCTATGGATTCGAATCGAGGACGCAGACGGCGCGCGCCTGTCTGGAATTCGCATTCGAAGGGACCGGCTGGACGGTCGGCACCTGCACGATCACGAAGCGCCGCACCATAGACATCGAGGACACGTGCACGGCGTGGGACGTCCTGCAGGATGTCCTGAAGACATACATGTGCGAATGCAGGATCGACAGCATCGGCAAGGCCGTGCACCTGTATGAAAGGATCGGGGTCGACCGCGGCGCCTACTTCATGGAGGGCCTGAACCTGCGCCGGCTGTCCGTGAAGTCAAACACATATGATTTTTACACGCGGATCTATCCGGTCGGCAAAGACGGCATCACGCCGGAAATCCTGATCGGCGTCCCCTATATAGACAATCATCAGTATACGGAAAAGGTCATCCCGCGGGTATGGAAAGATGAACGGTATACGGTCACAGAGAACCTGATCGAAGACGCGATGGCAAAGCTGGAAACGGCGTCGAAGCCATACACAGCATACACTGCAGACGTCGCGGATCTGGCCGCACAAAGCGCGGAATACAGTCTCCTGGATTACGACATTGGCGATACGGTGTGGATCGTTTCAAAGACGGAGAACACGCGCACGAAGCAGCGGATCGTGAAGCTGACAGAGTACCCGCAAAAGCCGGAGGCTAACACGTGCGAGCTGTCCAGCACCGTGAAGACGTTCGAACAGATCCAGACGGAGACGCAGGAGAAGACCCTGTCGGACGCTGTGTCTGTATCAGAGAGCAGAACAAAAAGGATCCTGCAGGGCGGCTACTGGACGACAGAACAGGTCCAGGCCGCGATCACATCGTCAGAGGAAAAGATCGCGACATCGGTCCAGGCGATCCGGACGGAGTCGCGGGAGCTGGCAGAAGACACAAAGGCGAGCACCAGGGAGTTCGCGGACACAGCCGAAAGGAAGATCGAGCAGCTGACGAATGAATACCGGACGCAGATCGAGCAGACTTCGACGGATCTGAACATATCAATCAGGTCCATGGAAGAAGCCGTCACAGCACAGGGCGAAGACCTGGAGACGTACCGCAAAGAGCAGGAGACATACTTCCATTACACAGACGAAGGACTGGAGATCGGCAAAAAGGAAGAGGGCGGCGCCATGCCTTTTTCGACCATGCTGTCGAACAAGCGCCTGGAATTTCGTCAGGACGGAAGGGCGGTCGCATACATTCAGTACGACAAGCTGCACATACTGAATGTCGAAGCGGTCAGGCGCTGGTCAGTAGGAGCTGCAGAGGACGGCGGATATTTTGATTTCATTTCTACGCAGTACGGCATGGGCGTCAAATGGAGAGAAGCGCAGGAGACCGGATCCGACACTGTGCAGGCGACCGCGATGCTGCTGTCGACACCGGTCAGGAAGGCGCGCCGGCCTGTCCGATACAGTCAGCTGATCGACGCCGAGGGCGTTTTCAGAATGGAGGGCGAAGGTGGCATCCACTAAATTCACATTTCCGATTAAAGACGGCTTCATGGCGTCAGCGTGCAGTGCGTACGGCGCCGTAAACGGAGATACAACAAAAATTTTTTGGGTAGAGCTGCATGGGTCGTGGCTATCTTCGCCGTCGCCCAGGAAATTTCCGAAGACGGCAACAATCGACGGCAAGGTGTACAGATGGACGATCCAGGAGACGGCCGAAGCGTTCGGGGAAAAATACGTGAAGACGGCAAAGTTAAACACCGGGCAGGGCTTCCTGGTAATTAACAAGCCTTTTTTCACGATAGAGTGCGGAGGCAAGACGGGCACCTATTCTTTTTACGATCTGGGAAAACTGGAATCTGGATGGATGTGGGACCCGGAAGCGTCCGACATTGAGATCGATGGAAAACAAAAGGTGCCGATCAATATCGAAAACGGGACAGGCATCGAGCTGTCGGCAGATGCGACATACAGGTTCACCTGGTCGCTGGGAAACAGGTCATACAGCACGACAAAAAGCATCACGGCAGGAAAAACAAGGATCGAGACAAGTTACCAGGTCCCTAAAGAATGGAACGACCAGATCACCGCAGCACAATCCGGAATGATGTATCTGAAGATTGAAAGCATTTTCGGGACACAGGTCTATCAGTCCATGGAGGCGTACATACATGCCAGCGTGCCGGATGACTGCGTGCCGGTCATCAATTCCATCACAGTCGCGGATAAACGCGGCCGCGTGCCGGCAGCCTGGAAAATGTTCGTGCAGGATCAGTCAAATGTCGCACTGACCGCCATGGACGCGTCGATCTCTTACGGGTCAGCGATCAAGTCCGTGGTGATGGAAGTTGGTGAAAAGAAATATACAGGCACGACAGACGACCTTCCGGCGTCCGGGACCTTCAAAGACTACGGCGTGGTGGACATCACAGTCACAGTCACAGACGGCAGAGGGAGGACCGCAGAGAAGACGGCAAAGATCACGGTCGTCGAGTACAGCCCGCCGACGCTGTCAGTCGATTCGATGCGCTGCGGATCTGACGGATCCATCGAGAACGAGGGCGTCTATTTTCTGGCCATGACAGATTCGACGTGGAGCGGGTGCAATGGGAAGAATGTCCCGACGCTGACAATCGCCTACAAGCTGACAAGCGAGCGGAACTATAGAACGCCGAAGTCGTTGACGCCGGGCGAAGGCGTGACGACGGTATGCGGCGGGGATCTGGACACGGAATTCAGTTATGACGTGCAGTACATTCTGAAGGACACATTTAATACGGTCACAGTGATCGACTATGTTTCCACAGCTGTCTACCTGATGCACTTCCTGCATGGAGGGCGCGGCGTGGCCTTCGGATCAAAGGCGACGATGGAAAACTATGCGGACTTCGCATTCAATGCGATCTTCCGGGGGACGTGCGAATTTGAGAAGCCGAACGGGGAGACTGTCACGATCGCGCAGATCATAGAAAAGTTAGGACTGTAGAAAGGAGGGTGCAGACATGAGCCTGAACAGAGTGATCAAACGCCTGAAGATAGAAATGTCAGGATCCACAAAGCAGTACCAGGTATCAGCAAAACAGCACGACAGGGCGACCAGGTACGTCGAAGTGGAACTGTTGGACAACGGCGCGGCCTACGAGATCCCGGCGGGATCAAACGTCACGGCCTACATCGAAAAGCCGGACCTGACACGCGCATATTCTCCGTGTACGTTTGCGGGTTCTGTCGTCACGATGGAGCTGGCATCGCAGACGCTGGCGGCAGCAGGGACGGCGCTGGCAGAAATCGAAGTGAAGTCCGGGGACATGACCGAAGTCATCACGTCCTGCACGTTCGAAATCGAGATCGAACCGTGCGTCAAGGACGAAGACGCCATCATATCCGGGGACGAAATGTCGCTGTTCGACGCGACCATGAAGGCATACGCGGAAGCGGAAGCCGCCCGCGTGACCGCAGAGAACGCCAGAAAGACGGCAGAGAACAGGCGCGCCAGCGCAGAGACAGCCCGCGTAAACGTGGAGAAGTCCCGCGTGACCGCAGAAGAAGCGCGTGTCGAAGCAGAGAACGCCCGCGTGACCGCAGAGAACGCCCGCGTGACCGCAGAGAACGGACGCGTTACAGCAGAGAACACGCGGCAGGAGAACGCGACGATCGTCCTGAACAAGGCGAATGAAGCCGTGGAGATCGCAAGCCAGATCAATGAAGCGTCGTACATCTACGACAGCGACAACGATGTGAAATATGCGTATGCGATCTACGCGCAGCGGGGCGTCCCACACATGTCACTGACAAAGATCACAGC
>Ga0326511_10001920_pt1 | contig 17078 bp, 17 predicted proteins | sample 0_2496_0518_D_FD_203701 | JGI IMG/M metagenome (GOLD analysis project Ga0326511, IMG submission 203701) | Bovine rumen microbial communities from UC Davis, California, United States - 0_2496_0518 | ecosystem: Host-associated > Mammals > Digestive system > Stomach > Rumen | place: USA...
GATTGTGTGTCCTGATTCATGATAGGCTATTGCTGCTTCCCTCAAATCTATACTTTTACTCATAATTCTATTATATCACATCTTCATATCAATTTCAAGTAGGATGACTATATAATCCTTTCGTGGTTGATTATTTTTGCACTTTAATTATACCACAATTTTCACCGCCTGGAAACTACTTTCCAAGCGGTACTTTTTCATTCTATTCTTTTAGGGGCTTGCAACAGCCCCTGATAAAATATAATCATATTCAATTTGTATGAGAACTGAGTTTTTCTTTCAAAAGCCTGATAATTTCAGCATCAGTATTAAAATCAAATTTTCTGGCGAACAGCATATTTTCCGGTGCTGAAAGAAGTTCTTCCAGATCGGAACTCTGAAAGATATAAGGTCTGCCACGTTTCCAGTCCACATACCGGAGACAGTTATTTACAATCGTATCTGCATAAGGGGAACGATAGGCCATTGTCTGTAAAAAGACTTCATCGACACACCAGCCATAATGACATAATTTCTGTACTTCCGGTTCACAGCTGACGATATAATCAGCCATTTCTTTTGAGATGCTGAACCATTGTGTTCCTTTATGCAGTGGATAATTCAGATTTTTTGTACGATCAATCCGGAGCAGCTTTTGAATTCTGAGAGAGAGTTCTTCTATTATTTTATATCCCAGTTTATGAAAGGGATTTTCTTTAGTCCATTTACCGAGATGTTCCTGCATGAAATGATAATACCGGACTCTGTCATAAATAAAATGCTCGGGTTGTTTTTCGGCGAAATCATGAAGATCAATAAAATTTTCCCCCATGTGATTCCGGAAAAAAGTATTAATCTGTTCAGCGGTCTTGATGGGCATATCCACGCCGGAAATCAGATGAAAAAAGGCATATTCCTGTTTGACGGCTTCTTTCAGAAGCTGATATTCACAGTCGATCTGACTATATGCTCCCCATGTACAATTGACTCTTCCGACAAAATAAACAGAAGATTTCCGGCACAGATTCTGAAAACGTGACTGATCGAAATCTTTAACTTTTGCATCAATATGAAGATAGAAATCATTTTCTTCATGATCCAGCAAAGTCAGAATGCTTTCCAGAATCTGAAAATTATTATGTGCTATGATAAGAAATGCATTCAATTTCATAGTTTTCTTCTGCCTTTCATTTTTTGGTTCTTTTTAATAAATTAAGAAAAATATGATATTCTTTTGTGACTATCAACAAAACAACAAACAGGACTGTCAGATACACGCCTTTTATAATAAAAGAAATATAAATATTTTCAATACTCAGCATATCAGTAAAAATTCCTAATGCACAAGCAGCCATCATCACGATAAATATTATAACTTCTTTTGAAAGATCTTTATAATATTTCATGAGCGAATCATCAAAGCCGTCTTTTATCAGCATGGTAGAAGCAGTAAGATAATGCAGAACATAGGCTACACCTACACAAATAGAAAGGCCCTTGATATCTCCGAAAAAGAAAATTCCGGTCAGAATTGCAATTACAGAAATGACCGTATTAAGCAGACCGTTCTGAAAAAGCAGTTTCGTATTTCCCAGTGACTGGAAAATTGCACCACTGCTGGAATTGATCATACGGAAAATAATACAGATGCTGAGTAACTGAAAGCATATAACAGAACTTTCCCATTGACTTCCGAACATGATATAAATAATTTCACGTCCTGCCAGAATACAGGCGGCTTCTGCATAACAGCCCAGAAGTGCCAGCAATTTGACGATCTTGATATATTTTGCATACATTGTATTTTTATCTGATTGAAAATCTGATAAAATCGGATGCAGTACCGGCGAAATAACTCCTGTCAGATTATTAATCGGATATAACGTCAGATTATAGGCTTTGTTATAATACCCAAGTTCTGCCGCACCGAAAAATTTTCCGGTCAGAAGATTATCCAGATTTGCTGCAAAATAATTCACAAAATTAAATGCAAACTGATAACCGGAATAATTTGCAATTTTCCTGATGCTTTCCATCTGTACTTTTGCATGGAACTTTGGCCGGACAGAAGCAAAATTCCATATAAAAGTAAACAATGCAGAAAAAATAGTCTGAAATACCAGTGCATAATATCGCAAGCCTAACTTTGCAAGAATAATTGCAATCACTGCGGCAGCAACATAAACTACAACAGTCCGCACGGCGATGGTAACAAACTGCTTGTTACGATTCAGCACTCCGTTAGGGACCATATTCATCGAATTAAAAAACAATGAAATACTTAACAGCATCGAAACCGGAATATACAGATTATCTTTGTAAAACCATGCAATCCCGAAAGAAAGCAAGGCAAATATCAGAGACAATGCCAGAGAAATATACACAGTAGCAGAATAGATATTATCAATATCTTCTTTTGTAAGTGATTTGTTCTGTATAATAGCAGTACCAAAACCCATATTGGAAAGCGTCATAAAAAACGTACTGAATACAGTTACAACTGCAACAACGCCATAATCTTCAGCAGTCAGTACACGGGATAATATTGCAGTGACAATCAGCTGAATAATAACTGTAGAATATTTCCCGATTGCATTGATCACAGCAGCTTTTTTTAAATCCATGATTCTCTTCCTTTCTGAAACAGCAATTACAGTTGCCGGATATATGCTTTCAGGGATTGTATTATATGCTTATATCTGAACAGCTGTTTGTCATATTGATTCGTATGCGAAGCATTTGTTGCAACAGCCTGTAGATGATGCACCTGATAAGACGGATCATAAACCATGGAAAGATGTTTTTTATCACAGCGAAGTTTTAAAATATCTTCTTCCATATATAAAAACGTAGACGGGTCATATGGCTCGGAATAATTCCGGAAATATCTGTTTGAGAAGATCTGGAACGAACCATGCAGAGTCTTATCATGATGTACTTGCTGATACTGTTCATTTTCCCATGTAGGATAGCCGGAATATTTTGAATAATGCAGAAATTTCTTGATCACAGATTTAAAATATTTTATCTGGATTTCTCTTAATTTTTTCTGACAAGCTGCTTTATCCTGTGAAAAATTTTCACACGGACTCTGATGAAATTTTCCGTTTACGGAATAGACATCCGGCCCCAGTACTGAAAACTGATATTTTTCATAACAATCTGCAATCCATTGATATAGCCCCTCTTGCGGGAGAAGAATATCATCATTAGAGATCACTATAAAATCCGGCTGCATCTGTTTCAGGAGTTCCTGACAGCCGAAATTATTTCCATTCGCAAAGCCCAGATTTTTTTCAGTCTTGATTACCAGAATATCCGATCGGTTTTCATATTCTTTCCGGAGTACTTCATAAGACTCGTTCGGCGAGCCGTTATCAATAATGACATACTGGATTTCAAACCCGTTTTTTTCCTGTTTTTCAAAAGAAGCAACTGTTTCTATCGTTGTCTGATAGGCAAGATAATTCAGGATTACAATTCCAATTTTCTGCAATGTTTTTTATCTCCTTTCTGTACAAAATATTTTCTGATACTGTCTTCCAGCTTCGAGGGCTGTTTCTGATTCAGCTGTGAAAGTACGACAGAGAAAAGCAGATAGACCGTATTGATTCCGATTACTTCATAAGAAAATCCGGAAAATAAAATCAGAAAAAGAATAATATAACTTATATCTCTGGTTTGAATATCATTTTTATAAAATAAATAAAATGCATATCCGAAGAATGTCATAAAAGTACAAAAGCCGAATATTCCGAAATCTATCATGACTGTCAGGAATTGATTATCAATTGCCTTAACCCATCCCGACATTGTGGGATGTACTCTCAGATAACAGATAGCAAAGCCATTTCCTCCTCCGAAGAAAAAGAAACGCAAACCATATCTCTGATAAATCTGTCCCAGAATGGAAAGATTAGAAAGTCTTGCTCCATAAGGAGATTTAGAGTCATTATTAATCGTACGTTTCAGAATAATTTCTCTTGCCTCTTCAAAAACGGGCAGTACCATAAAAAGAATTATGACTACAGCAATCAGAATAATAATTCCGATGCTGATCAGTATTTTTTTAAGTGAAATATCAAATGTTTTTTTCTGTTTGATTTTCTTCTTGGAAAAAATCATAAGAACTGCTACTATCGCCAGAATCCAGCTTGTTCTTGACTGCGTGAAAACAATATTGAGAAAAAACAGAAGATATGCTGCTATATTCAGAATCTTGAATTTATAAGGCATATAATATAAGGCAATTCCTCCGCACAGCAACAGCATACTATAATGAATCGGGTGCATAAAAAACAACATAGTCCGATATTCTTTCAGCGTAATATCTCCCATTGTTTCAAAATTTCTTAATATATCGGCCGAATGAATCAGCTTCATGTAGACCTGTTTTTTAGTAATAAATTCAAATAACCCCAGACAGGAGCAGAGCAACATGAAATTGCGATATAAAGAAAAAAATTTTTCACAGAGATCTTTGCCCTTCAAAAAATTTGCCATAGGCAGAGGGAGCAGGGATGTGAAAACAACTGTCAATAAAAAAATAGACCGGCTATAATTATACACACCTGAATAACACAGAAAGCCCATTATTGTAGATACCAGTGCAAAAACAGAAAACAGCATCCAGAGCAATTGAAGCTTATCCGGCAGAACGATTTTTCTGGTGAGACACATTCCCAGACCTCCTGTCAGAATCCAGACAGCTCCGATTGCATAGACTGAACTGGTCTGTGTCAGCAACAGTGCGAAAACAAGCCAGCATCCGAATAAAATTTTTGGATAAATCGTTTCTTTCAATTTCATAAATACTCTCCTCGGATATTATTGCTTTTTTAATTTGACTGCATAAAACATATGCAATAAATGCAGTCGGGATAAAATCATCTTTGCCAGATCTGCCTTGCTTTTTGTAATCTTGTATTTTTTTTCATACTCTTCTGCATATGCAGAAGAAACTATTGTTTTCTGAAAAGCGATTTTTTCCAGAAGACTCGCCTGAAATGCCGGATATTGCTCAAATCTGTCCTGATACACATCATAGAACCGCTGGAGTAATGCAATAATTTTTTCATGATTCTGTCCGGAAGTAATAGAATCATTCTGCAAATATACATCTACTAATACAGATGCATCAAAACAGAATACATGATCCTGAGCCGCACGGATAATCCAGTCCCAATCCTGTCGTGCTTTGAGTCCGGCAGTGAACTGATATTTTTCACATACACTGCGTTTAGCAAGAATTGTCTGAGTGCTGACCAGCGATTCTGTCAGCAGTGATTCATATGCAACAATTCCTTCCGGAAGATCAGGAAAAAAAACATCTTTTTCAGAAGCATAATCAAATCTTTGCATACGACAGAAACATACATCTGCATGATATTTTTCCAGTGTTGCAAGTTGTTTTTCCAATTTATCAGCATGCCATGCATCATCGCTGTCCTGAAAAGCAATATATTCTCCTCTGGAACAGGAAATGCCTGTATTACGGGCCACACAAGCTCCCTGATTTTCCTGCCGGACATATCTGACTCTGTTATCATTCAGAGATTTTACAACTTCTTCCGTATTATCAGAAGAGCCGTCATCTACAATAATCAATTCAATTTCCTGATATGTCTGATTCAGGACGCTTTCTGCTGAACGCCTGATTCTGTCGGCACGGTTATAAGACGGGATTACTACTGAAATCATGTTTTTTCTCCTTGTTATACAAATAAAACCATCCAGATTTTTGCCGGAGATTTGCTGATAAGATTATTATTTAAATAATATTGCATCCGCTTTAATTTCTGCGGATTCTCAATTGCCTGACAAAAATTTTGAATATAGGCATAATATGCATTTTCCGGCTCTAGAAAACTGTGAATTTCCCGTACGAGAGCCTGTTCCAGTCTGATACTGTCACGGACATAGCCGAATTTCCGGCCTGAAAGCAGATCGCCGGCTTGTGAAAGTACAAACTGCATACCACTTTTCTTTTTTGCCCCTACAGAATTATTTCCGTGCTGACGATAAAGAATAGTCGGTTCTTCCAGAAAAATAATATCTCCATAAAGTCTTGCAAGCAGAATAGCACCCCAGTCATGCAGAGTCAGTTTCATGAGTTCACTATGCTGATTACAGAGCAGTGCAAGCGGCTGATTTAGCATCATAGTACAGCCGGCGGCAATATTTTTTTTCAGAAGCTGTTCCAGTTTATCCAGATGCGGATTACGATTTTCGATCTGATAATATGACGGTGAAATTTCTTCAAGCTCTGCATTCACGACTCTGAGATCTGTAAAAACAGCAAGAGGTTTGCCGGCCTGTTCCTGTTTTTTCATTGTCTGATATGTTTTTTCGATCTTATCCGGAAGCCATACATCATCCTGATCGGAGAACATAATATATGCTTCCTGATAGCCTTGTGACAGCATATAAATAAAATTAGCAGCTGCTCCGCCGGTAGGGGGATGAGAAAGCAAGACAAATTTTTCGGGATATGCTTCTGCAAACTGTTTCAGAACAGAGACAGTATTATCTCCGGAGCCGTCATCATGAATATAGCATACAAAATCCTGAAATGTCTGTTTCAGCAGAGAATCAAGCTGTTCTTTCAGATAAGCTCCGCCGTTGTAAGTTGCAAGAAGCACAGCAATTTCAGCCATTTTTCTGATCCTCCAGCATCATCTGCCGTAACAGTTCCAGAGAATCCAGAACCCGTTCACATTTTTTCACCATTTTTGCGGCATAAGAACCGGCAACGGCATCAGTAGCCACATCTTCATGATGAAAAATCTGTACAGAGGGATCATAAATCTGAAGCATTCCGTCACGAATGCACTCATAATCCAGAATCTGAGATTCACAATAGAATTCCGTTTCAGGATACAATGCATAGGCACGTTTCGCAATAAACAATTCTGAAAAAATCAGACAGGAGCCATGCAGAGTCACATCAGTCTGACGAGTTGCAATAAATTTTTCTTTATTTTCCGCTTTCTTTTTTCCGTAATACAGATCAGAAATCAATTTAGAACTTCTCAGCATGCCTTTAAGCCTGAGTTTCAGAGTATTATCTTTAGTTTGCTGTACATCTTTGACATGCTGATCAATTTCTTGAATTGTCCGGATATGATCAGGCTCAGGATTCTGATGTTTTTCAGCCGAAGTAGAATAGACATCAGGGCCAAGAACAAAAAAATGTGTTTCGTCATAGATCGCCTGAATTTTTTTCAGAAAATCATGCTGACGAATTTCCATATCATTATTCATTGCCACGATAAAAGCGGGTTTATATTTTTCTTTTGCGAAATCATATCCGAAATTGATTCCTTTGGCATAGCCGGCATTGGTTTGATTTTTAATCACATCCACACGGGATTCATGACAATAAGTATCTGTCAGAACGGCAAAAGAATCATTCGGCGAACAATTATCTACAATAATGATTTGCAGTTCTCCTTCTACATTTTTAAGAATAGAATTAACAGTGCTGATAGTTTCTTCTGCTACCAGATAATGCAGGATTACAAAACAAGTCATTTTAAATTCCTGATCCTTTCTATAATAAAATTCACTTGTTCCTCTAAGGGGCGATGCATATCAATACAAAAATTTTCCGTGATATTACCGCAGCGATTCCGGAGGACAGAAAGCTGCTGTTCATATAAATTCAAATAATCTGTCAGTTTTTCGCCTTTTAATATATCAATTGCAGAATCATTTCTGTTTCGCTGTATAATACGGCGATAGGCTTCTGTTGTACTGCACTCACAATTCATGAGTATAATTTTTCTGTCAGAGCACAAAATCTGTTTCAGAAGATTTTCCAATACAGCTGTATCCACATCACGGGTTACACAGACAGAGACAAGAGCCTGAAGAAAGCCCTCGTCAGTCAGAATCATTTCATTTTTCTGTGTTCTGTATATCCGGAATAAATAGACCAGATACATAATACTGATCGTATCTTCATAATGATTGATCGTCTCTGCCGCATTCACGGGCACAGCAGAAAAGAGTTTTCGGCATGTCCGATAAAAAGAAAAATTAGCAGGTAAAAACTGCACCAGAAAGCGACCGGCTTTCAGAAACAGTTTAGCAAGTCCTGATTTCTGCTCTCCTCGGAATTCAGCTACACCGATATATCTGATATTTTCTTTATATTTTGCGGCAACTGCCTGCTTGACGGTAGATTTGCCACATCCGGGCAATCCGTTCAGTTCTATTATCATACAGGAGAATTCCTTTCTGTCTTACGACTGATAAATAGAAATCAGCTGTTGATAATTATCTTCCGGCAGATATTTTGCCTCGTAATCAAGACGGGCATTTTTTCCCATTACTACGCACTGTTCCGGAGAATTCCACAGAGTACGGATTTGTTCTGCAAAGCCGTTCACATCGCCAAGCTTTATTTTATAGCCGTTATAACCATTTTCAATTGCTTCTTCTGAAAAGCCGAGATCTGTAGCGATCAGTGCATTTCCCAGACTTTCCGATTCGATCTCTACCATCGAGCAGCCTTCATACCAGATTGAGGGAAACACGACAAATTCACCGCCTTTGACGATAGAAAGGCATTTATCATGCTGTGTATAGCCAAGAAAATATATATTCTTATGTTTTTCCGCCCATGCTCTGAACTCATCTTCCAGCGGTCCGCCGCCCATGACAACCAGAGGAATCTCCGGAAGTTTTTCCCAGATTTTCATCAGAACACGAATTCCCTTTTCTTCTCCGATACGGCCGTAGAATACTACATATCGTTCCGGAAGTTCAGAAAAATGCTGTGCCTGAAGTCCGGCCTCGGCATCGGGAACGAAATTATATTTCTTAATCATTTTTTCAGGACTGAAGCCGACTTCTCTCAATAATTTCATCTGATTTTCATTCAGGCAGATATATTTATCAATCTGCTTATAAAAGCTTTTCCGGATTCTGTGATATTTAAAAATAAATGCTACAATCAGGCTCTGGAATTTAGAGCCTTTGAAGCAGCCATAGCGACACATTCTGAAATAATGTCCGTCTCCGCAAAGATTGCATAATTCCGTCCCTCGCAGTGATGTCGCACAGGGACAGACAAAACGGGTATCATGCAATGTTGCTACCACACGACAGCCGTTTCGTTTAGCGGCATACAGCACTGACGGTGAAAGCAAGGGGAAAAATGTATGAATATGGACAACATCCGGCTTTTCTTTCCGGATGATGTCCTGTACATTCCGGTAATTCCGGAATGACCAGAGCATTCCAAAAGCAGTTTTCAGCTTGCCGAATGCACCGGCATTATCAAACTCATCATTACATACTGAATAGCGGACGACCTGATGACCATGAGCTTCCAGCAAAGCAGTTTCGCTTTTAAATACCTGATCATCACCGCTGGCAGAACCTTTTCTGTGAAAGTTATGAATTGCAAGAATTTTCATAATATTCCTCTTATTTCAAAAACAATTTTTCATATTCGCCGCAGATGAATTCCCAGCTATAAGCTTCCTGAATCCGCTTTGAAGATAATTTTCCGTATTTATGAATGACTTCTTCTGAAAGTGCATCAGCTTTTCCGATCAATTCTGCCAGACTGCCTTCTTTTTTACTCCAGTAAAGAGCAGATTTTTCAGCAACTTCACGATTGAAGCCGACATTCAGGAGCAGATTGAGATCAGTAGAGCCGAGAGCTTCCAGCAGACTGGGATTAGTACCGCCGACTTCATGACCATGAAAATAGCCATATGCATTTTCACGGATTTTCATCAGCAATTCTTTATCATAAACAGTTCCGACAAATTTAATCCGGCTATCCTGATCAAAACCTGTTTTTTTCTTGAGTTCTTCCAGAAATTTATCAGATACGTTTGTGATCAGTGCAAAATTTTTCTTAGTTTTGCTATGCATAAACTCACGGATCATAGTTTCATAATTATTTTCCGGAACAAACCGGCCGACAACAAGATAATATTCTTTTGCCCTGAGTCCTTTTTTCTGATACCATGCGAGTAATTTCTGGTCATCATCTGCGAGTGTACTTTTTCTGGTTTCTGCACCATAGGCAATAAAAGTAGTAACAGGCGAATACTGTGCATAGCTTTGCTGAATATATTTTTCAATATTCTTACTGTCACAGACGAGCAGATCGCTGTATTTCACCATCAGCTGTTCAGAAATTTTCCAGTATTTTCTGACCGGAGCACTCCATTTTGCCCGCATCCACTCATGACCATCCGGATTGACATAGACTTTACCGCCCAGCTCATGAATCTTTCTGACATATTTATTGAAAAAAGGCCCGATACGGCAGGCAAGGACATAGACAACCGGTTTTTTAATCTGATGATTCCGGATATAATCAATACAATACTGTAACGCATCTGTATCATAAAAAATTGCCTGTGCAGAGCCTATCTTTTTCCGGAGGATTTTAAAGCAATGTGCATTATGATATGTAAATTCTCCGGTTTCTCCGGCATCATCCACGGCACAGGCCACATGATATTTAATATCAGGATGATTCTGATGATATTCTGTCAGTTTATCTACAAACGTTTCATAACCGCCGTAATTTCCGGGGATTCCTTTCGAGCCCACAATAAACACATGCTGCATTGCTTTCACCTCTGTTTCTTAGAATGTAAATGTATTTTCCAATGTCTGCCACCGCTTGTCTTTTTCAGAAAGATTCAGAGCTGTGCCGTCTGCGAGTGTATAGCCGGTACTGTCTGCACTGCCGGAATAAGAACCTGTCAATTCAGGCCATTCGATTCCGATAGCAGGATCATTCCATGCCAGACCACCTTCATCATTAGGATGCCAGAAATCATCGCATTTATAGCAGAATTCTGCAATCTCCGAGAGCACCAGAAAACCATGTGCAAAGCCCTTGGGAATCAGAAATTGCTTTTTATTTTCTTCTGTCAGCTCTACACCGAACCATTTTCCATAAGTCTGAGAATCTTTCCGAAGATCGACTGCAACATCAAAAACACGGCCTTTGATCGCACGGACAAGCTTTGTCTGCGGAAATTGTTTCTGAAAATGCAGACCACGCAGAACGCCTTTTACTGAACAGGATTGATTATCCTGTACGAATGTAATATCAATACCGGCTTCCTGCATATCACGCTGACTGTAAGTTTCCATGAAATAGCCTCTGTTATCGCCATGAACTGCCGGTGTGATGACACAAAGGCCCTCGATACCACCGACATTTTTTTCTACTGTAATCTGTCCCATTATTTTCTCCAATCAATATTTGTATTTAATTTTTTATTAATACCGCCGATTAAAATATTTGTTTCTTCAAATGATTTTGAAACCAGAGCATTCATTGCAACTACAGAATCATCTGAAATTCTTGTTCCCTTCAATATTTTTGCATAACTTGCAATCCAGATATGATTTCCGATTTGTATTTCTTCATATTTTTCATTGAATGTTCCATTTTTTTGCCCTATTTCATGACCATCACCATCAATAACAAGAGCATTCCAGCCGATCAGCACATCATCACCAAATAAGACAGACTTGCCTGCATTAAGAATACAGTTGGAATTGCATGAAAAATTCTTTCCAAAAGTAACATGACCACTGACAACCAGCTGTGTGCCTTTGGAAAAAGTTGCATTTCCCTTGAATATCATTTTTGCCGTATCTGCAACATCCCAATAAGTTGTTTGTCCCAAAGCAAACGAACCATTTTTGCCGACAAGTATCCGACAAGCATCCTGTTCCAGAGAAATACAATCAGGTTTTCCCATTTTTCCTATTTTTACATCACGATAAACCCGAAACGGAAACTTTTTTCCCTTGAAATAATAAAGATTAAAATACAGCGTTTTCAGCAGGGATAATTTAAAAAACTCCATTTTTCCACCCTTAAAAATATTTATAATTTCTCTCTATCTAAATACGCAATCCGGTAAAATATCAATTTATTTCTGTGAAATCTCTTTCAGATACCTTGCAAGAGCATCCTGCCATGCTGGAAGGGGCGTAAAACCGTTTTCAACAAGTTTTGATTTATCCAGTCTGGAATTGAACGGTCTCGATGCTTTCGAGAGTCCATATTCTTCCGTTGTTACGGGAATTACTCTGGTTTTCATACCTGCCTGCCGATAAATTTCACAGGTGAAATCATACCAGCTGATATATCCGCCCTCATTGGTAGCATGATACCAGCCATATTTATCAGTCTCTGCCATATCCGCAAGCAGAACAGCAAGATCAGGTGTATATGTCGGTGTTCCGATCTGATCATTGACTACACGGACTTCATCATGATTCTGTCCGACCCGAAGCATAGTTTTAATAAAATTATTCCCGTTCTTGCCGAATACCCATGCAATACGGACGATATAGAATTTCTCCAGCAGTTCCGAAACGGCAAGTTCGCCCTCCAGTTTGGATTTTCCATAGATATTCAAAGGAGCATATTCTTTACAGTCAGGCTGCCAGGGTTCTGTTCCCTGACCGTTGAATACATAATCTGTAGAAATATAAATCATACGGGCATCAATTTTTTTGCAGACTTCTGCAATATTACGGGTACCCTGTGCATTGACAGCATATACTTTCGATTGATTTTCTTCATCCTCAGCGGCATCAACAGCAGTCCATGCCGCACAATGAATGATTACATCGGGTTTAATTTCTGTCAGTACTTTTTCAATGGCAGATTTATCTGTAATATCCAGAGAAACATAAGCAAAATCAGCTTCTGTCGATTCTGCAATATCACTGCCGATTGCCTGATAATTACGTCCGGCGAGTTCCAGCACGACATCATAGCCAAGCTGACCGTTTACACCTGTTACAAAAAATTTCAAGTTCTCACTTCTTTCATGAATTCGGATTTGAAAAAATCACATCTTCTCTTGTCCAGCGGATTCCCTCTTTGACCACATGTGCCGGATGTCCCACGACAAGCGTATTAGCGGGTACATCTTTTGTCACGATCGTACCTGAGCCGATAATAGCACCGTCTCCGATTGTCATACCTTTCATGACAGTACTGTCAGGGGCAATCCAGATATGATTTCCAAGCACGACATGTTTTGCCAGATTGATTCTTTTGCCGTCTGCATTATAAATCGGATGAGAATCGCTTGTTCTGATGATAATATGATTAGAAAACATACAGTCATTGCCGATCGTGACAGACATATCTTTTTCCTGTGCATTTACCTGACATTCTCTGGTAAATGTCACGCCGTCACCTATTGTGATAACAGCGTTTTCACCCTCTACCCAGAAAGAACATCCTGCACCGACACGGCAGTTTGCTCCGAAAATAATTTTATTATTTCTGCCACGCATATGAATCACAGTATCATTCAGAACCGTATCAGAACCGACAATCAATTCATGTCCGGAACCCTCAATTTCTTTCCGGATTCTGATAGCCCCATGATTGGTAATACGGACTTTTCCACGGAAAGATGTTGTTTTTTTATATAAATTCCAGAGCAGACGATTGCGAAACAACAGCTGTTTCAGCAGATTCATTCTGCAAGGCCTTTGTTTCCGTACATTTTTTCATAATAATTCTGGTATTCACCGGAGATGATAGTTTCCCACCATGTTTTATTATTAAGATACCATTGGATTGTTTTCTTGATACCATCTGCAAATTTTGTTTCCGGCAGCCAGCCGAGTTCGTTATGAATCTTAGTCGGGTCGATCGCATAACGCATATCATGACCTTTTCTGTCTTCTACATGAGTGATCAGGCTTTCCGGTTTGCCGAGTTCTTTGCAGATAAGCTTGACAATATCAATATTTTTCATTTCGTTATGACCGCCGACATTATAGACTTCACCGACTCTGCCTTTATGAATAATCAAATCAATCGCACGGCAGTGATCTTCCACATAGAGCCAGTCACGGACATTCAGCCCCTCGCCATAAACAGGAAGCGGCTTATCATTCAGAGCATTGGCGATCATCAGAGGAATCAGCTTTTCAGGGAAATGATAAGGCCCGTAATTATTGGAACATCTGGAAATTGTCACAGGCAAGCCATAGGTTCTGTGATAAGCAAGTACAAGCAGATCAGCACCGGCTTTGGAACTTGAATAGGGACTGCTTGTATGAATCGGAGTTGTTTCTGTAAAGAACAGATCAGGACGATCAAGCGGAAGATCTCCATACACTTCATCTGTGGAAACCTGATGATAACGCTGAATTCCATATTTGCGACAAGCATCCATCAGAGTGGCTGTACCGATGATATTAGTCTGCAAGAAAATCTCAGGATTTTCAATTGAACGATCGACATGAGATTCAGCCGCAAAATTGACAACAATATCAGGTTTTTCTTCTTCAAACAGCTTGTAAATGCCCTCACGGTCGCAGATATCCAGTTTCACAAAGCGGAAATTCGGATTGTTCATTACGGGTTCGAGGGTAGAAAGATTACCTGCATATGTCAGCTTATCCAGACAGATAATCCGGTAATCCGGATAGGTATTCAACATATGAAATACGAAATTTGCACCGATAAAGCCGGCACCGCCAGTTACGATAATAGTCATGAAATATATTCCTCCTGATTAATACTGTACTTTGCCTTCAGCAACTGCTTTCAGATGTGCACCGTAGGGAGATTTGCCATATCTTGCCGCAGATTCCAGAAGTTTTTCTTTGGAAATCCATTTATTGATATAAGCAATTTCTTCGGGTGCAGAAATTTCAATTCCCTGCCGGTTCTGTACCATCTGTACGAAATTGGATGCCTCGATCAGACTGTCCATTGTACCGGTATCCAGCCATGCAAAGCCTCTGCCGAGCAACTGTACATCAAGATTTTTCTCATGCAGATACATCTCGTTCAGAGTTGTAATTTCAAGTTCTCCTCTTGCCGAGGGTTTCACCTGATTTGCCTTTGCACTCACACCAGCCGGATAGAAATATAGACCGGTAACTGCATAATTACTTTTCGGATCAGCCGGTTTTTCTTCGATAGAAAGTGCATGACCGTTTTCATCAAAATCCACTACGCCGAAACGTTCAGGATCGGGAACGTAGTAGCCGAATACAGTTGCTCTTGCATGTTCCTCGGCATTTTTCTTAGCAGTCCGGAGAATTGTACCGAAGCCATTGCCATAGAAAATATTATCGCCGAGCACCATAGCACAGGCATCATTGCCGATAAATTCTTCTCCGAGAATAAAGGCCTGTGCGAGACCATCCGGAGAAGGCTGGACTTTATAGCTCAGCTGAATGCCATATTGTGAACCGTCACCGAGAAGCTTTTCAAAATTCGGTAAGTCTGTCGGTGTAGAAATGATCAGGATTTCCTTGATTCCTGCCAGCATGAGCGTGGACAGCGGATAATAGACCATTGGTTTATCATAAACCGGAAGAAGCTGTTTGGATGTCACCATTGTCAGCGGATATAATCTTGTGCCAGAACCTCCGGCGAGAATAATGCCTTTCATAATAAAATCACTCAATCCCTTCTGAAAATATCTCTTGTATATACTTTATTCTGCACATCTTCCAGACAAGTATCATAACGATTAGCAATGATAGTATCACTCTGTGCTTTGAACTGTTCCAGATCATTGACTACCAGACTGCCGAAAAACGTATCTCCATCTTTCAAAGTCGGTTCATAGATAATCACTTTCGCACCCTTGGCTTTGACACGTTTCATAATTCCCTGAATACTGCTCTGACGGAAATTATCAGAATTACTTTTCATTGTCAGACGATAGACACCGATTGTAACATTTTTTTCTTTTTCCCTGTCATAAGCAGAATTATTATCATAAGCATAATATCCGGCCATCTGGAGCACTCTGTCAGCAATAAAATCTTTTCGGGTGCGGTTAGAAGCAACAATTGCCTCGATCAGATTTTCAGGAACATCTTTATAATTAGCGAGTAACTGTTTTGTATCTTTCGGCAGACAATAGCCGCCATAACCAAAAGAAGGATTATTATAATGTGTTCCGATTCTGGGGTCAAGGCATACACCGTCAATAATCTGCTGTGTATTCAGGCCTTTCATTTCTGCATAAGTATCCAGTTCATTAAAATAGCTGACACGGAGTGCAAGATAGGTATTCGCAAATAATTTGACGGCTTCTGCCTCTGTGAAGCCCATAAAGAGTGTATCAATTTCTTCTTTCAGAGCACCTTGCTGAAGCAATGCGGCGAATTCATGTGCGGCATTGACAAGGCGTTCGTCATTCATATCTGTACCGACAATGATACGGCTTGGATAAAGATTATCATAAAGAGCCTTGCTTTCACGCAGGAACTCGGGACTGAAAATAATATTCCTGCTGCCTGTTTTTTCACGGATATGCTGTGTATAGCCAACAGGAATAGTAGATTTGATAATCATGACAGCATCCGGATTATACTGCATCACCAGCCGGATTACTGTTTCAACAGCAGAAGTATCAAAATAATTCTGTTTACTGTCATAATTAGTAGGTGCGGCAATAATTACAAAATCGGCATGAGAATAAGCTTCTTCTGCATCGAGCGTTGCTGTCAGGTCAAGTTCTTTTTCAGAAAGATATTTTTCTATATAATCATCCTGAATAGGTGATTTTTTCTGATTGATCAATGCTATTTTTTCAGGAATAATATCAACAGCATAAACTTTATGATGCTGTGCCAGAAGTACAGCAAGGCTTAATCCGACATATCCTGTACCAGCCACAGCAACTTGTTTTTTTTCTCCCATATAAATTCTTCCTCCGACAGATGATAATAAAAAATTCTGAACCGGCTGCAATCATTGCAGATAATTCCAGAAAGCCACATTTTTGCACGGCTTTGATATGTTTTTAGTATATCATAAAAAATTGATTATGTCAATCCCATTTTATAAATATCACAATAATTAACACTTTTTTTGTTAATATTTTACAATCAAAAAAATTATTTGTTTTTAATTCTATTCAATATCAAAAAAAATACTCAGCTGACTGCCCTGATGACAATCGGCTTTGCTGTTGATTATTTGATGTGGTATAATAAAACTTGACAGATACTCCTCAAAAAAATATAATGATAAACAGAGGAGTTGAAGTATGATGTCAAAGAAGACAGTAAGAACATACGATGAAGAAACCAAAGTACAGGCAGTG
>Ga0326511_10001921_pt1 | contig 17067 bp, 17 predicted proteins | sample 0_2496_0518_D_FD_203701 | JGI IMG/M metagenome (GOLD analysis project Ga0326511, IMG submission 203701) | Bovine rumen microbial communities from UC Davis, California, United States - 0_2496_0518 | ecosystem: Host-associated > Mammals > Digestive system > Stomach > Rumen | place: USA...
TCTCATAATCTTTTGGCTTATTTTTACTCCATATTATATTTGGAATCATAAGCATTAACAAAAATATTAAACCTATATATGAAAATCCAAAATTCATTTTTAACATCTCCTGTATTTTTTATCTAACTTGTTAACAATATTACTTATATTGTTAACAGGTTAAGTCCTATTTTCTTTTAAAGAGTATATCATAAAAAACTTATATTTACAATATTTTCGTAGCTTTTGATTTGAATGCACAAAAGTGCATTCATTTTATGTAGAAAATAATTTTTGAATGTACTTTGAATGTACTTTAATGAATTTTTACAGAATTTTATAGAGTTTGAGAAATGATAAGAAAGGTTTGATGAAATTAGTCAATATATTGAAATAACTGCATTTGATTGATACAATAAAAAAAGAAGAACTCTTACGAATTCTTCTAAATATGGTCGAGGTGACTCGAAAACATCGCCTCAAAAATCTATATATATCAATAATTTAACACGTTATTTCATTTCTAGAACAAAATTCTAGAAAATAAAAGGTTTTAAATCTTCTTCATCCTTCTACATCATACCTTAGTATTTTCTAAGGATTTGATGATTTTTCTTCTTTTGTATATTTGTTTATAGAATCACCCAACTCCATTTTAACTCTATCAACATATTTTTGCAACTCTTTTTTCTGAATTTCTAATGGAAGATCTGTATATCTATCTAAAGTCATTCTAATATCTGAATGTCCCAGAGTCTGCTCCATAACTTTATAATCTGTTCCTGCACTATATATGTTAGTAGAATAAGAATGTCTTAATTTATGATTATGAGCATTATCTATAATTCCAATTTTGGCACATATTCTTTTTAAACAACTATTTAAAGCACTATCTGTGTAAACATTACCATTTGGGTTAGGAAATAATAAATCATTTTCATTAGGTTTCATATGTTCAATTGCATGAATTAAAACAGGTTCAGTTAATTCATTCAAAACAATATCACGTTCTCCACTTGGAGTTTTTGTTCTTATTCCTAAAATTGCATGTCCTTCCTTATCGTTTGTTGCTGTTCTTTTTATATGCAATATCCCTTTTTCGAAATCAACATCTTTTTTTGTTAATCCTAGCACTTCGCCAATTCTCAATCCACAATGAATTGCAATTAAATATTCATCTCTGTGAGAATATTTAAAATCTGGACTATACAAGTATTCTAGTAATTTCTTGAAATCTTCATAACAAAAAGATGTAACTTTTTCTTCTTTAACTAGACTTTTAGGCATTTTTATTCCGTAATACCCTACAAAGAAATCTTCTGTAATAAATTTTCTTTCAAAAGCAATGCCAAAGGCTTGTTTTAACATTTGGTAATCTTTTTTCAAAGTATTTTGTGCATAACCTTTTTCTCTTTCATAATTTAAAAAATCTTCTACTTCAGCTCTTTTAATTTGATTAATAGGCTTATCAAACCAAGTTCCAGAATTTCTTTTGAGACGATTTAAAATTTCTGAATAAGTTCTGTAGGTATTATCATTATTTATACCACTATTATTTTTCTTTTCCATAAATTCAAGTGTTATTGCCTCAATTGTCATTGGATTTATTTTCTCTTTATTTGGCTTTGCTTTTAAACCTCCTGGATTATCCTTTTTAAATTGTTCAGATTTATATATTGCTTCATTGTATGTTGAACCTGTAAATTTTTTTCGAATAACATCTCCTGTTTCTTCATCTACTCCAACATTAATTGTAACACTATATTGCTCTGTAATATAAAATTTATCACAATGAGCTCTATCTGAACAATTATGACAATCTGTACACTTATTCATTAACTTGAGATTTTTTCTATTATTACAAAAGTCTTTGTTTAAGCATTTTTTACAGATAGGGCAAATAGGTCTATCTTTTGTAGCACGTGCTTTTTTTACTAAGTATGGTGCTTTTTCATTATAATTTTTTCTTTTTCTTGCCATTCGTATTCTCCTTTTTTTGTAAAATTTCGAAGAACACCTTGTCAAATCAAGTTTTTTAGATTATAATAGATTTAGCAAGGTATTCTTGCAAATGAATCTAAAGTCTTAAGCTTATTGCTTAAGCAAAGTTTTTTAGAGGATTTAAAGGGCTAATTTAAATCTTCTTTTTTAGTTTTTTTTATTGTTTAAATATTTTCTTAAATTATCTTCACTTATTAAAAGTTTTCTTCCAATATATCTTGCACCAGCTTCTTTAGCTTTCATTATAGCATAAGCTGTTTCTTTTGCAATGTGCAAATTACGGCAAATATCTTCTGCAGAAAACATTTTTATTCCACTTATTTGTACCATAATTTTGTCTCCTTTCGTTTGTATTTTGTAATTTTTATTTTTCTCTTACCCTAAATTACTGGGCTTTTGTTAGTCGTCGATGTTTAATCGATTCTCTGGAATCTCACCACCACTCTATCAAGACTGGCTACACTCTTTGCGTGCGATGGTACTTTTAAACCACTCAAGCTGAGACTATGTAGGAGAGCATTTCTGCTACTATCTAACAACGGAAATATTCAATTATCAATGTTCTTATCTCAATTTACGTTAGTTTTTAAAACTAATCTTTCAAGAACTATCGAAATTGTATCATAAGTACTTGCTAATGTCAATAGTTTGTGATAAAATATTTATAAAAAATAACATAGGATTGGAGAAGAAATATGTTAAACTATGAATTAAGCCTAAAAAATCAATTTTTTATAGATAAATTTAACAAACATAAAATGATGGCATATGAGTATTTAAGATATAATCAAAAACATAAGGAATATGAATTAGGGCATAGAATGCAAATGTACAAATTAGGTATTCAAATTTGTGACTTTATAAATACAGATTTTAATAATATTTCTATGGCAAGAGAATTTGTTGATAAATATAATATCACTACAATTGCACATTTGTTAGGAATTAAAGTATATGAGTATTGTTCTGTACAAGAATATAATGAGCTAGTTGATGATGTTTTAAATAAATTAAAGGACAAACTGGAGGAATATAGAAAAGCATTTATAAATGATATTACATATATATACAATTTAAATGAACTTGAAGAACTCAATGATTTAACACCAAAACAAAGATTACATATATTAAGAAGTAGTAAAAAAGAATCTGAGACACAAAAAATATATGACCCAAATAATCTAAAACTTACTTTAAATAATTTTGGTGATTTTACATATCATATTAAATTAAAAGAAGAAGAGGCACAAGAAACTGCTAAAGCTTGGTTTAAAGATTATTTTAATACATATGCATTTGAATCTTATGATATAATTCAAACATTTATAATAGAACTATATGAAATGACAGAAATAGAAAGTACAGCAATAAAGAGATGTAAAAACTGTGGAAGATTCTTTGTTCCAGATAATAGAGTAGATGAATTATATTGTAGCAATATATATGAAAATAATAAAACTTGTAAAGAAGTAGGACCATTTAGAACAAAACAAAAATTAATGCAAGAAAATGATGATTTAAGAATATATAGAAATGTTTATCAAAAACTTTTATTAAGAACAAGGAGAAATCCTAATAATGAGCAATACGAAAATGACTTTAACGAATTTAAACAAAAAAATGCTGAATTTAAAGAAAAGATTGAAAAAGGAAAGATAACTCAAAAAGAATATATGGAATGGCTTGAGAAACAATAAAAAAGTTTAAATGCTTTAGATTACAAAAATAATTTGAAAGGGGAATGTTACAAAAAGAAAAAAGATTATAATCAAAATAGGTAACAAAAGAACATATAAGCTAATTATTAAGAAAAAAGTAAAACGGAGAAAAAAGATGGAGAGAATTAGTTCTAAAAAAACAGAAAAAAAGGCATTAAATAAAATTGAAAACCTATTAGATCAATTAGATTATATTGATTACAAATTTAATTCTGATGATACAGGCATATCATGGGATGGATATATAGACTTATATAGAGGAAATATAGACCAAAAAGAAAATTTTGATACAAGGATCGATGTTCAAGTAAAGGGTAAATCAACAAATGCAAAAAAATTGCAAAGCAAGTGGAAGTTTGATATAGACAAAAATGATTTGGAGAACTATAACAAGATTGATGGGACTTTATTTTTAGCTGTGCGATTTTTAAAAAATGGAGAATTTAAAATATATTATAATTCATTGTTGCCTAAAAATATTTATGATTTATTAAAAGAACAACCTAATTCAAAAAATGAAATAAGGGTTACACTTAAAGAAATAACGGACACTTTTCATTTAGAAAGGATATGTAGAAATTTTGCAATAGATAAAGATACTCAAAAAAAATTAGCAAAAGAGATTTTTAATAAAGATGCAATTTCAATAGAAGGCAAAAAACTAGGTACATTTTCTACATGGAGTAGAGGAAAGTTTAACCCTTTAACAATTTTGGGCGAAGAAAAATTCATTTATTTAAGAGATGAAAATCAAAATATTATAGATGTTGAATATGCTGAGATTACTAAAGTAGTTCATGGAATAGATATTAGTATAAAAAGCAAAAGTGGTAAAGTTTTTTATGATACTATAAAATGTAGTGTAGATATAGATGGAACAGAAATAATCACATTCGGAAAAGCTTTTTCTTTAGCTAGGCAACAAAAAAAGATTTCAATAAGTTTATCAGGTACATTAAATGAAAGAATAAAACAATTAGAATTTTGGGATGATTTAATAGACAATAATGGATTTTTTATTGGAGAAGGATTAGTGACAATAAAACCTCAAAAAGAAGAAAAAGTGAGAGATTCGAAACTATATGAAGCCTATTTAAAAATATATGGCTTTTGCGAAAAACATAATATAAATAAAGATATTAATATAGATGAATGGGATATTGAAGATATTAATAGGTTATTAATATGGATTGATGCAATAGACAATAATCAAAAAATTAAAATTAAAGAATGGGATATTTCTACATTTGGGTCAATTCAGATTAAAGACATTAGATTTTCTATTTTTGCTGATAAGTTAAAAGATGATTCTTTCGAAGTTTATAGTCTATGGAATGATTCTAGGAAAAATCATTTTCAATTTAGATATGACGAGGGAGAAAATGCAATATGTACAAAAAACTTCTTTTCAATATTAAATAAAGATGCGTATTTGGCTGATGACATTGATATAGAAGAAATGAAAATGTCTTATAATGAAAAAGATTTGGAAAAAGGAGAAGAAATACTTTTAAATCTTCAAGCTTTAGAAATATTAAAAGCTTATGATTATATACATAAAACTTCATTATTAGATTATGCAAAATTTTTATTGAAAAAAATACTAGAATTTGATAATATGCATGATATTGCAAGGATTAATTATTTACAAATTGAAAAAAGATTAAGAAAACTAGAGCAAAGTGAAATTGAAGAATTAATAAAAATTAGAGATAAAAATGAAGAATCGTTCTTTAAGATTTCTTGCAATATACTTATTGATAATTTAGAAGAAGCAAAGTTGCAATTTAAATCTTTAAAAGATCAAGAAAGAAAAACATTTAGTGAATTCCCAATTTATAAATTATTGAATTATGGCAAAGAAGGTGATTAAGATAAAGCGACTAAACATATTCATAGATGAAAGTGGGGACTTTGGCTTTGTAAAAGGAAGTTCAGATTTGTATGCAGTATCGTTTACATTACATGAAAGTTCGGATTCAATACAAAGTGAATTAAAATATTTAAATGAGAGATTAAAAAGCCTTGATTATGAAGGTATGATACATTTGGCATATCTTGTAGCAAAAAGAGGAGATTATTCTAAATTTGATTTGGAAAAGAGAAAAAGTATATTTTGGGCAATATTCTATTTTTCAAATAGAGTAAAAGTTAGGTTAAAAACTATTATAATAGATAAAAAATATATAAATAAAAAAATGCAACTAAATATGGCTCTAGCTAGAGAAATAGGACAATTTGTAAATGATAATAGAGAGTATTTAGAATCTTTTGATAAAATAGTTATTTATTATGATAATGGACAAGAAACATTAGCGACAATACTTGATACTATTTTTGCAACAAATCCTAAAGTTGAGAGAAGAGTAGAATTCGACCATACAAAGAAAAGATTATTTCAGGTTTCGGACATGCTTACAGTAATTGATAAATTAGACTATAAAAGAAAGAATAATATTCCTTTTACTAATGCTGAAAAATTTTTCTTTAAAGGGAAAGATTTTAGACATATAATTAATTTATTAAAAAGAAAAAGACTATAATAAAAAGCCATTCGTTTGAATGGCTTTTACTGACGCTTTGCATCAGCTCGGGTCAGGTCCTAATCTAGTAAACTATTTCAGACCCAGTAAATAATATTATTTATAATATATATTATTCTTCCTTATATTTAAATTATACACTAAAATTTGAAAAATGTACATACTTTTTTTCAAAATATTTCAATTTACCTAATTTTGTTTTTAAAATATAGAAATAGAAGATCTTAAATATTGACTTTAAGGCGGTTTTATGGTATAATATAAGTACATTCGAAGCATTCAGCCAACTTCGGATTTCTGTTAAATATTTCTTTAAATATTAGAAATCTGGGGTGCGGCTGACCTCCAGGTTTCTATTAACAAGGAGGACACTATGGCAAAACAAGTTAAGGTATTAGCTGAGTGCAAAGACTGCGGAGGGACGGGTCTCTACACAGGTATGAATTGTCACGAAGGGGCAACAAATGTGTGTATCAGCTGCGGTGGAACAGGGGCGAAAGAAATCTCTTATACTCCTTTTACAGGAAGAAATGAAAAAAAAGGGGTGAAAAGAGTCTTTTCAAATGCTAGTTGGAGAGCTCTGTTTACTGGTAAGCATGTGTTCGACGATGGCACCATGATCGATTTCTCAAAGTACGGTTGTTCTTATGAGGATTGGAAAAAAGGGGCAGAACCGAAACCTCTTCCGTAGTATTTTGCCGATATCTTCCGTAGTATTTTGCCAACACTAGCACCATACCCTATTAATCATTGCTTAGTTAATAGGGTATGGTGCATTTTGTACAAATATATTCAAATTTTTTTATTTGATTATTTAAAAGAATTATGTTAGAATAGGAACAACAATAGAGAATAAGGAGATGGAATATGAGTTTATTATTTAAATTAACAGACGAAGATTTTCAACTTACTCCACAAGAAATGAACAATTATAGAATTAGATTAGCCTCAAGAGGAATTGTATTAAGGGAAGATGGAAAAATTGCATTACAAAATAAAAGCAATAAAAATGAGTACAAGCTTGTAGGTGGAGGAATGGAAGAAAACGAAATACCACAGAAAGCTTTTCAAAGAGAAGTATTAGAGGAAGCAGGTTGTGAAATAGAAATTATACAACTATTAGGAACAACAGAAGAATATAAGAGCAAACAAAATTTAAAACAAATTTCACATATTTTTGTAGCTAGAGTAGTAAAAGATACCCATCATTTAAATCTTACAGAAAAAGAAAAAGATGAGGGAGCAAAATTATTATGGGTACAGCCTAAAGAGGCATTGAAACTTATTACAGAGTGCTACAATAAATTGTTACCTTCTAATTATGATGATGTATATGATACTAGATTTGTGGTTTTAAGAGATAGAAAAATTTTAGAATATTATTTAAATAACATAAAATAATATATGAAATTGACATTATAATTATTTTTATTATAATGTATTTCTATCATAATTCCTAAAATTATTGTAATGGATGTAGAAAAATATCTTATAATGCAAAAATTAATGATGGCATAAATATTTTACATGTAAACAAAAGCTATTTTTAAAATAGTATATATTTGCAAAGTTAGAGTTTAAGTAGATGCAATGACACATCTACTTAAACCCTAACCCTTTTCTTTTTTTCAGATAGTATAAGTTCTTGTTTTTTTTGCTTGTACTCAATTTCTTTTTGAAAATCAATTTTAATTTCTTTATACCTTGCAAAAATCCTATTACAAGCATTTTTCTGTGCTTGTATAGTATCAATTTTTTCTGTAAGTGCATTTATGTCTTTTTTAATTTCATCTTTTTTATTTGTATCAGCAGATTTATGTTTTCTCCATAAGATTTCTCGTTTTCCTTTTAATTCAGGTAGTTTATTTTCTAAATTTTCTTGATATTTTGTAACATCAGCTATTGAATTAAAAGAATGCCTTGCGAGAAAATTTAATTCTTCAAAAATCATATTATTTTTTCGTTTTTGTTTATAATAATCTGAAGAGAGTTCTTTATATTCATTTTTAGCAGGTAGTATTCTAAAGAAATATAAATAATGAACATATAATCTGTAAAATGAACTTGTTTTAAGCAATGATTTATTTATTTTTGGTCCAGTATATGTTTTTCTATAATATTTTTTTTTATAATTTGCAACTGGTGGTAAATCTTTTTTTATATATCCATATATTCTTTCTTTAATACCTTCTACTGAATATTGTTCTCCAAATGCTCTATTTATTCTTACATTTCTTGAATAGTATGGGGTTTTCAAACTTAAATATTTTCCACTATCTTTTATATTTTCATAACCTTTGGATTTTAAAATCAATTTGAAGTCAGAATACTTTTTAGAGGATTTTATTGCCTCATCAATATCAGTTATTATTCTTTGCATTTTTTCGTCTGTACGGTTAAAATAATCAATATTTTTTTGCCTGAATTCTTTTTCTTTATTGGCTTTCGGTGTATCTACAATAGACAAACCATAATTTAAACATAATCTATCAGAAGTTTCTTTTAAAAATGCAATTTGTGCTTTAGAATTGTGATATTTATAACCATCTGTAAATGATACAGAATTTAGTATTATATGATTATGAACATTTTCTTTATTGATATGAGTACAAATCACAACTTGATATTTATCTCCCCATAATTCTTTAGCAAGTTCTTTTCCTATTTGATTTGCAAGTTTTGGAGATACTTCATTTCCTTTAAATGATTGAATTATATGATAACCTAATACATCATCTTCTTTATGAAAAAACTTTTTAGTAAGTGCCATTTCTTCATAAGCTGTTTCGACTGAACAATTTACACTTGAAACTAAAATACCATTTTCAGTTTTATCTCCATTTTTTCCATAGTTAATAACTGCTTGTAAGTTGCTTTTAATATTTTTAATTTTTATTACTGCCAATAGTATCACCACCTCTAGAATATAGTCTTTTTTGAAAATCTAATATAAATTGGGGAATAGTATTTTTTATATATTCCAAATCTTTATCTCTAACATATCCTACAATATTTACTGCTTTTGCAATTTGATTTATATTATTTGCTATGCCTGTAATCTGTCTTGTAAATTCTATAATTTCTTTAGTTGGTTGTTCTTTTATCTTGTAACCTTTAATACAACTTCTTAAAAACTCTGATTCATTTAATCCAGATTTTTGAGCTTTTGCTTTTAATAAATTATCTTCAGTTTGATTAATCCAAATTTGTTTTTTTATTGTTCTTTTTCTCATAAAATTTTCACCTCCAAAAAAATAGCAGTCGTATTTTTGACTGCTTACATAAATTTTATAAAATTAAAATAGGGGATTGGGGAAGGATTTTCCCCATAAACAATTTTTGCATAAAAATTGCAAGCGGTATTTAGCTACCGCATATAATCACAGGCACGAAATCAAAGATTTCGACTGTGATTTATACGGGAGTATAAATGCGTCGCTTGCTTTTAAGATTTCATAAGCTAAATTTGTAGTAATTTTTTAATAATTTAAGCTAAAAAAAGAAGAAATCTCTTTAAAATTTCTTCTATATTTAAGGTTATTTTTCTTTAATTAATCCAACATCTTTTAAATATAAAAACATTTCTTTACCACCTAAAAGGAAGATTTCTTTTTCCTCAAAATCTCTAATATCCATATGAATTGTAATTAGTTTCTGTAACATTTTACATTCAGTTTCATTTAATATTAAATGTTGATCTTCTTCTAAAATATATTGTAAATTTGGATATTCATTAAAAATAACATCTAAATTTTTCCTTAATTTTTTATACTCATCATTTCTTTTTAGTAAGTAATTTTTTCTTTCTTCAATAGCTTCAGTTAAATACATTTCATATAATCTTACTTCATCCATAATGACTTCCTCCTACACATAAATTAATTCGCTTGTTACAATTTCTTCTGCTCTGTTTTTTATATTATTCATAGCTTGTACCCATTCCATTTGATTAGTTGCTTTTAATTCTTCTGTAACATTTTCTTGTTTTGCTATTTTAGATATAATTGCATTAATTCTGTCATTACATACAATATCTATTTCGTGTAAATATCTGTTTAATTTACAATCCATAAGTAAATTTAAGTATTCAGCTTTTTTATGCTTTTTTAAATAAATCAATTTCATTCTGCCATATTTTCCAATTTGATAATTTGTATTTTCTTTAGGCATTACTAAATTAGGTAAATAATAATCTTTAAATCTTATATATTCAATTCCTGTTTTTTCATCAATAAATCTTTCTTTAACATTTTCCATTTTTACGTTCTCCTTTTACATTATTTTTAATTGGTGATTCTGTTTGACTTATTTTATGTTTCATCACTAATCAAGGAATTATTTGCATATAATTTGTCCAAAAATCCAGGAGGATAAGTTCTTCCTTGATAGTTTTTATTTTTACTCTGATAGCTAGTATAATTATTATTTATATATTTATTATTCTTGTTATTTTGGACAGTTGATTTTGTGCAGTCAGGACTGTTTATTTTATACTCTCCTGACTGTTGATTTTGGGCACTCCTAAATTGTTCTAATTTTGAATTTTCTATCATATCTATGGTTTTGCCTAAATAAATAATATTTGGCAGATTTTTACCTTGCTTTTTTTCTTTAATAAGATTACATTCTTTTAATTGTAAAATTGCACTATCTAATGCAGAACGTTTTATATGCAATTTTTCTTGAATTTCTTCTCTTTTAAAGATTACATACATATCGCCTTTAGCATCATAGAATTGTATTCTTCTGTTTTCTGTTATTTGTTTAAAAGACAAACCTAACCTATCGGTTAAAGCAGAATAAAGTAACATAGCATTTGGTGATAGAATTTTATATTCTTCTTTTGTTAATAGTTCTCTTGGAAATTTCATAAAACTTTCAAATGAAAGTTTATCCGTCTTTTTAAATGGGGTGAATTCATACATTATAGACCTCCTTCCACATAAATTTAATCTAAATTGTTCTAGAAAAGTTCTAGAAAATAATCTTAAAACACTTGATTTGACTAGATTTTGTTCTTCGATTAATTTTTATTTTTTGAAATTTTAAATTAGATTTCTGTTCTAGAAAAATTTTCTAGAACAAAATTTGATGATGTAGAAGGATTTTAGAAGATTGAAAAAAGAAAAATACGTTATCTCAATTTCTTGAAATAACGTATTTTATACACTCTTGATATAGTTTTCGTACTTCTGCAGTTTCCTGCAAAAGCTTATTTAGATGGTCGAGGTGACAGGGATCGAACCTGCGACCTCATGGTCCCAAACCACGCGCGCTACCAACTGCGCTACACCTCGATTTAACAATTTATTTCTAAACGCCTATATATAATAACACATTTTTTATAAGTTTGCAAGATTTTTTTGACATTTTTATTAATTTCTATTGAATATTTTAACAAATGAATGTATAATTAAAAGGTATGTACCTGTAGTTTAGCTGGATAAAATGGCAGGCTACGAACTTGCAGACCGGGGGTTCGAGTCCCTCCAGGTACACCAAAACCTCTCAAAGTAAACTTGAGAGGTTTTAATTTTCTTTCTTTCGAATTTTATTTACCTTCTTTTTTCTGCAATGCTATCTAATGAAATTAGTAAAATTTATTACTTCTTGTTTTGGCAATTCAATACCATTTTGTTTCCCAGCTTCAATGCATTTTAAATAATAAGCCATATTTCTTCCTAGAATTCTCATTATTTGCATTCCTTCTTCATCTTTAGCAACATCTTCAGGAGTTGCTCCATGAACCATGTTCCAATATCTTGATGAAATAATTGGCATTTGACAGAGACCGAAATATTTATTTAATTGGTCATATGTAGCAGTTGTTCCAGCTCTTCTTGCTGAGCTAATTGCAGCTGCTGGTTTATACATAAAATAATCTCCTTTTCCACTGCATGAAGCTGAATAAAATGCCCTATCCATAAATGATGTTATAGCACCTGTTGCTCCTGCATAATGAACTGGTGAGCCAAATATAAATCCAGCCACTTCTTTAGCTTTTTCAACAAATTCATTTACTACATCGTCAAATACACATTTCCCATTTTTCACGCATGTTTTACACGCAATACATCCTGCAATAGGTTTTGTTCCTATCCAAAAAATTTCTGTTTCTATTCCTTCTTCATTTAATATTTTTTCAACCTCTGTTAAGGCTGTATATGTACAACCATTTTTATGAGGACCACCATTTACTAATAAAACCTTCATTTCAAATCCTCCCTATCATTTTATTATTTATACTTACTATTATATTTTTCTATAAATAAAATATATCCTATTTTAAAAAAAGTCAATAGTATTTTAATGCTTAAATACAAGAGCTGAATACAAAAAATATTAAAATTATATCGAATGTGATTGAAATATATTTAGAATTTCTTTAAAATTTATGGAATAATGTTCGCGTCGAGCATAGCGAGGACTAAGTGAAAAAGGTTCCATAAATTTTATTAGAAATTATTAATATATGTATTGAGCCGAGATGTAATTTTAATATTTTTGTATTCAGCTAAAAAACTTATACAATCTCTGGATTATCACTTATAATTTTATCTACTATATTTTGCTCCATATTAAATGGTATTACGTATCCACCTAAATATCTTGCTTTTTCTTTAAGTACAGGAATTTCTTCATTTATATATATTTTTGATTTTCCTTTTCCGTTTTTTGCTTCTTGCACTAAATTAGAAACTGGTGAATTTCCATCAAACGCTAAAACTACTGAACTTCTTCTTTCAAATATTTCGTAATTGAAGCTTTTGTATATTCCTAACCCTTCCGCTTCTGTTGAAATACAAACACCATTTAATTCTTTATCTAACAAACCATCTTTCTCATTTTCTGAAACCAATTTAGGAATAATTGCATCTATTTCAAATTTTTTATTTAATTCTTTTGAAATATCTACAATAGCTTTTTCATATCCTTGCATTTTATGTCCTATTACAAAGTAAGCTTTTTCTGAATTTACTTTTTGTATTAAATTTCTTAATATTTCTTTACCGTCTTCTGTTAATACAGTATTTCTTCCTTTGGAATTAAAGCTTCCTCCTGCAATTACAATTGGAACTTTATCTACTGGCAATTGTTTTACTTTTTCTTTTAAGACTATTTCAGATTCTAAATTTGACTTTAATCTTAAACTAACTTTATTTTTATTACTTTCTTCTATATTTTCATTTTCTTGTTCTAAAATAGCTTCTCTTAAAGTTCTTCCATTTAAAAATTCTTCAAATTCAACTTGCTTATTTTCAAAATATTTTTCACCATTTCTAATTATTTCATCTTCAACTTCTCTCATTTTTTCAAAATCTTCATTATTTAAATCTAATAAGTTAAATAGGGCTAATTGTTCCTCAATTGTGTCACTTCCATAAAGTCCTACTCCATCTGTGCCTTGAACACATTTTACTCCATTTTTTATGTATTTTTTTAGAGGATGATTATCTAATGCATTTAAATTGTTTAATCTAACATTTGATGTTAATTGAAATTCTAATATTGCTCCAGCTTTTTTCAAATTTCTAATTAATTCTTTTCCTTCTACAGAATCTAAATCTGGTGTATATAATCCATGACCAATTCTAACTTGTGGGATTTTTTTACCTTTAGGTGTTGCATCAATTACTGTTTCTATAGATTTAGAGACATTTTCTCTTAAACTATCATTTTCTCCTGCATGTATTCTTATTGTAAAGTTTTCATCCTCATTTACAACATAATTAACTAATTCTTGGATTACTGGTTTTAAATCTGTAATATCATTTATCTCTTCTCCTATAAAGTCACTTCCAACAACATAAGGACTTTTTGCTACTGCTTTTATGGTATTTAAGTTGTCTCTTAAGTATGAAGTACTTGTTTTTTGGTCTTTAATTATAGTTAATGGTATTCTTCTTATACCTGCCAAAAATCTTATTTTTACACCTGTTTCTTCTTCTATTTTTGGCATTATCTCATGAATTTCTTCTAAATATTTAATTGCAGGTTCACCTATTTTTGCAAGCTCAGTATCTGTTATTTCTACATATTTAATACCTTGTTTTTGATATTCTCTTGCTACCCATAATAATTTATCTTGTCTTAAATTATTATTACAATACTTACTACCATCCTTATGATCTAATATCATTTGGTTAATATATTTTACTATATCATTATCTGGAATTCTTTCGATATTGCACAAATTAATCTTCTCTTTAGATTCTGTTCCTTTTGCAAATACATATCTATATAAATATACTTTTTCTAAGTTGGTAAAAACTGCCTGACCATCTTTTAGAATTCCTAAACTATTTCTTATTTTTGAAATGTTGTATTCAGCATTTTCTAAATTGTTTAGTATAAAATCTGCAAAATTAATGAATGTATTATCATTAATTCTTCTAATTAAATATTTTCCTTTTAACTCAGAATCTTTAAATTGTTCCTCAACAATTTTTCTTTGTGCTAATATTTTTTCTTCCTGTTCTTTTGTCATCTTTAAATTTAATTTTTTTATGTAATAAAGCGGGTATCTTATCTGCTTAAATATTCCTAATGCAATTAAAGCATCTGGTGTTAAATTTGCATTCATGTGTGTATGTAAATCTGTTCTAAATTTTGACTTTTTTAAAATATATGATTTAACTATAGTTTTTTCTATAGGTAATTTATAATTTTTTGTTTGTGACATAAGAGTTTTAGAAATAGCTGGAATCTTTGCTTTTATTTCTATGGTTCCATCTTCATATATATTTGCAATCTTTATTCCACCTAATCTAAATATATAAACCACTTCATTATCACCATTAATACTAGCAGGTATAATACCTGTAATTATCTTCATATCATATTTATTTTTTATAGTTTCTACACCACATATTTTAGCTAAATTTGTAATTAAATTTCCTGTATTATGATTTGGTGTCTCTAATATATATTTAATTTCTTCTTCATTTATTTTGTATAAATTAACAATTATATCTTTTTCTTTATCTAAATAAAATTTATTAAAAAATATATTTTCCATTTTATCCCCCTAAATAATTAATTCTTTTGTAAAATATTTATCTAATATTTTAACATATTTTTCATCCTTTTTCAATAGTTATGTTAACTTTTGTTCTGTTATTTTATATATTTTATCATATTTACTTTTTTAATTTGAATTAAATTTAACTTTTTTCACAAAATACTCTTTTAAAACTCTAAGCATTTGCATTTTATGTAAAATTATGGTATAATTAATAGTGAAATCTAGTGAAAGGAGAGATATTATGGCAAACGTACCTAATGAACTGCAACTTTGTGAATTGGTCAAATACTGCATCCTTGATGCGGCAATTATTAATGGCCTTTCACCTGAAGATTGCCTTGGTTCAGTATCAGAAAAGGTTACCTATAACAGTGTTTCTATCGTTGTCGATACTGAAATCACCCCATCTGATGTAGAAGCCTTTTATGAAAAAAAGGCTTCCATGAGCCAATACGCTTAAAATCTCTCGCCGCCCCATAAGTCATTTGTTTTTCAATTGACATGAGGGCGGCATTTCATTTTATTTTTTAGTTTATTTTTTACCAAGTACAATATTAATTTCTTTACTTATCTTGCCTCTAGCTATTTTTAAGATAACACTATCATTAGGCTTTTTTGTATAAATATATTCTCTTAAATCATTCATTGTGTTTAATTCAATATTATCTATACTAGTAATTATATCCGCTTCCTTTAAATCTGTATTATCAGCAGGTCCATTAGGAGTAATTTGTGCAACATAAATCCCTTTATTAAATTTATTAATTAAATTATTGCTTAAATATGGAGTTACCTCTTTGTCATAAGCATAAATACCAATTGTAGCTTCTTCGAAATTTCCTGTTTGTTTGAAACTCTCAATTATTGGCTTAACTATATTAATTGGAACAGCAAAACCTATTCCTTCTGCTGCTGTTATTTTAATTGTATTAATTCCTATAACATCTCCATTCGGATAAATAAGAGGACCTCCACTATTTCCTGGGTTTATTGTTGCATCTGTTTGGATTAAGTCAGTCATATATGAAGATTTATCTTTCTCTTCAATTTTTATAGTTCTATTTTTTGCACTAATAATTCCAGAAGTAACTGTTCTTCTAAATTCAAACCCAATTGGATTTCCGTATCGCATAAACAGTTTCTCCAACTCTAATGTTTTTAGAATCTCCTAAGTTCACATATGGTAAATCTTTTGCATTAATTTTTATAATTGATACATCTAAATTTGAATCTTCCCATACCACTGTACCATCATAATTTGAACCATTTTCTAATGTAACATAGCATTTACTATATTTACCACCTGTTACATGTTCATTACTTATAATATATCCATCCTCAGTTATAATAACTCCTGTTCCTAATCCTAACTCACTTTCTGTTGTTTTAGAAAGAATTGTGTTTCCTGGTTCTTTGAGTTTTGAAATTCCTACTACTTTTTGTGTAGATTCTTCTAAAACATCAACTATTTTTTTACTGTCTTCTTCAACCTTTTCCACAGTTTGTTCATAAGCTGTGGATTTAACTTTGGTTGCAACATAGCTACTTTCATTGATTTCTATTTTTTGATATGTATTATACATAAAAATGCCTGCAACCCACAATATTGCTAATACTATAAATATTCTCCATGCTTTTTTTCCAACTGATGATTTCCTTTTTTTCAAAATATTCACCTCTATTCTAGTATTAACAATAGAATAGAATTTAAAACATTTTATAATTGATTTATGAAATATAATATAAAAATTTGACACAAATGGTTATTTTATATTATTTTCACTGTATTTCTATTGACAAT
>Ga0326511_10001922_pt1 | contig 17067 bp, 17 predicted proteins | sample 0_2496_0518_D_FD_203701 | JGI IMG/M metagenome (GOLD analysis project Ga0326511, IMG submission 203701) | Bovine rumen microbial communities from UC Davis, California, United States - 0_2496_0518 | ecosystem: Host-associated > Mammals > Digestive system > Stomach > Rumen | place: USA...
ATGAAGACGGCTCGAAGCTGGTGACCATCTATCCCAAGGTGACCGGCAGCATCTCCGACAAGGACGTGACCGACAACCCCGACAAATACAACGGTGCCACCGCCGCAACGGAGGAAATGCTCACGCCAGACATGCTGACATGGAGCCTTGCCGCCACCATCGGGCAGAAGTTCAGCCGCAACTTTGCCATGAACAAGCAGGCTCAGAAGGTGAAGTTCGTGGCCACCGACGTGACCGCCGATCCCACCGACGGGGACGATGAGCAGAACACGAACCAGGGCGGCCAGCAGACTGGGGGAGAGATAGAGGGAGGATAAAAAGAGACCCACCCCAGCCCTCCCTGTTTAGGGAGGGAGCGAATACCTACAAGTGTGCAAATAGTGAGTAATAACGACGCTCAGATGAACAATAAGCAACCGCACACTTTAACCGGGGCAGGCGCGTTGGTGGCACGCCCGCCCCATTCTTCACTCTTCACTCTTCACTTTTCACTTAAAAAATAGGAACTATGAAAATAAACGAATTGATTTGGCAGGCTGCACGGGAATATGCGCGGCAGTTCGGTGAACTGCTCGGCGTGGGGCCTGAGTTCTGGGTGGCCGACCAACCCTGGATGTGCTCGTTCGGCGACTGCTATTTCTTCACCTTGGAAGAGATGGCGGGCGTGATTGACAATCTGGAAGAACTGACCATCCGATGGGGTACCCGCAGCAGGATAGGCGACCAGATACGCGAATGGGTGGACTGGTGGATGGACTCGGGCATCAAAGCCTACGACCACGAACGGCTCGAAGAGCGCGTGACGCATCAGTTACGAGTAAACATCAACCTCGGTCAGTGGCTGGCCGGCTGTCCGCGTGAAGGCCGCGAACCCTTCGAAGGTCCAGACGCGACGTACAACCGCCACCTGAATGAGCGCGACACCCTCCGCCGTCTCATCGAGGAGTACCGTGAGAACCGCACCCTCGGCAACGTGCTCGCCTCGGTAGAAACCCTCCTCGACATAGACGCACAGGCGAAGGCCACGCGGGACTTTGAGGCATGGGAGAAACTGATAACTGACAGAAATTAATATAATTATTATAATTTTTGTCCAAACGTAAGGAACTATGACGAAATACAACTATAAGGTTAACATGGAGTATCTGCCCGACGTGCGCGAAGACACCATCGAGAGCAACGACCCGCAGATGGCTGAACGGCTGACATGCACCCGCGACATTATCAAGGAAGACCGCGAGCGGTTCAACAAACTATGCCGCAATGCCGGATTCGACTTCAAGAAACTCAGCAAGGAGTATGAAGAGAAACAAGAAACCATCAGGCAACTGCGCGTAGAACTGGCCAGCGTGACGGTAGACATCAGAACTGCTGAACGCCGCCACTGGCACTTGAAAAAGAAACGGCTGGAGGCAAGAGCCGAACAACTGAAACAGTTAATTGAGGAACTATAATTTTTGAATATTTTTGTCTATGGCATTCACGACACAAGGATTTATCAACAAGAAAAAACGACTGGAAGCAGCCGACGCGAAGATAACCCAGCCAGAAGGAAAGTATCTGAAGACGATGTTTTTTAGCAAGGGTGAACGTGTCGGGTTGTTGGCTGTTTGGGAAGGCAGAATGGAATGGACGGTGTATGCTGATAGGATGATGTCCATGCACGTAGATTGGGAAGATCCCGATTGTACATGCCTCAATCACCTTGGCTCACCTACGACAATTATTCATGTGATGTCTGTCCTTAAAGAACAGGGATTCGTATTCACTAATGAAAGAATTTGGGAATAATATTTGTTTGATTTCTCGCCGTAGGCGATTCTTCACTCTTCACTCTTCACTCTTCACTTAAAACAGAAAGCAAGCGGGAAACACCCGCCCAAGTATATATAAACGCCTAAAATTTTACACACATGGCAAAAAACAAAAACATGAAGGCTGACAAGCCAGAGTTTAGTGAGTTCCTCGGAACTATCACATGGGATGGAAACATCCAGGTATTAATCCCTCATCATGGTCTGAAGACCTTGCGGACTGACCTCTGCGGCACTGGGCTGCAAAAGGCAGACCCGAACAAGGAGCTGCTGGTGCTCATGCGTGACCATATCGGTTACAATGAAATCGACACCGGCTACATCGTTCGCGCCAAAAGCTACGACGATGGCAACCCGCCCTACTTTGGGCTGAAGCACGAACCAGATGCAGAGAGCTGGGGATGCCACAACTACTGCGACGTGATTGCCTGGGGCTATGCCGACGGCGGTCTGAATGACCCCACCCTGTTCTACTCGTGCCAAAGCACCAAGGAAGAGGAGGCCGAGCGTGAACGCCGCCGCAAGGAGAAGGGCCTGAAGACCCACGCCGAGCGGCTGGCAGAGATGGAGGCCGAGATGGAAGAGAAGCTGGCCAAGAACTACCGCCCCGAGGGACTGGTGGTGAAGCTGCGCGACATCGAAGACAGCATTGACATCGAGACTTCGTGGCCCAAGGCCAAGCTCACCGACTACATCCCATTCGTGAAGACGCAGCTGGCCGACTGCTTCGAAACCTTCGACGCATTCCGCAAGCAGCACCCCGAGTTCCACGAGATGCACTTTATGACCGAGCAGACGGTCTGGGAGAAAGACCTGGAAGAAGAATAGTAACCCCCACCCCGACCCTCCCCGAGGGGAGGGGTGGATTAACTTTAAAATTAGGAACTATGGCAAAAATCAAATTGACACGCAGGACTTTTTCTGCAACAGTAGCAAAAACGATGGACAATGCTGAAGGACTTGAAGGCATGTTCACCAAGGCCCTCATGGGTAAGACAGTAAAGGAATACTTGTCCGAACAACCAGACAATCAAACGCTGTGGGTAGATACCGACAAGGTGGTATGTGTGACCGACATCACCGAAGAGGCAACAACGCATGACCATGTGTTTGGTATCATGTTTCAGTTTCAGCCGAAAATCAGCGATATAGTATGGATAGACGGCAAGGATTTCGACGAATTTATGAAAGCATGGAAAGAAGAGCGGTAGCAAATTCTTCACTCTTCACTCTTAACTCTTAACTTTAAAAATATGACAGAGCAAGAATTTGACACACAAGTGTGGAGGCGGTTCGACTTAGTAACCACCGACACAGGAATTGAGACCACCGTGATGAACGTGTGCTTCACCACCAGGAGCGTGCGCATCTACGTGAAGAACGCACCGCCGGAGTGGCTGCCGTGCAAGCGCATTGAGACCCACACAACCCGCAAGGGCGACACAGCCGACGAAGGCACCATCATCGAGGAACTGCACAACAAGCTGCTGGCAGCCGAAGAAAGGATTGTCGGACTGAAGAACGAGCGGCAACAGCTGACCGAGAAGATAGGCAAGAACTATCTGGCAGAAATCCTTCGCGTAGTGAATATGATTAAAGAAGGCATGACCGAGAAAAAGGCGAAGCTCGCCAAAGTGGACAGTGCCCTGACCTCCATCGAGAGCATCCTTCAGCGGGTAAGTGAATAAACAAAAATCTACATAAATCTGACAAAAATGATTAATTTTATCCTTGGCGCAGCTGTCGCTACCGCCATAATATTGGTTAACCTCGCCGGATTGCTGTACCATTGGCACCGCGAAGACAAAAAGAAATGAAACTATGGACAAAGCAAGACAATTCATCAAAGACTACACAAGGGGTTGCAGTAATGAATTAGGAGCAGTAGAATACAAGGATGGGAAGAAAGTAATCTCATACCACGAATGGCTCACCCCTGAGCAAGCACTCGCAGCCGTTGAGATTGCAAGGGAAGAGCTGATTGACAAGGCTTGTGAGTGGCTAAGAACTCATAGAGAGGCAGATTACTTTGAACTAATTTCCTTAAATTATTGCGGTGCAGGTAATTTGAATAAGAAGAAAATGATTGTAGATTTCAAAAAGTATATGGAGAAATGAAAAAATTGATGATTGTTATGATATTATCTGTCGCTTTGGTCAGCTGCAAAACGAAGGAGTACATGCCAGTAGTGGGACACCACACCGACACCCTGCGCGTGGTGCAGCACCACCGCGACAGCATTTACTTGCATGACTCCACCTTTGTGCGTGAGTACATCCAGGGCGACACGGTGCGCGTGATCACCGAGATGTGGCACACCAAATATCGTGACCGCCTGAAGACCGACACGATCTACCGCTCACGCACCGACTCCGTGCCCGTACCCTATCCCGTCATCAAGGAGGTCAAGAAACCCCTCACCATGATCGAGAAGGCACTGATGGGCACCGGCATCGCCAGCATTGTAGGACTTCTGTTCTATTTCTTTATAATGTTTAAAAAACGCATGCCGTGAGGCACCCGCGAGCCCGAGAGGGCAAGCATGTTTTGCATTATGCTTTATATTTAAGTTTTTATCCCCCGAAGTGGTCTAACACCTGCCACTTCGGGGCTTTTATATCCCATACTATCCTAAACACACCCAAACCATCCCAAACTATCCCACGTTGTGATAGTTTGTGCCTTGGGAGATTTTCGGAACAGTGAGCGCAATGCCAAATGTATTTGAGCATTGCCGAGTCGTGACGAAAATCACCAGCGCGAAGCGATGGTAAACCACACCCGCCACTTCTTTCCATTATTGTAAGAACTTGAAAGAAATGGCAATCCATTGGCAGATAAAATTCAAATCTCTTAGGGCTGGCACCGACTACACCGTCCACATCTACGATGCCAACTACTCGGGCGACCCTATCCCCCTGAAGGGTGGGGCAGAGCCGTTCGTCACCCAGGAGGATGACGATGAGGATATGTTCACACCCGTGCGCACACAGTCCGGTTACATCCGCATCGTGGATGACGGGCTGGATGCCAACGGCAACACCTTCAACTGGAAAGACTTGATACCCGAATCGGCTATGAGCAATAAAGTAACGCTCACCGACGGGAATGACAACATCCTGTGGCAAGGATACATGCAGACGCAGAACTTCAGCGGCGAGTTGTATGGCGGCGTGCAAGAGCGCGACTTCCCCGTGCAATGCGGTTTGTCCGTACTCGAATCCATCTACCCCAACACTCAGGACTACGAGCTGCGCAACTTTGCATATCTGCTGAACTATGTGCTGACACAAAGCGGCATGTCTTACAGCAATATCTACATCCAAGGTGGTGCCGATGCCCGTGAGTGGCTGCAGACGCGCTTCTGCTGGAAGAACTTTCTTACGGAAGATGATGAAGGCAACATCAAGTCGAGGTATTCCATCTTCCAGATGTTCGAAGATATGTGCCGTTTCTGGGGTTGGACAGCCCGGACCTACATGGATGAGGTGTATCTCACTTGTGCCGACGATTCCGCAGAGCAGACATTCCTGGTACTGACTCCCGCACAGTTGTCGAACCTTGCCAACGATACCACGGGCGAGAGCAGTGCCGGCACGATTGCGGCTGTGCCCAACGCCTTTGCCTTGACGGGTGACATCTTCGTATCTCGCGACAATGAGGACTACGTGATGCGTGGCCCCTCGAAGGCCGTAGTGAAGGCCGATTGCAACGAGCAGTCCACCATCGTTGAGTTTGCGCCGGCTGTGATTGAGAAGCAGATGGAGGCAGTGCAAGGAGGTTACACATGGCACGGTGATCCCGACGAGGATATGGTTGGCTCATTTATGACTCCCGTTATCAATCAGGTCCCCTATGGCAGCATTGCCACCGTCACCGATATTCGAGGCAATGCTCCCACCCATCCCGCAAGCGGATTCTTCCGCCAGCAGGCTTATGAGAGCCTTGAAACCACCAGCCCGTCCATCTATGACACCATTCTGATTGGTGAACGATGGAAAAAAGACGGCACATCTGTTGTCATTGACACGCCGCGTGGACGTAAGTCATGGAACAACGGAACAGTGGTGAAACAGGTGGAGCTTGAGACCGTCTTCCCGATGGATTACACGGGTGGAAGCATTGGATTGAACGGCACGATATTGGAGGAGCTGTTCAGAACATTCTCAGACACCGACGTGCTATGGATGAATCTCGGCATAGGACTGACCAAGGCCACGGCCAAATGGTGGAACACCGACTGGATATATAACGACCATGTAGTTAATTGCGGATGGCAGTCCACCAAGCCCGCCGACGGCTTCCCCGTTTATATTGAAGGAGGGAAAATCTTCACCCTTTCGATATGGAATGCTATGCGTGTTCCCGTATCGCCTGCCGATGTATGGTTCCGTGCTGACATCGCCATTAAATCGGCTAACATACCCGTTCCCGACGATGAGGACGGATTCTTCGGAAACATCTTTGTCGAGTTCTACGGATGTGAGAACCTGGAGCCGGTATGTATCGGCAACCTTGAAATCGTATTCACCCGCGATAAGACCTTCGTGCCAACCACGGCAGGGGAGGTTCGTCCGCGCATGCTGATTGAGAAGCGCGTGGCCACCACTCGCTACACCGCTCAGAACAACAGCCATGCCTCAGAAGAGTGGAATGCCAACTGCATCTTCGCCTCCGACAACAACATGGAGTTCGGCTACGGCTTGCTGTCAGGAGCCACGGGCGGGTATGTCTCGACCGTTCCCTACGGCCAAAACTCGGAACACCCCGAGCAGCACCTGGCCAACCGAGTGAGCACATATTGGACAGCCTCAAAACGGAACATCACCACCGACCTGCGCTATGACCTTGCAATCGTGAAGAACGTATTGCCAAACCAGCGCGTCACGATGGACGGCGGTACGTTTATTCCCTTCGCTATTAGCCACAACTGGCGCGATGACATCACCCATATTTCATTTGCAGAGCTATGATACTGAACGAAGACCAAATCCGAAGAATGATTGACATTTCGGGCCTCTCAATGGGAAGCTCAGGAGGCAGTGGTGGCGGTGGTGGCAGCATCCCCGCAGGCAGCTTCGTTACGCCCGATTATTACAGTCATAACTTCGGGCTGCTGTATAAGCAAGTCACCACCGACGGAACAACGGGCACGGTGACCACCGCCTTTGAACTGGCCGCTCCGAACATGATCCCGACCGAAGGCACCGAGACCGACCCCACAACGGGCAACGTAGTGGTGACATCCCTCATAGGGCCGCAGGTGAAGAATGCATTGGTGATTGGCAATATTATGATGGTCTATGATGAGACCAACAACGCCATCAAGGTGGTAAACCGCGACGGAACCACCGCCGCGAACTTCTACGCCACGGGTGGCGTCTCAGCCCTCGGGTACGGCCCCGGTGGTGGAGGTGGCGGTGACACGCTCACCGAGCCGCTGGCATCCATCAATAGCGCATCGCTGGGAATGCCCACGGCAGCCGGTCAGGTGATTACCTGGAACGGCTCGGAGTGGATATTCGACATCCCGCAAGGTGGCGGCGGTGGTGGCACTGGCACCGTAACCAGCATCACAGCGGGCACAGGACTCTCTGGCGGAACCATCACCACGATGGGCACCATTGCCATCAGTTCAACATATCAAGGATATATCTCCCACGGCGAGACCGCCTACGGCTGGGGCAACCATGCGGATGCGGGCTATGCCACACAGCAATGGGTGAACCAGCAGGGATTCCTGACTTCTTCTGCCATTTCAGACATGGCCACGCAGACATGGGTAGGACAGCAAGGATTCCTCACATCTTCTGCCATTTCAGACATGGCTACGAAGACGTGGGTAAATCAGCAGGGATTCCTGACCAGCGAGACCTATACGGGCACCGTGACAAGCGTCGGTCTAAGTATGCCGCAAGGCTTCAGCGTGAGCAATTCGCCCGTCACCAGCAGCGGCACGCTGTCCGTAGGAATAGCTACTGGCTACTTCATCCCGACCACTACGCAGCGCACCACCTGGAATGAAAAGCAGGATGCCATCAGCGACCTTTCGACCATCCGAAGCGGTGCGGCTGCCGGTGCTACCGCCGTACAACCGTCGGACATTTCGGACATGGCCACACAGACATGGGTAGGACAGCAGGGATTCATCACAGCCTCGGCACTCTCCAGCTACCTGCCACTGACAGGCGGAACGCTCACGGGTGCGCTCCACATGGGTAGTTCTGCCGGTGCATCGCCTTACATCTATTGGGGTGACGGTACCTACGCATATATCGGAGAGGATTCTGATGACCACATCACCCTTCGCGGAGACAAGGGCGTGAACATTCTAACAAACGGAAACGTAGGCATCGGCAACAATTCTCCTTCCTACAAAATGGACGTGAGCGGGAACATTCACACGTCCACCGCCTTTTACCTTGACAACAAGCTCTTCGCCAACAACAACAACGGCTTGCACATCGGTTATGGATTCGCCGCAGTCGATCTGCCCACCACGCTCTGGGGTGATGAAATCTCGTTCCGTTCCGTGGATGGAAACTATGGCGAATGCACCACCATCGGAAACACCTACGGCATCATGGGCACCGACTTCATTGGCGTAACCAACAAATTCCGCTTCGAATATGATTCAACGAACAATACCGTCTGGGTGCTGAAGGCCGATGGCAGTGCCGTTCACTTCGCATCCCTCGGCGGCGTGAGTGCCCTGGGTATCTCAACGGGCGGCACCCCAAGCGTGAGTGCACTGACCGTTGGCACGCTCAATGCGACGACAGGTAATGTAAATAGGTTGAACGTCAATGGAGTGGCGAGATTCGATGATGATATCATTATTAACGTCGGTGGCACTGAAATGTACCTCGACACAGCGAAGTGTGTAGAATTAGGAATATTAAGTTAAAAACAATACGCTTATGAAAAAAATATTACTGACACTCGCCAAATGGTTTCACGTAGATTTGACAGAGGTGGAGAAAATCGTGGAAGTTCCCGTGGTGGAATACAAGGAGCGCATCATTGCGCTTGAAGGCACCGTCGAGGGCGACCTGACCGTGCGCGGCAATCTCATTGTGGAAGGAACACTCACCGTGACTGGCGGATGCTCATGCCTTGCATCAGCACCTCAGCCCCGCAAGCGTAACGCAAAAGGACAATTTATCAAGGAGGAGGAATAGATATGGCATACGGTAACGGAAAGATAACGAAGCCTGTCAGCATCAATGATGTTGCGCAGACCATTCCCTACAACAGCAATGATGTGGGCAGGCTCTGCTCATACTACGGCCTTGGCCCCGCATCGTCGGACTATAAACCATACGGCATCAACAAGTGGGCAACCTTCAAGCCCGTCAAGGTGCAGGGCATCGGCCCGCTCAGCAAGCAGACCTTGGTGACGCTTCAGTTCGGACTGACACCGCTCAACAACAACATCATCAGCGGTGGTCTGGCCATTGCCAATGCCGTGGCGATATTCGCAGGCGATGCGCAGGGCGCATACATGAACCCGTACATGTACGACCTTGTGGCCTACACACCGCCGACGGGTGGGCAGGAATCTCCCTACCGGTTGAGCGACTTCGCCTATGCCAACAGTACGGTGGTGGGCTACGACAAGAATGCACAGCTGCGCTATTCGTATAAGGCCAACGACAACGAATGGCACGGCATCGTGCTGCGATATGGTGCAGGCACCGAGCGCGAGGTGAGCATCAGCAGCACCGAGGTGGAGAACCTGAACGCGGAGAGGGATTTCAACGATTACAGCGACGCGGCACTGGCATCACTGACCGATGCCAACTTGACGGTGGTTAACAACTCCATACTGATCCATGACCTGCTCGTAAACTATCGCACATGGAACAAGGGCATCATCTTTATGAATAGCAACTCGGATGGTGAAATCATTGCTTTCGTGGGTTCGCTGGATTGGAGCAACCAGACGCTGCGACGCATCATCGGCGACACAAGCATCGACACCATCACATTCGAATTCCTGACCAACATGTCGGCGGGCGTTTACACCTACACCACGCTCAACGACCAGACGAAGCAGTGGGTGGCCATTCCTGGTTGCGGAGGCATCGTGAAGCCATCGAGCGGTGGTGGCGACTACACCATTCAGGCATTGCTTGGTGGTAACGGCTACATCATTAACCCAGAATCCGTAAACTGGTACTTCGATATTTCTGCTGTCATTACGAAGATTAACTTCGACGAAGTGGGATTGACTGCCGGCTCTCGCAAGTATGTGCAGCTGGTGCTCAGTGAGAGTGAGAACGGAACCACCAGCGGATACGGAACAGCCGTGAACGTGTATCAGGACAGCTATGTTGTTGGCACCGAAATCGCCTACCCGTTGAGCGATGAATCGGCCAAGGGAAAGACGCTCTACCTGAACATCGTCGGAAAGATTAACGCTGTCTATACCGGCGTGCTCATGGGATGGGAAATTACATTAGGAACATAATATCAAAGAACTATGAAAGTGAATTTTGCAAAAATCGTCATCAAAGACATCGAAGGCCGCGACGTGCAGGCCGACTTCCAGAAGCAGCTGGGCAACCAGCTCTACATGCAAGGCCGCGACATCGAAGAGTGCGAACTGGGAAAGCGCATCTACTTCGCCCAGGGCGAGGTGGAACTCTCCGACAAGGAATGCGCAATAGTAAGGAACGCCGTGCAAGGGTATTCATACATCGCGCGGTCAGCCATCGAAAACCAATTAAAAAAGGAATAAAGACATGGAAATTACTCTTGACACTATTTTGGGCATTCTCGGTCTCTTCATCGGAGGCGGAGGCGGTGCATTTTTCACTTGGAGGTGGCAGCGCAAGAAGGCCAAGGCCGAGGCCAAGACCGCCGAAGCCGATGCCGCCAAGGAATTGCAGGACGTTTATCAGCAGTTGGTTCAGGACATCAAGACCGACCGCGATGAACAGAAGGCCTACATCCAGGAACTGAAGGAAGACCGCTCGCACCTTCGGAAAGACCGCGACGATCTGCGCAAGCGTCAGGATGAATTGGAAGAACAGGTCAGAGGACTACAACGAGAAGTGGCTCGCAACGGCCGGATGGTTGCCAATATGCGCCCTTTTTTGTGCGGCCTTTTAGCGTGCAAAAACCGCACGCCCGTGACCATATCGGAAGACGCGGAAATTGAAACAGAACCCAAAACTCAAATATCATAACTATGACATACAAGAAAGGCTCACGCGGTGAGATAGTTCGCCAAATACAGAAGGCTCTGCACCTCTATGAAGACGGCATCTTCGGCATCAATACCGAGGAGGCGGTCAAGAAGTTTCAGGCATCGCACGGGCTGAAGCCCGACGGCATCGTCGGCCCCGCCACGCTCGCCAAGCTCATCCCCGTCAGGTGGAAGAAGTCAAGGCGAACCATCCGTGAAATCATCATCCATTGCTCTGCTACACCCGAAGGCCGCAACTACACCGTGGAAGACATACGCCGCTGGCACCGTCAGCAAGGCTGGTCAGACATCGGCTACCACTACGTTATCTACCGCGACGGGACCATCCATGAAGGCCGCAACGTGGACATTGCCGGTGCGCATTGCGTGAATCATAACGCCAACTCCATCGGCATCTGCTATATTGGCGGTTGTGCCAGCAACGGCAAAACACCCAAGGACACCCGCACGCTCACACAGCGTGCAGCCCTCCTGAACCTTCTGCACGAACTGCGCATCCTCTACCCGGATGCACGCATCTACGGCCACCATGACTTTGAGCCCCGCAAGGCGTGCCCGAGTTTCGATGCTAAGAATGAATACAAGAATATTTGACGCTTCATAATTTGTATTTTATCCGATTTATGGCTTCGCCTCGGCATAGCTCAAGCACGCTTGGCTCTGCTCTCGGCTTGCACATAAATTGTGATTTTTTCTCGCCGCGAGGCGCACTCATTTCCTGGTTTAATGTATATAAGTGTAATTGGATTTGTTAGTTATTAGATTAAAATTGAATTAAACTCGTAATTTTTAGTTTTAGTAATGTAGTTTTCAGGGAGGCAGCGGCCTCCCTTTTTTCGTAAACCCTGGGGGCATTGCTTGCGATATTCAGAAGTAAATTGAAAGATATGAAATGGTTAACTTTAGAACGAATTAAGCAGCAATGCCGAATTGAGCCGGACTTCACCGAAGAAGACTCCCTGCTCGAAATGTACGGAGAAAGTGCCGAAGAGGTTCTGCTCAATCACCTATGCCGCTCCTACGAGAATCTGATGGAGGTGTACGGCCACATCCCCGCGCCACTCATCCACGCATCGCTGATGCTGGTGGATGTAAGCTATCAGCACCGCTCACCCGTCAGTCCCCAGAACATGTCGATAGTGCCCTATACATTCGACATCCTCGTGAAACCGTACATGCGTCTGGCTAACAATGTAAACGAAAACAACAATAGATATGGCTGTCCAAGATTATAAGATTAACTACAAGAGCGACTTCGTGCTCAATATTAACGGCGATGCAGGCTGGGCTATCCCATTCTGCATCAAGTTCTGGACTGGTATGCCCTCGCAGGCGTACTTCGTCGGGTTCGACGGTGTGAAATATGTAAACTGCCGGGTGGGTGACACCCCCACGCAGCTGCTGGTGATGTTTGACGATCACCACCTGCCCATCGGCAAACTGAAGATGCAGATTGCCTACCACACCACCATCGAGGAGTTCCCCGGCTCTGTCTTCGATGAGGTAACCAACGCCCGCGACGTGATCGTCACCATCGACGGCACCGACTACCAGGTAATGCTCGACTTCACCGGCGAAGATGCCCCCGAGCTCGAGTTCGACCTGCCCGCATACGCCAACGAGGCCGAGCGCATCCAGAACGAGCTCCAACGGCAGCAGAACGAGGCCGAACGCATCGCCGCCGAACTTCAGCGCGAGCAAGCCACCGCCGACGCCGTGCAAGGAGCAGAAAACGTGAACGCACAGCTGAACGGCACCACCCTGACCGTCACCAACCGCCAGGGCGTGAGCACATCCGTGAACACCAAGGGAGAGATGGGCGAACAGGGACCCGAAGGCCCAGAAGGACCGCAAGGCGAAACGGGCATCAGCATCGTCTCGTTCCTTCCCAAGAGCGAGACGGCCACCACCCTCATCTACACCATTACTTACTCTAACGGCTACACCCAGGACGTAGCCATACCGAAGGGCCCCAAGGGCGACACAGGAGCCACTGGCCTCACCGGTCCGCAAGGCCCGCGGGGCGACACAGGCGTGAGCATCACTGGCTTCGTAGAGACCGGCGAAACCGAAACCACCACCCTCTACAACATCACCTTCAGCAATGGCACCACACAGGAAGTCGCCATCCCGAAGGGAGAAAAAGGCGACCAAGGTCCCGTAGGTCCACAAGGTCCCCAGGGCCAGATGGGTGACGTGGCCGTGATTACCCCCGAGCAGCAAGCCGCCTTCACCATGTACAGCGTCCCCGGTCAGAACACCGATGGCCCGATGACTCAGAAGGCCGTGACGGATAGAATTGAGAAAACACAGATTTCAGGAAGCTCTTTTGACGTAACCTGGGAAGAGGGTAATATTGACGTTAACACTGGAACCGAAACAACTGCGCCAGGTGTTTTCCGTTCATCACCAATAGCAGCCGACAAGTTTTTAAGTGTAAGCGTGTCCTCACCATTGTCAAATTCTGGTCTGAGACTGTATAATGGTGTATCGTACTTGGGGAGTATTTCTTTGGGTTATGGTGGAAGTACAGCCGATGTAAGTTCTTATAATGCCAATAAAATAAGAGTAATTATAGCGTCTGACGTAAGGAATAACACGAAGATTTCTGGCGAATATCAGAATATTACTCCAATTCTTGAAATGGTTGAGAGGAGTGACATTGTTACGAACGAGTTTACTGACAATATTACATGGGAACGTGGTGGCATTAATTCATCAACGGGAGAAGAAATCACAGCAGATGCTGTGCGTTCATCTGCAATTGAAGTCAATGGAAGGTTCCTCTCATGTACTGTAGAAACTGAACTCAGCGTAACAATAGCAATTAGACTGTATCACAATGATACTTATATAACATCTGTAACATTGGGTGCTGGTGGCGGCACATCGCCAAACTTGTATTCTTATAATGCAAACAGGCTGCGTGTTATTTCAGCAGGGCATAAATTATCTGAAACATCTGTTTTATGCCAATATGTTGATGAAAAAATGGCACTGCCGCTTGCAACGAGCAACGAGTCAAGAATAGATGATATTGAAAACAGGATAACAAGTGACGATGTACTTAAATCGTATAAATATGTCAGTGGCTCTGATAGTGGTATTACATTTGACGATGTATATCCTGCTGGCACTTACGTCCTTGAGGTAACAGGAAGTGGGGCAATGAGCCCATCCTTTCCAAGCACATGGCCAGACTGGCTACATGTTATTGTCAGAGACTTGAATGATACGGCAATCCTCACTCCTATAGCATATATCTATGGCAGCACATTTGAAGATAGAAGGGTTAGGTTTTATGTAGGTGAGAATTTCAAGATTAGTCCATGGTCTTATTATGAAGGTGATATTACTATGAAATTTATGCTTGAAAAGGACTCCGTGACCTACCTGAGCGAGAGGATAAATGGATTGGAGGCATCTGGTGTTGTTACAATAAATGAAAGCGACATAGAACTTGACCTGAGCACAGAAGTAATGGGTCTTACTGGCAAATCTACTACCAATTATAGATATAACACCAGCAATAATACACCTGTTTCAAGTAATAGTTGGATTCTGATTGAAGATACCATTCCAGCAAGTCCAGGATTCTACTATGTCGTAGATGGAACTGGTTCTACCAAATTGTTCCAGATAGCATATCTTGATGGAAACGGGAATGTAGTGAAAGTCCACGGAACTGATAATGGAACTACTATAAACGCGGTTTCAAAATACTTTATAGAGGCTTTCAATGTTGTGTCGATGAAGATTGCCGTTAAAGCAACAAGTCCCACAGGTCTTCACTTTATCAACGGGAGGAAGTATATTATATCAGACCCCATCAAACGTGCAGCATTCTACAATCAATGCTCTGACGGGAAGATTAATCTGGCCTATATTAGCGGCAGTAATACTGTTGACAGATTCACGCTCGCAAACAAAATAGCAAGTGAATTTGGTGTTGTTAAGGTTCCGAGTGGAAGATATGAGATAGGCTCTACACTATGGCTTGGAGCACAAGGACAAAGTTATGAATTTGCATCTGATTCCTATATCGTGGCAAGTTCATCATTCAACGCAGACTACCTTGTTGTATGGGGTTGTGCTGCGTATGAAAACAGAGACCAAGACTTCCCAAACAGTACAGGTGAAGATTCTGCTATGACAAACTCTCATATATGGGGTGGTGTGTTTGACGTTAAAGGAAAAGGAGGGTGTGTAAGATTGTACTATTTCAAAGGATTTGAAATAAAGGGTTGTACCTTCTATAATGCCAAGACAAACGGAATAAGCGTTGAAGCACCTGGCTATGAACTTGTATTGCACAATTGCTATGCTCGTAATAGTTTTAGTGGGCTAAAGGGTAACGTTGCATATAATATTCAGACAAGCGACTGTCATTTCCATGACTTGATTGCCGTAAATTATTCAACTGGGTTTAGGGTTCATAATAGTAGTGGATTCTTAACAAGGTGTCACCCTTGGACTGCTATTAAGGATTTCTCTGAATATTATCCTGGCTCCATAGGTTTTGACATTGGCTCTTCTACAGGCGTTGTCTTGACAGACTGTTATAGCGATACCATGCAGACCCATTATAAAACAGGAAATCAAACCAAGATGATAGGATGCACTGCTCTGTCAGTGAAAAAAGATGTATTCCCCATTGACCTATATGGCGATGTGAATATTATTGATAATGACAAACAAGGTGTGGTACTGATAGGGTGTATGTTCAGATGTAGTGGTACTACCATAGTGGAGAACTCTGGTTCTGTAGCAGTTACTAAGATTGGATGTACATAGTTCTGGTTTTTATCAGTAAACCCACCCCAACAAACCGCCCGACTATTAAAGCCGGGAGGAAATTTTTCTGCCCAAAAATGAAACAAATATGGCATACACTTCAGGAATGATGAACAAGCGGGTGAAGGTGGCAAAGAGGGCTGCCGATGCCGCAAGCGGATACGGAAAGGGAGCCGGGGGGGTGAGGTATTCCATCCTCGGGGAGTTCTGGGCTGCTGAAGACTTCAACAAGGGCGTGAAGTCACTGCGCGAGGGGGCATACGATGCCTATGACACTGTGATGTTCCGCATGCGCTACCATAAGGACATCGACCGCTGGTGCCTGATTCAGTACCAGGGTCGGTGGTATCAGATTCAGTCCTTCAACGCTAACTACCAGGACAACCAGATTCAGATCACGGCAATGGAGCTGGCCAACCAGCAAGTGAACATCGTGGAGTAAACCACTGCCGCAATACGTGCGAAAAAAAAAGAGAACATTATGAATATACTCAGTAATTTATTCACGCCCACGGGAACCATCCCACTGAAACGCAGGGAGGTGAGCAGCGGAGTACCCGCAACTACTGACCCGTCGGCGGCATCGAACCAGCAAACCACCACGGGCGCAACCTTCGAAGAGAAGATTGTGCGGGTGCGTCGGCCTGAGCTGGCTCTCACGGTGTCGGCGGTGTATCGCGCTGTCGAGCTCCGCGCCAAGACGGAGGCACAGTTCGCCATTCAGTACCAAAAAATGAATGCGGCTGGCGGCAACTTTGTGCCAGATATGTGGGGACCAGGCAAAAACATCAACTACCTGCTGCAAGTGCAGCCGAACCCCATCAGCAGCGCGGCATCCCTCATCGAGCAGGTGGTCATCCGCCGTCTGCTGTTGGGCAATGCCTTCGTGTACATAGAGCGGGATGAATGGAAAGACCCTGTGGCCTTGTGGCTGGCAGAATGTGGCGGCTATAATGAAATAACCGGCACCTATGCGCTGACCTACCTCAACGAGCGCGGCGTGAAGTTCAAGGTGGATGCACCGCGCGAAGATGTTCTCCACTTCCCAAACACTTTCCGCTATTACGACGGTTTTTGGGGAATGTCCACGCTGCAATATGCCTTCGATACGCTCTCACTCATCAAGACCGAAAGCAACCAGGCACTCGAGACCGCTGCAAAGGGTGGCCGCATGAAGCTGATCATCGGTGAGGAAAAACCACCCCAGGGTGCCGGCACGCTTGCCTTTGGATTGATGAACAAGG
>Ga0326511_10001923_pt1 | contig 17058 bp, 17 predicted proteins | sample 0_2496_0518_D_FD_203701 | JGI IMG/M metagenome (GOLD analysis project Ga0326511, IMG submission 203701) | Bovine rumen microbial communities from UC Davis, California, United States - 0_2496_0518 | ecosystem: Host-associated > Mammals > Digestive system > Stomach > Rumen | place: USA...
GTTTCTCTTAAAAGGAACGGTATGGAAGAACCTTATACCTGTAATGAGGTTATTAGGATCGTTTGTTACTTTTACCGTAAGTATAAGAATGTTTTTAGTGTGCCTCACGTCAGGTTGTCTCAGGCTACCATGGACAATGTTGTTTTTAAGCTCCTAGAGGGGTCTGACCTGGTTGATGACACTTGTTACAAAACATACACCGAGCTGATTGACCATTACTTCGAGTCCAACATGGAATGTGATTACCATATCACCCACTTTGTCTCCGGTCATGTCCGTGACTATAGATGGTATGAGGTTGGCATGGGCGGTGGCGTTCTCTCTTCATGATGATGGTAGAATGACTATGTACGAAAAGGAAATCTTAGAACTATATCAGTATTGCGGTATCCACTCTTTCCCTATCAACTGTGATGATATCATCAGGAAGATTGGATATAAGGCCGTCACATATCAGGAATACGCCGGGAATGACAAAGCACTGTACATCGAACTGATGCAGACATCCGGCGATGCTTTCATCATCCGGCGTGAACGGATGTTATATTACAACGCAACGGCAGATAGACGGCGGCAGGTATTTTCGAAAGCACACGAACTCGGACATATCGTCCTTGTCACCAATGATGAGGATGAAGCTGATGATTTCGCCAGTAACCTTCTCGCTCCGAGACCGGTCATCTTCGCAAAGCAGCTGAAGACAGCAGAACAAATCTCACAGACGTTCGGGATCTCGATCTCAGCAGCCAACAATGCCCTCATCCGGGGACGCTACGTTCCTGATGAGAATGGATTTGCCATTATTGACCATTTCTGCCTGCGTGCTTATTGTCCGTGGCCGTTTAACATACCTTACCCTAACAATTTATCGGGTGACCCATGTAAGCCTGCTCCTGCAATAACGGGACACGCTCAGCGGAAGTTAAAACCGCAACAAAGAGAATGTGAGTGGATCATCAGAGAAAAGAGCATCAGAAATTTAAAAACGGAAGTTGCGAGAATAAAATGGAAGATGGATCATATCGGCCTTGTAAAAGACACCTATGAGGACTGCGTAAAGGAATTACACAGAGCAGAAGAGGAGCTGAAAGACATATGCCAAAGCCAAAATATGTAAAGAGGAAGGACGGAAGATACCATACATCCATCGACACCGGCAGGATCGACGAGAACGGTAAAAGGATCCGGATTGACGTGTATGGTACTTCCCTCAGAGAATTTGAAGAAAAGATAGATAAGATTAAGGCCGACCTTTCGAACGGCACATACATTGTCGAGAAGGACACTACTTTTGCAGAATATGCGAAACACTGGTTACAAATCTATGTCGAAGACACATCTCTCTCCCACAATCGAAAGCAATCTTACCGGAACACGGTCAGGAATCATCTAACGGTTCTGAACAGTATCCCCATACAGAAAATCGTAAAATCCGATGTCCAGAAGGGCTACAATGAACTTTCCGGGCATCCGGACCTTCAGAACGAATATAAGATAACTGTGAACCAGATTTTCCGCTGTGCCATCGATGACGGGCTGCTCATCAGGAACCCGGCACAGAACATCACCCTGGAAAAGCGCAGGAAGACAAAACGTAGGGCGTTAACTGATATCGAGAAGAAATACATACCTCTCGCAGATTTTACTTTGAAGGAGAAATGTTTTGTCTACCTGCTCTGGTATGCCGGTCTCAGACGGCAGGAAATCATCTGCCTTACGAAGAAGGACGTGGCAGGAAATGCCATCAATGTGAACAAGGCTGTGGAGTTTATCGGAGAGCATCCAAACCTGAAAGATACGAAGACGATAGATGGGGAAAGAGAGATACCCATTTTAAGCCCCCTAGAAGGCGTTTTAAGGCAATATTATGGCGAATGTGATAATTTATACCTCTTCGCTAATTCCGACGGTAAAATCATGTCTAGAACGCAGTACAGACGGTTCTGGGAAGGGATAAAGGTAAAGATCAATGATGCCGCCGGAGGAAAAAGCCATTATGAGGCCGTAAAGAAGGTAAAAGACGGCAAGACATCATACAGTTACAAGCGTGTTTTCGACATCGACCTCACCGAAGGGCTGACCGCACATACGTTCCGGCATGAGTTTGCTACGATCCTCTATTATTCCGGGGTTGACCTCCTTGACGCAATCAGGATTTTTGGACACTCAGATTCGAAGACCATGACTGATATTTATACAGAACTCAGGAAGGCAGAATCCGACTCTGCAACCAAAATCAATAGTTATCTCGAAAAGAAGTATGCGTCAGGAAAGTGATACTTATGCGCTTTTCAGAGCATATTATTCATGCTTTTCGGGGCTATTTTGTTGACAAAGCCGGTAACTTTCTGACCAAATTTTGACCAAAACGCAAGCGAATTTACCCCGATTTTTGCCGATTTTTAACGACTTTTTCAAAAACAGTTAGACATAACAAAAGTCCCGCAAACCCTTGAAATTACTGGATTTACGGGACTTTCCTGTTAAGCTGGAAAAGAGACTCGAACTCTCGACCCCTTCATTACGAGTGATGTATGTCAAACGCTACAACCCTTATAAATACTGGGTTTATGGCACTTTGAAAACCGTTTTGACCAAAATTTGACCAAATGACTTAAAAACGTCATTGTTGACAATTCTGGTAATTTACCATAAAAGGTAAATGTTCAGTTTATTCAGTCCTCTTATCTTATGAGACTTGCCACGTAATCCGACATCGTGATACCGGCTTCCGCTGCCTTCATCCGGATCCGCTCGATCACGTCTTCCGGCAGCGAAAATGTAACCGTCTTCTTAGTGTCGGACGCTTCCGCAACTTCCCCGAACACAGCCTCATATTCGTCCGCATCCAAATACTTCTCAGCCCATTCCTGGGCTTCTTTCACTGTCATCGGCATTATCTTCTCACCTGCGCTCCACATATCGCCGTCATATTCGGCATATTTGGAAGCCGGGCCGCCAAGTCCGTACAAGAAGAATTCGCCAGTTCTCTTCTGGTAGAGGGTCTCTTCTACATAGTGGAAGTCCCTGGGGTTTGAATAGTAGTAGCTTCCGCAGTCCTTTGCTAAAGCTGTATCATACCGTTTCCCATTGATTATCTTCTTCATTTCGTTACCCTCCTGAAATCCGCCTCGCACTCATCAACGACGATGTATCCAAGTTCGTTGTGGCTGTATGAATTTACTGCCTTTACCACAAGTGCTGTTGGATACCAGTGTGCACTTGCTTCTTCATACGTTTTGCATATCTTAAATCTGTGAAGTTCCTCGTCTCTGTTGATACCCACCTTAATCATTTTTGTTACCTCCTTTTCTTATCTTGATATTATATTATCACACATTTATTTAAATGTCAATACCTTTTACATCATTTATTTATGCGTAGGTAAAGAAAAAGGGGCCTGCCATAAAGACAGACCCCTCTTCCCTGACATTGACATCAGTACAAATTACCTTTTCAATCCCCATCGGCCTGATCGCTGACCGATGACTATCCACAGGAGCATCATCCTGTGGACAGCTATAATGTACCACAATCCGAGACAACTGTCAATCACAATCCCAGGATACTCTTCCACGTTGCCGGACCGCAAACCCCGTCCACGGAAAGTCCGGCGTGTTTCCGCTGATACTCTTTCAGTGCTGCCTCCGTGTTCCCGCCGAAATCACTATCGAGTGCAAGAATAGCACCATTGCTCCCAGTATAGCCATCTGCCTTGAGAAGCTTCTGCAAGAGTAGCACTGAAGCGCCCTTGCTCCCATTTCTCACAGTTTCCGTACTGAACATATATCCTTCCTCCTGTCCCGGCAATGCCAGATCATATTTCGGTCTGCCATACCCTGCAATAGTGTTGTCATAGATATGATATTGGCAACGCTTGACCATGTTGGACTTGTTGCCCTCAATCGTGTATACGATTCCGCTGGAGACTTTCTCAACAAGTCCAGTATGGCAGATGCCGTCGTTGTCCCGGAAAAATATCTGGTCTCCACGTTTTCCAGATGTGTACCACCGTCCTGCGTTTTTGTACAGGTTGGCAGAGTTTACTGTATAATCGTCAAAATCTCCGCAAAGCATCCTTCTGGCAAGGTCTGCCCCGAAGGTGGTGTAAAAGCACCAATCTACAAAGCAGTCGCAATACGGTGCTGGATAGTCCATATTGGATGGCTGAACAGCATGCATCGTCCTGCCATACTTCGTATAGTTCGCACTCCCCGCATTCGCATCCTTGTCATCCAGATTGTAAGGCGAAGCCTTTTCCCTGTATCCCACTTCTGCTTCTGCGACAGCCAGAAGCCTGTCTATGGCTTCGTCAACGGTCTTCGGCTCTCCTGCATCGATGATCTCGCCGTCAGTCAGTTCACCGTCCTCTGGTTTAAACCAGATATCCCAGTCAAATCCCTTCCAACTGTACTGCCACATCAAACATGGGTATTTGCATTTTCCCGACAGGTCACAGAGCCAGACCGGATACCGTTTCAAAAGTTCCTTGTTGTACCAGTTTTCGTAGAAATCCACATTGCAGTAAATCCCGGTCGGATATCCGGCTTTCCTGACAGTCTCGCAGAAAATCATCGTGTATTCATTGCATTCTGCCGCTCCCAGTGTGATACCCCGTTTTGCGGCATAGTCCACGCTGTCGTATTCAAAGTCAGCCCATATACGGGTATCTCTTGGAAGTCCTGCCTCCTGAACGCTCTTAATTGCCCTTTCTGCGTTCCGTTTTGCCTGTTCCGGGGTTACCGCATAGATAAAATGATACACCCCCGGAATGGGCGTTTTAGCCGCCCTGAAGCCATTTACGTGGGTCAGGAACAGTGGATTTCTTGTCGTGCCGTAACTCGACTGGATGATGACGAAATTGATGCTTTTGGACAGATTGGTGTAGTCGAGACCGCCATTGTGGTTGGATACATCAATACCAAGTAAGGTTCTCACTGCGCATCACCACCCTTGTACTGCAGGTTGCTGATTCCGAGGACTGTTCCGAGGAAAGCACACACGACAGCAGAGGTTTTCGCCACCTGTTCCGCGAAAGGCCATCCCCAGATTGCGGACAGACCGACATAGGCAGTTGTCAGTGCAGGAATAAATACGAGTACGCTCCACTTCAGGATATCATAGGTTTTTGAATCCATTTTAATTTTCATGTTGTTCCGCCTCGCTTTCTTCGTCGCATAATCCCTTCCACCACGGCTCAACTACATCTTTATCATCGGCAAAGATCTTGTGAGTTTCAATCTTTATCATTTGCCATTCGTCATCCGTAATTGTTTTTCTATTGCGCTCATCAATATATTCTTCACTCATACCGTCACCTCCTTACAGGAAATCATGTTTCTCAAGTCTCTCAGCATAGCTCCTCTTGATGTGCTCAATCGTGGCGACAGTCTGGTTATTTCGGAAATCGGGATGTCCTAAACAGTATTCCTCGTATTCGTCTATATCGGAAAGCACCTGTTGGAATGAATCGTGTGTGTGGTTTCTGCCTTCCAGCATCTCATCCCTGAAGTGCAGGATTCTCACTCTCATCTCCACAGCGTTCCTCTTGTCGCCTGTCTGTGCCACATTGTCTATCTTGTCTTCCAGTCTCCTGATCGACCGGAGTATCTCGTTGTCCTTGTCTTTCTTACTGTCGTGTCTCTGGATCAGGAATTCTATAAAAGCCAGTATGCCTCCGCCTACGAGTATGTTTATCAAGTCCATATGTCTATCCTCCTGCATTCGCTTTCAATCACATTCAGTTCCATTTCAATTTCTTCCAGTGTTTTGTTGCTCTGTCCTTTGTTGTACAGGAGCAGGTCGTATACTGCGGACCAGAGCCGTTGAATAATCCTATGTTCCAGCATTGTCTTCCTTCCATCCCCGCCCAAAGCGGGCGGGGATTTAAAACAAAATTATAGATTAGTTTGTGCAGAAGCCGAGGACGACCCCACTCGAGTTGCTGGCGTAGCCGTCGTAGGCGTTGCCGCCGCTGCTCACGTACCAGAAGCCGGCCGAGCTGCTCGCAGAACGGAGCCACCAGCCGCTCGCGGAGCCGCTAAGGTACTTGATTCTATTGCCTTCTGCAGTAAACCTGTCTGAATAAGCTACCCCTTCCGTCTCATAGTTGCTGCCCCCGAAGATCTCCTGCGCCGACGGGATCCACAGCTTGTCGTGCGTTGTCTGTCCATTGTGGACAACAGCTCCGTTTTCATATGTGTCTGAAATCTTACTGACCTCTACGATATGGTCCTTTATATCCAGGTTCGGCAGGATGTCGCTGTTTATCCACGAGCGCATGCCGCTCGCCTCCCAGCCACCCACAGTGGAGCTCTGGCTGTTCATTGCATGGTTCTGCATGATGTCGAACAGCAGCCATGTGATCCCGGCCGTCCCGCCACCTGTTTTGACGTCCTTATTAAAAGCAACAATCTCTGCCAGGTACTGTGTTCCGTTGATGCTTATCGGTTTTACATCACCGATATGGTAGTCTGTCGCATAGTCCGGGTTTGTTACGATCGTCGCCCAGCTGTCGGAAATTTCGTTGAGCCATACCGGGTATTTCGATATGTCACAGATTCTGTATTTTTTCCACATGCTGTCCGCCTTGTATGTATCCACGAGCGCAGTCGGTACAAACACGCCGCCACGGTTATTTCCGATCGGCGTCCCGTTAAACGCATTTGCATTGGCAAGTGTTAATTTTGTGTTTGACTGCAGTTGCAGCAGTTCCAACTTTGAGCAGCTATTAAATGTGTTGGCGTGAATCTGTCCGCCGTTTCCTCCCAGCTTCACTTCCCTGAGTTTAGCGCAGTTCCGGAATCCATATGTTGCGCTTGTTCCGGCTGCAACCGGCAGATCTACGGTTTCAAGGTTTTCGCAGTATCCAAACGCATAGGAACTGACAGATGTCAAGTTTGGAAGCTTCACTGATTTCAGGCCTTTTTTCCTCGCGAGCCCATATGCCGGGAGTGTTGTAATCCCGTTTTCTTCGAAGCTCTCCAATGTGTCAGTTACGAGAGCGTCAATGGTTGACTGTTCGCCTATTTCATCCCTGGTGTTTGCCATTGTATCAACTCCTTTGTGCCAGCTTGGCGATATAATGTAGTTGTTTTGTTCTTCTGTTATTTTTCTTCGGCGGCCTGTATGGCGGAAATTCCGGGAACAGACCGTTAAAATATTTTATTGCGTTCAGTTTCACGTTGAACGACCGGCCTCTTTTCAACGACAGCAGCCATGAGTGGAAGTTCATGTAAATCTCTTCATATGTCATGATGCCCATGTCGTAGAATCTCCTGTATGCCTTAAGTCTCTGTCTTTCCTTCCGAGATGTCTGCCGGTTGATCCGTTTTACAACCTTCCCTGTGTTCGTAATAAAGAACCGAGTTTTCAGGAATACGAAGTTTTTCGTCAGTTTTATGAACTGACACTTCTTTTTATTCAGGATAATTCCTGACCGATCGCATTCTTTTTCGAACAGCGTAACCACCTTCTTCAGTCTTTTCAGGTCGTGGCATATGATGTATCCGTCATCCATGTACCTTCCATAGTATCTCATCCCACACCGGTCCTTTATCAGATGGTCGATGCCATTGGGATAAAATACCGCGCTGATCTGTGAAACCTGGCTTCCGAGCCCGAGACCGATTTCTCCGAATGCGTTTACGAAAGTATTAAACATTTCACGCATCCTGCCGTCCATAACCTTCTTCCCGACCTCCGTGGAAAGCGGTGCGATCGGAATGTTCGCGAAGTATCCCGAAAAATCATAGAAATAGATGTATCCGTTCCTGCCGTGTTTTCTCGTGAACTCCTGCAAATGCTTTGTGAATCTGTTTAATGCGAAATCTGTTCCTTTCCCTTTTAAGCTCGCTCCATTATCGTATATCAGATGTGGTCTGAGGATCGGTATCAGGCAGTTGTTGCAGAAGGTATTCTGTATTCCCTTTTCTGAGATATGCACACTTTTTATATCTCTTTTCTTCCCGCGTTCGATGATTGTAAAATGATTAAAACCTCTCGTTTTCCACGTCCCTGCGCGAAGCTTTCTTTCCTCGGTTCGGGCGTTTATCAGAAGGTTTGCCATGAAAATCTGTGTTGCCGCGTGACCCCTGGATTTCGTTGCGACACTTTTGTAAGCCTTCAGTAGTGGACTTAAGCCAAACACATTATCCCATTGTGTATACTGCGCCGCCCTTTCTTCGTTTCTTTTCTCTCTTTTCGCTTTTCGTCTCTGATATCTTATTTCGTGTCTTTCTTTGCTGTTCATAATCTTCCGCAGGATGTATGTAATTATTGTAGGTGCGGATTCTATACACGTAAGGTCCAGCCATGAAAGCAGCTATCCGCAATTTGCTGCCCATGCAAGAAGCGTCCGCCTGGCCCTATCGTCCTGCTTATTTACCGTTGACCGGAGGGTTATCCGCTCCTTCTACTACGTCCCGATTTCCTGCTGTACTTTGACTCGCGATCCGCAGTTGATTCCGAGGACGACCCCATTCGAGTTGCTGGCGTTGTTGTTGTTGGCGTTGCCGTTGTTGTTCACGTACCAGAAGTTGGTAGAGCTGTTCGCAGAACGGAGCCACCAGTTGTTCGCGGAGCCGACCTATAGCAAATAACCCATGCATTTACAGATTTCTGTATCTTTCTTTTTCTGTTTCCATGATATCCTTGATCAGTTTTTGTTCCTGCAGGATCAGGTCCGCAAGTTCTCCCAGATCCTTTTCCGTGATGCCTTTTGTCTTCTTTGTGGCTTCGTCATGATATGTAAGAGTTCCGCTCGCTTCGATGAACCTGTTTACTCTCGTAGAGAGTGCCTGCAGATTTGCTCTTGCCTTTATCCAGTAATCTCTCCGCATCTGTACTTCATGCACGTTCGTCGGAAATACTGAATTCGCCATTTTAGCATTATCCATAACCTTGCCTGCGAGCTTTATCACCGGTTTCAGGATCAGGTATGTGTACCTGCGCGGCATTTTCATACACAGGCGCTCTGTCAAAACGTAAAGTCTGATCGCGGTATCGACCGGCGCGAATGGTCTCTTTTCCTGTACTTTTATCAGTCTTGATTCTGGAGCTGGCATATTTGTTCCTTTCAGGCATCCCGCCCAAAGCGGGCGGGATTATTAAATATTCGAAGATTAGAGGCAGAAGCCGAGGACGACCCCACTCGAGTAGCTGGCGTTGCCGCTGCTGGCGCCGCCGCTGCCGTACACGTACCAGAAGTTGGTAGAGCTGTACGCAGAACGGAGCCACCAGAAGTTCGCGGAGCCGTTAATGCGTTTAATCCTCTTTGCATCCGAACTGAAGAAGTCGTTATAAGTACACCCGCTGCTTTCGTAACTGCTACTGCTGCCGTACATTTCTCTTGCGGAAGCGGGCCACAGTTTCTCGTTCGTTGTCTGCAGCGTCCCATCCGAAATCCTGCTGGTTTTCGTGACTTCTTTGACCAGGTCTTTAAGCTCAAATGTTGGGAGCAGGTCGGTCGTGATGTGCGTTTTCATCTTGCTTGCATCGTACCCGCCTGCTGTAGTGCCGCTGTTGTTCATCTGGTAATTTTCCAGGATGTCCATCATCAGCCATGTGGAGTTTGCTTTCCCTCCTGCAGTGAGATCATCCTTGGATTTGCCGATAAGTGTGAAGTATACCTGTTTCCCGTCTATCTGTGCAATCTTACTCTGTCCCACCATTACATTTGCCGCGCCGTTCGCCTCGATCTGCGCCCAGGTTTCGGATGGTTCAAAGCTCGCGATCGGGTATTCGGAGATGTCGGCGATCCAGAAATTCTTCCAGTTGCTGTCCGCCTTGTAATCATCCACCAGAGCCGTCGGGACATATACTGCGCCGAAGAATTTCTCGATCTTTGTTCCTGTCAGCGCGCTGATGTTAGACAGCGTAGCCTTTGTGGAGCTCCTGATGATCAAGTGTGTGAGGTTCGGGCATGTGGCAAATGCGGTTGACTGGATCGTCACTGTTCCGCTCGTCGCTGACAGATCCACGGTCTCCAGGGCGCTGCATTCGTTGAATGCATTGGATTCCACGGTCGTGACGGGCGCCTTCACCCTTGTGAGGCCGGACTGCTTATAGAATGCGTAGGCAGCTATCTTGCTTGTGTTGGCCGTCGATTCATATTCCGGTATCGTGTGTGCAAGATAGGTAATTACCGGACTCCGGTTATCCCTGAAAACCGCGGTGTACGTTGTGTTCGAATAAATCGGTCCGGGTGCCGGTGTCCAGCCCGTGAATGTAAAATCTTCCGAACCGCCCCTTGTTGTGGTCGGTACAGAACCGCTGTATGTCGGCACGGTTCCTTCTGCGAACTTCTGTGATGCATATGTCACATTGCCATCTTCTGCCGCAGTTTTGAATGTCGCGGTATACATCGGAACGTACACAGCGTTGATGACTGTATCTCCTGTGATCGGCTGTGTGAGGTCTCTGTCCCATCCGGTTGCCGTCTGACCGTCGTAGGATGGCATTGTTCCATCAAAATGCGGCAGTGATCCATACGGGACATTGTTGTCTGTCTCCACTGTCGTCCCCATCGATTTCCATGTGACGGTGTATTTCCGGAGCGTTCCTGTGAAGCATGCATACACGTTCCTGTCTCCAGCGACATGTGTCAAAGCATCGGCATCAACAGTGTTATCATCAGTGTCCTTGGACCATCCTGCGAAGGTGTACGTGTACTGTGCGTCCTGGCTCTTTGCCGGAGTGCTACCGGAATATGTGCCATCACCGCCGTCGAGCACTGTTACGCTCGTGATGAGCGTCTCTCCGTTGTAGAATCTGAGCTGTGCACTCGTATGGTCGGCGGTTACATTCAGGTATGGATACCGCAGTTTGTAGGCTGCTATCTGCGCTCCAGTCAGGGCATCTGTGTGGATGGTTCCGGAAATACTTGTCTTACATCCACCGTCAGCGATGCTTATCGTATTTCCCTGTTCATCCAGACCACGCATCGTATCAAAGATTGTCAAAAGGCTTTCAATCTCCTCTGCATCATCACATTCCCATGCGAATCCTACCAACCTGAGACGGGTGGCGGCAGGAATTGCCTGAACAATAGATTTTGTGTTGATTGCGGAACTGCAATTCTCAACCCTGAAAGTGGTTACATTAGTAAATCCCGGACAGATAAATTCCGTAATGTTCTTCTGGTTCAGCACAGTCAGATTGGTGATAGTTGACGGCAGGTGAAGCTTCTTAAGGAATCCGCCATTCGGGAGCGTGATACTTCCGATTGCTGTCCCGTCAAAGTACACTTCCTCAATATTTGAGCATCCTGACAGGTCAACAGTTTTCTGACTGCCTGTTCCCATGTTGACGCAATTTCGGCAATCGATTTTCTTCAGCAGAACATTGTTTCCAAGACTCAGTGCTTTCAGATTCGGGTTCGTATATGAATTACTGCTGTCACCGAGTTTCAGTTCCTGAATGTGCGTTGCTCTTGAGAACTCCACAGCGTCAGGCCTGAAGATTGACAGGTCTCCGAAACTCTTAATCTGGCTTGCGCTGTAGATGTAAGTATCGGTAAATTCCAGATGGCTCAGCGCACATGGGACAAGAACGGCCTGATTCCGTGGTGACCTGACGGACGATTTTGAAACGCCATACATAACTGTTGCGTAGATGTCAGCATAGGGCATGACCGTGATGCCGTAGGTTTCGCTTTCCGCAGGTTCGTAATAAGTACGCATAGAAACGCTATCAGCACTTGCATCGCCTGCATTGTACTTTGAATCAATGTACTTAAAGCGGTTATACAGCCACCACTTGCGCTGTTCCGTCTTCAAGCCGAGGCACATCTCAAGACGGTTTTCGTTGTCCTGAATTAATGGGAGAATATACTTGTACCACTCGTCTTCATTCACGAGGGCTTCGGGCCATTTTGATTGATGCTCCTCAAACATGGCTTCAACTTTATTGTAAGACAGCGCCGGGTCATTACCGCTTCTCAGTGTTCTCCACATTGATGCAAGTTCGTCTGCAAATGCCGCGCGAACATTCTTCCAAAGTACGGAATCTTGTCCGGCATACACTTTCTCGCCATTTACCGTGTCGACATCTTCAAGATGATAATCAAATCTCAAACGCCCATAGTTGTCGATACCGAGTGCGGTATCAAAGTCATATGGCAGAAAAACAATCTTTTTTCTAATCCCACTCATCAGTCAGTCACCTCGCTTCCCATAAAGGACGGGAACATGTTTTTAGAACGGCTATCAACCATCAGCGGCCATTCCGTGGAGATATAATAGAATAGCATGGAGTCCACTTCCACATAGTTTCCCACTTCTGCTTTAAATTTCGCCAGTCTGTATTCTGCTGAATCTGTACTATAAGTCACTCCGTCATAAGTTACAGGTTCAGGAAGTGCATTTTCCGTTGCCGCTTCTGTGTCTGTCTGTATAATCCAGTCCGTAAACGCCTTAAGCTGTGTTGGGTCTATATACGGCGGGTCTGTATCCGGAAAACGTGCCTCAAAATCGTCAAGCCATCCAGTTCCCTCAAAATCAGATACCTTCCACAAAACTCTGTTGGAAGCATGTGTTTTAACTTCCCACGATTCGTCATCGTCAACAAAACCGAATACATTTTCTGCGGATTTATCGTGGTTGAAATTATATTTCAGGCTGTTACTTTCATGACCTATGTTTCCATAGGCGGGAACGGTTCTTCTTTAAGTGGTCTGGTTACCTCTGACCGCTCCTCACAAGCTCCATAAATGCGGTGTCGCTTGTGTTCAGACTGTTGCTTACTATTCGTTCGAATAGCCTTTCTCACTCAGTCGTTGTTGGTGGTATATAAAACTTAAAAGTATAATTTTTCGGTGGTTTGCGTGTGCCGTGTATCCATCTTGACACTGAATTGGAACCGACGGAGAAATGCTCTGCTGTATCTTCTACGGAATCAAAAATAATCTCAATTCCGCTTGCACTTTCGGTCACACAAACCTTTTTCATTTTACTGCGCTTTCTGCGCAGCCTTGTTTCTTCCGACATGTTTTCTCTACTGTTTGCTTTGGAAATCTTTGCCTTTGTTTCTTCACTCATCGGAGCACGCTTTTTTCCGATTCTTGCAAGGCTTTGCTTACGTCTTGTTTCTTCTGAGACCGGAAGCATCATTCTCTTTTTCGCCATTTCTTTTATCTGAATGCGCAACTCTTCTTTCCGTTCTTCGGTTAATTGTTTTTTCTTAAATCCTTCGCCACCAGGATACACATTGTAACCAAATTCAGGATTACGAGTATTGTATTTTGAAATGTATTCTTTTTCTTTCTCAGATGCTTCTTCTTCAGAAAACGCTTTGCAAAGAATCGTCTGTTCTATCGAACTAATGCCGTATTCCTGTATATCGTTCCAAAAGGATTTGTTGCTTTTATACTTCTGGAATCGTGCTCCCTGACGTGCCGATAACGGTTGGCAAGTAGCACCGATATACCTCTTCTTGTTTGGCAAACAGTACATGTAAACAGTCCAGACTTTACTCATAATATACCGCCTTTCATGCTGTATTTTATGAGTATAATATATACCCTATTTTCGATTTAGGTTATACTTTCCAGTTTTAAATTATACCTTCCAAGGCGTTGCCCTCCGCAGGGTTTTCGCCGTATATCAGAGAAAGTTTTACATCAGCAAATTATCTACCGATAAAGTTTGTACTTGTTCCATTGTTGTAGAACATTACACACGGCAGTCCATCAATACCTTGTCTTACAAGCGGATTTTCTTCTTGTGCAGGTGTCTGGTAGATGTCCTTGATTGCTCTTTCGTATAGCCGTACAAGTTCTACGTTATTTGCACCCTCTGAAGAAGCAAAGTCCGCTTTCATGCAGAATACATTTGCCGGTAAGCATTCGTCTGTAAGCTGATACTTACTAATGGTTTCGCCCATCACAGTAAAGCCACTCTTATACTTCAGCTTATAGTTTTTCCGTGGATAGTACTGCGAAGAAGTACCCTGAACGTCAATCTGCACGTTTTCAGCCGTGAAGGATTTCTGCGGATTGACTGGATCTATATAAGTGACGGAACAGGTTTTCTTATCCCCCTTGTACTGTGGCAATTGCGGACAGGTGATAATCATGTACGGCAGATCATTCGGCAGTTTCTCAATGACAATATTGTTATTATTGTCGAAAATGTTGTTGTGGTCATATCGTGCCATCATCGTTGTTACATCGGCAGTATCTGCAATCCAGTTGCCAAGAATCTGATGCCGGGTCAGGTCGTTGTCATAAACACGGATATTGTAGATATCAATCGTGGAATCATTTGTTCCGATGCTGATGTTTACGGGTGTAATCTGTGAGAAGTCATCATCGTCAGGATACTGAGTTACTGCGGAAAGCACGCCATTGATGTAACAGTACATCAGCCTGTATTCGGAACGCTTCTCAATCACAAAGCTGATTCTTACGTGTTCATCTTCCTTGTACTGTGTTTCAAGGCTTGACTGTTCTGATGCTATGGAAACCTTCTGGGAAGTAGCCACGAATCCACGCCCACCGCTCAGGCAGGAGAAAATAGGCGTGTCATAGTTCATGACGTTCCTTGTGGCAAACTCAAGCTCAATGGTCTTGCCGGTGCTCCTGAAATCCTGCTCAAAAATCTTGTACGGGATTGTTACCCTTGCGTCGCCCGCAACACGAAGCACGGAAACGCCGTCTTTGTCCAACTGCCATCCATCATTAACAAAGTTAAATCCCGTCAGGTTTGCTGAAATCAGGTTGTACTGCCATGTTTCAGGATGCTCTTCCTGATTGCTCCTCCCCTGTGCTGTCAGGTAAAGGGACAGGTCTTCTGTGACCGCTCCTATCTCAGCTTCGGACTGTGTGACGGTAATCGGGAATGTCTTTGTCACGCTCCTGCAAGTGATGGTAAAACTCTTCTGACCGTGTGTCAGCGGTCTGTATGACCACTGCTGTTCCGTCCTGTCTACGGTAATTGTCTGCACTGCTTCTCCATCAACTGCAAGCTCTACCTGTGCCGTCAGTCCTGCCGGGTCATACACCTGATACGGAATAACAAGCGTTCCGTACTGCTCTACGGAATCACCGCTGTACTGGCTTGTAATAATAGGCGTTGTGGACTGAGGATCAATGCTCATGTAGTTGTAGCGCAGGTGATTGGATTCGATGCTCTCGCCGTCCATCTCGACTTCAAACCAAACGTCAAGCGTGTGACCGCCATGTGACTGTGCCGGGATGGTCTTGCTCTGCTGTCTGTCTGATGTCTCCACGGTTTCTGTGGAAAGCTCAGTGTTGTCCACCTTGAAATGTACCGTCTTTGTGCCGGTGCCTCTCGGCGTGTAGAAGAAAGTGAATCCACCCTGCACAGGCGTGTAAACATCGAATGGGGATGTGATGGTAAAGTCCTCCACAACAACTGTGTATCTAATGTCTTTGGAAGTGCCGTAAACATCAGTTACATTTACACGGATACTCTTGCTCCCTGCTGAAGCAAGATACGAATCAAGAGTGACAGTAAACGTCCCCTGATTCACGTTTCTGGTCTGTCTGACAGCACCATCAACATATACCCTCAGTACACCTGCACCTGTCGGAATCTCGTCCAGAGTGCTCGACCATGTACACTGCACGGAAAGGCTTGTGTCTTTTGCCACAGTCTTCATCAACCATCCGCTTTCGTTGGTGATGGTCATGACGGTCTGCGTTCCACCGCCACCGCCGCCACCACCGCCGCCTTCTCCTGCGAATGGACCGAGTTCTGCGACTAAGTCTCCATTGGCTTTTAGAATCAGGTATTTGTGGTCTTCGGACAAGTACGCCTCATCGACTTTGCCGTTTGTGATATTCTGGAGCCGTGTAATATCTCCATGAATCGTTGAAATATCATCATCCGTAGCAGACTGATTTTCCGTAAGTGTTGTAACCTTGGATTGCAGGTTCGATATATTGTTTTGAGCCGTACTTACATCACCCTGGATCTCAGTGATTTGTTCTCCCTGATAATCAAGGTTGTTCTGTACTTCATCTACATCAGAAGCAAAGGCAATTTCTTTATCATCGCCAGGCGCAAAAGCGATCCTCAGTTTCTTCTGATCGGTGCTTACAGCAAATTCACCGGGAAGCATCTTGGATTTGTTGTAGTCAGCTTCGTTGCCCCGGCGCATTTGTATAGGTCTAACATCTGTCGCCATTTACTCACCGTCCTTCCAATCATCAAAAGTCCCACCGTCGTATTTCTGGATACTCTGAAAAACTTCTTCCACCCGTGCAGCTCTTTCAATTACGACGTCTTCCGAATTCTTCACATTTCTGGCACTTGCATCCGCTTGCTCTGCATAAAGAACAGCGTTATCACTTGCCTGACTTGCCGTTTGTGCTGATTGTGCGGCTTCTGCGGCTTTTGCAGTTGCCGCCTGTTCAGACTGCAATGCCGCCGTTTCGCTTGCGCTTGCATTGTCTTCTGAACGTTTCGCCGCTATTGCGCTGTTCCTTGCGGATTCTTCCTGACCGTCAATCCGGTCAAGCATCGAAGCTATGTTCTGCTCGGATTCACTTGCATATGCCGCGCTTGCCGCCGCAGATTCTGCATCTGCATGAACATCCGCTCTTACGCCGTCAAGGTAATGCGTAACCTGTTCGTAAATATCCTGTGTAGGCTCCTGAGAGTTTTCAATCTCAGAAGAATCCACATAGCCCGTTGGAGCAACAAATACTTTTTCTTTGTTTGCGGTTATCAGCGAACCGCCAAAAACAGATACAGTGAAATAACCACCGTTCTCCAAAACTTCCCATGGAACCTCACATTCGTCGTTCTCGTCAAGAACCATTCCGTAGTTCGTTTCGGCTGTTGAAAAAATGGCAGTCTTTGTTATTCCGTTCCATTCGTCTGTCAGGAAGGAAAATTTCGCAAATAAATAGTCGTGACTCTTCGCCACGACCTTGAAACTATCCCTTCTTCTGATTATCTGATTGTTCACATGAAATTGAAGCTGTGCGTTACCCATGTCATCACCCCCTCGACAGTTCAGCTTTCAGTGCGTTGATTTCTGATTTAAGGCTCTTGATCATTTGGAACATTACAGGAATCATGGCTCTCTCAT
>Ga0326511_10001924_pt1 | contig 17057 bp, 12 predicted proteins | sample 0_2496_0518_D_FD_203701 | JGI IMG/M metagenome (GOLD analysis project Ga0326511, IMG submission 203701) | Bovine rumen microbial communities from UC Davis, California, United States - 0_2496_0518 | ecosystem: Host-associated > Mammals > Digestive system > Stomach > Rumen | place: USA...
ATATTCATCATTGCCTGCTCAAAATTTTGATGTCTATTTCAATAACGTGAAGGGATACGACAATCTTTATGTTAACAATGGGCAGAATCGTTTTAATTATGTTTCTGTGCCAAATACTGTTGGAACCTATACTTACAAGATTACAAAGGACGGAAGCACCGAAGCAGAATGTAGCGGTACAATTGATGTGGTCAATCCGTTGGTTTGCAGTATTAAGGATGAAGTGAAACTTAATGTGCAGAATACGTTCCAGGTTTCTACTTTAAGCGGGTTTACTTGTAATAATTGCTCGTATTCCAACAATCTGTCATGTGGAAACAGTTGTGGAAATACGGTTGGGAATAAAAACTTTACGATGACTAGTGCTACACCGTTAACCTTGAGCGTAACTTGTCAGTGCAGCAACAAGGAGATGAGCTGCTCGCAGACGGCCGTTTCAGAGGTGGTGGCGCCTGATGTTGACTGCTCTGGAACGATAGATGCGGAACCGGGTACTAGTGTCTCGTTTACGCCGACTAAGCTGACTGGCTGTGAGGGTGGATGTAAGTATTGGATTGATAACTCCTCGGGCGATTTGGTGAAGGATTCGACAAATATTACGTCGGCTTCGTCCGTTTCTTTTACTGCGAACGCGACAGCATCAACCACTTATAAACTTTATGTGAAGAATTCTAAAGGAAGCGATAATTGTTCGATTACGGTTGATTTCAAGGAACCCACCTTTACTTGCCCGGCTGATATGGAAAAGGCTGTGGGTGCGGAAGTCTCTGTTACGCCTACAGATGTCCAGTACTGTACGAAAGGTTGTAGCTATACCATTACCGGAGGAACCTTCACGGATAATTCTACGACAGGTACGAATTATACAACAGGAGCACTTCCTAAAAAGATTAAGGGTGAAACGAGTGCCTCTACAGGAACGGGGACGACATATACCCTTACTTTGCATAACCCTGCGGGTGATGATGTAGAAAATTGCTCTTTCAAGGTGAAATATGATGACGCAACTCCAGTATGTAATTGTAAGTCGACTTGTGGAACTGGGTGCGAAGATAGAATACGTACAAGGACCATAGATAATACGCAGTATACAGGTTGCCTCTTCTTTACAAGTATATCAAAATTGAATTTTAATAGTTATAAACTTAATGGAACGAATAAGTCGGGTCAGCTCTGTTGGGATAATCCTACTGAATGTGCGGAAAAATTGTCTTCAATTACAAAAATAGATGGTGGCTACTATGTTTATGTCAACGGACAAACTGGCTATATAACAATTACGGGAGGAACAAATCCCTGTAGTAACGAACCCGAAAAAATAGACATAACATATTCTGGTGAAAGAATTGATAATGGATCTGTGGTTGTTGGTTCTCTTGCTTCGCGTTGTCCCAAGGTGAAGTTTGATTGCCCGTGGAATAATCAAAATCTTGGTTGCTCCGTTAAAATAAATTCAGGAACGCCATTTACAGGATCGTTTAATTCGTCTAACAATAATATGACGAAACCTTCTGTAAATGATGTTCTGACAGTGACGGGCTCTGCAAGAATATTCTGTGCAGATTAATCGAACTTTTTAGGCCCCGCTTCGTGCGGGGCTTTTTTTTCAAGAGAGCCTTTACAATATATAAGGCCGGACTTGTTTGAAGACGAAGTGACGGTCTTCTCCCATGACCTTGAATTCGATGTCGGGGATGCCGGGACGGTCAGCTTCTTCCGGGGCGTTGCTGTTGGAGCACGCCCAGAATGCCGCTACGATAGCTGCAGGCCAGATTTTCTGAAAAAACATGACAGAAATATACATTGTTTGTAGGGGGCCGGCAAAATTGCTATCTTCTTTTATACAAATCACCCTTTTTCTGCAAAACGATGACCCGCATCATAAAAAAAGATGATAGTTCCGAGGTCCGCCGCATCACGCTGGTAGGGCTGGGCTGGAATGTTATCTTGTCTGTGGGTAAGTTTTTTGCCGGCTATTTCGGCGGTTCGCAGGCGTTGGTGGCAGACGCCATCCACAGTGCATCGGATTTTATTACCGACATCGTCATCATTGTGGGGGCCAAGTTCTGGAATTCTCCGCCCGACAAGGACCACCCTTACGGGCACAAGAGATTTGAAACCTTGATTTCGGTGGGTATCGGGCTTGCCGTCTGTGCCGTGGGTGTGGGGTTGGGTTACAATGCGGTGATTGCCCTCAAGAACGGGGAACAGTCCCATCCGGAATGGATTGCCGCTGTCATGGCGCTCGTATCGATTGTCGTGAAGGAAGTCCTTTTCCGCTATACGCGTGCCAAGGGCCGCGCCATCCGCAGCGAAGCGGTCGAAGCGAACGCCTGGCACCACCGTAGCGACGCCTACAGTTCCATCCCGGTGCTTGTCGCCGTCCTGTTCGGGATAGTGATGCCGGAACTCTGGTTTGCGGACTCCGTCGGCGCCATCATCGTTTCGATTTTCATCTTGCATTCGGGTTTCGAAATTGCCTGGCCGGGGATCCACCGCGTGGCCGACGAGGGCGCTTCCGAAGAAGTCTCCCAGAAATTGCAGACGGTCGCGCTTGCCTGCCCGAATGTCATCAGTATCCACGGTTTCCGCACCCGCTACGTGGGGAGCGATTTGCATGTGGACCTCCATGTGGTCGTGCCTGCCGAAATGTCGCTTTTGGCCGCCCATGACCTCGCCGAAGAGGTAGAACGCCGGATTATCGAGGCTGGCGAAAACGTCGTAGACGCGCTGGTGCATATCGACCCCTACGACCCCAAAAAAGTCGAAAGCAAGTAAAACTTGTACTATTCCAAAGTGGTATTAAACCGCTTGCGCTTTTGGCCAATAACAAGGTTATATTAGTTTTGTTGAACTCCCTCAGGAGCGGTTTTATGGTTGTCGACGAATACTACAAGCTCAATAACGGACAGAGAATTCCGAAGGTCGCCTTGGGAACATGGCTGGTTTCGGATGACGAGGCGGAAGGTGCCGTCATATCGGCTTTTGAGGCGGGCTACAGGCATATCGATACGGCGGTTGCCTATGGCAATGAGGCGGGCGTCGGCCGGGGCCTTCACGAGGCCATGAAGGTGACGGGCCTGCATCGTGAGGGCTTTTTCGTGACATCCAAGATTCCTGCCGAAGTCAAAACGTACGAGGGGGCGACCGCTTGCATCCAGGAGTCCCTGGAGCGCTTGGACTGTTTCCATTTGGACATGATGCTTATCCATGCGCCCAAGCCTTGGGACGAGATGTGGAAACCCGGCAAGGATTATTCTGCGGAGAACCTGCAGGTGTGGCATGCGCTGGAAGAGGCGTATGCGGTGGGCAAGTGCCGCGTTATAGGCGTTTCGAACTTCGATATTGACGACCTGAAGAACATCATGGACGAATGCGCCGTGATTCCGGCGGTGAACCAGATCCGCGTGCATATTGGCCATGTTCCCTACGAACTGATTGAATTCTGCGAGCAGAACGGCATCTTGGTGGAGGCGTATTCGCCTAATGCCCACGGCAAGCTTGCCGAAGTGCCTGGGGTATGCCAGATGGCGGCGAAGTACGACGTGTCGGTACCGCAGCTCGCAAACCGCTTTATTGTGCAGTTAGGGCTGCTCCCTATCCCGAAGTCAACGCATGGGGACCGCATCCGCGAGAATGCCGACCTCGATTTCGAGATTATGCCAGCCGACATGGCGGAACTTTTGGAAATCAGCGGTCTATGACCGCCTCGAAAATTGTGTATTTTTAGCGCATGAAGAAGTTTATGCGTACATTTTTGAATGCTGCCGCCATTCCTGCGGTGGCTTTTCTGCTTGCCGCTCCGTCGCAGGCGGCTGTCAACCTGAAAGTCCATAAGGAAGTGCTCCCCAACGGGCTCACGGTGCTGCTGCATCCGAATTCGCAGGCTCCTACGGTGAGTTGCCGCCTGTTCTACGTGACGGGATCGGTACACGAGGTTCCGGGCAAGTCCGGCCTTGCACATATTCTGGAACACGAACTGTTTAAGGGGACCAAGAAGGTGGGCATCCAGGACAGCGTTGCCGATGCGCGCTTTATGGCTATCCAGGATAGTTTGCAGGCCTTAATCCGTCCGGCGAAACTGGCGGGTGATACGCTGGCGGTGAAAAAGCTGACCGCCGAACACGATTCCGTGGTGAACGAACACCGCAAGATTTTTGTGAAGGATGAACTGTGGAGCGCCTACCAGGCGGCGGGCGGTACGGGCCTGAACGCTTTCACGAGCGACCTCATGACGGCCTATATCGTGACGCTCCCGAAGAACAAGATTGAACTGTTCATGTGGCTTGAATCCGACCGTATGCAGAACGCCGTCTTGCGCGAGTTCTATTCCGAACGAGACGTGGTGCGCGAAGAGCGCCGCATGCGTTACGACGACAAGCCGACGGGCCGTTTTTTCGAGACGCTCAATTCCATGATTTACGAAGCGTTCCCTTACCGCGTGCCGACCATCGGGTGGCCGAGCGATATCGCGAACCTGACCCGCGAAATGGCCGACGAACATTACCGCAAGTACTACAAACCGCGTAACGCCATCTTGGTGCTGGCGGGCGACCTCGATACGGCTTCGACGATGCAGATGGTCAAGAAGTATTTCGGGAACATCCCTGCGGGGGAGGCGTTCCCGCCGCTCACTATCCGCGATCCGGAACCTGCCGGCGAAAAGCGCCTGACGGTATCGCGGCCCGACGCACCGAACCTCTTTACGCTGGTGTTCAAGACGCCGGAAGTTGGCGACAGGAGCCTGTATGCGCTTGACATTGCCGAGGGCGTGCTGAACGGGCGTTCCGGTAGGCTCTACAAGCGCCTTGTAGAAAAGGACAAGCTTGCTGCAAGCGTAAGCGCAAGCAATAGCCCGAACAAGTACGTTTCTGAATTCGGCGTGAGCGTCAATATGCGCCCCGATGCGGACCCTGCGAAAGTTGAACAGGCCGTATGGGAAGAACTCGAAAAGCTCAAGACGGAAACGGTGAGCGAACGTGAATTCCAGAAAGTGAAGAATCACGCTTACGCCGGATTGGTACGTAGCCTGACCGATATGGAAAACGTTGCGACGATGCTCGCCTATTATGAAATGTTCGGCGACTACAAGATCTTCTTGAACTGGGCGGATGAACTGGACAAGGTCTCTGCCGCGGATGTTCAGGATGTGGCGAAGAAGACCTTCGTCCGCGAGAAAAGCGTTTCCGGATTGCTGCTGAAGAAAAAATAATCAGAGTCTGTTGAAAAAAGAAGCGCTCCCTTTTGGGGACGCTTTTTCTGTATCATCATGGTAGGTAATAAAAACATCATACAAAAGTATTTTTACTTGAACAACATAAAGGGTGTGTTTTTTTTATATTGCGAGCCCCTTTCTTACGAGGAGTAAAAATGAAAAAAACATATCTACTAATTACTTTGGCTGCATCGATGAGCTTTGCTGCGAAAATCGGTGTTCTGGTGAACCAGGGTTCTTGCCCGAGCGGCCATTATCCGACAATAATCACCCTTGATGCGGAAGACAGCGATAACGCTACGGAATATTCCGGAAAAGACAAAAAGCCGATAGGCATAACTGGAAAAGGCCGGGTGGAGTTCTCTTATTGTGTATTCGATTACGATGAACTCTACAAAATGGCTTACGATTATGCCGTGCTGAGATTAGATGACGCCTGCCCGAAGGGATCGAAGGCTTTTGCCCGTCGTCACGATACGGAAGATTCGGACAATAGTAATTCTCCGAAGGGAGATTTTAACGTCTGGCCGAGCGATATTGGTGATAACGCCAAATTGGAATACTGTTTTGTGCCAAAGGAAACGGATCCCAAAAAAATCAAGTACCCATATCCGTTCCAGAAACAATATGGGGTATTTGCCGCCTATTCTTCCAGTTCCATCGCGCACAATTGGGTCAAAATAGACGATGAAGATAGCCATAACGGTAATGATTGGGACTGGCACGATATTAAGGACAATTCGACTAAGGATCGTATCAAGAAAATTGTTGAAGGTGGAGATAATACACACTATCATACGATTAAATGGACAGGAGATAAGAATGTCTTGCCGCCAATGAGTACGCTATGGAGGGCCACTGTCGGCGTCATAAAGGTCAACAACAAGGCCAGTTGCCAAAGAACGTTTACTATAGACCTCGATGCGGAAAATACCAGCAATAAAACAGGTGTCACGGGAGGCGAGGGTAACCCTCCGGGAATTTCTCTTGGTGGCCATGTCAAATTTAATTACTGCGTTATTGATGGTACCGATATTCCCAGGGCCCAATACGATTACGTTGTGTTGAGGACAAGTCACTATTGTCCATCTGGTACTTATCCGGTATCCCGCTATCACGATACGGAAGATTCGGGCAACGGAAATTCGCCTAAGGAGTCGCCGGCAGTATGGCCAAGCGATATAGGTGATAATGCAACTTTGGAATATTGCTTTGTGCCTAAGAAATCGGGCGGTAAAGTGTATCCGTTCTCGGCAAATTATGGTATTTTTGCCAATAATCCGGGCTTGAGCAAGAATATTATCTATACCGAATTTCGTGTAGATGACGAGGATAGCGGTGACTGCATTAAAGAAAAATGCGATTATCGGTCTGTGACGCACCTTGAACCTCGTCGGAATGAGTATGGCGATCTTACAGATGGTTGGGATGAAGTCACGACAGAAGAAGAATTTTGTGAGTGCGAGGAATATGATAATAACAATGATTGGAATTGGTACGGAAAGTCTAATATGCCTTCTCTTATTGGCAAGATTATATTTGAAAAAAGGCACGATACCTACTTCCGCTATATCCATTGGAATGGCAAGTCTCTCTCCAAGAGCGCTGAAGTTGTTGAAGCTCCGGCGGTGGGCGAAATCGCTCCTTCTGCAGCCGTATCCCTCTCTCCTGAAATCAAGGGCTTCGATCACTCTGCGGTTACCGTCGAGCTCAAGTCTGCCGGTAAGGTTGTCGTTTCCATCATGAACATCCGTGGCGATGTGGTCGCGACCGTTTCTCAGGAAAACATGCAGCCGGGAATCCACATGGTGAAGTGGAATTCTGGCCCTGTGCCCAACGGCCGTTATGTCGTAGCTGTCAAGCAGAATGGCAAGATCAGCGCGAAGAACGTGATTTTGAAGTAATTCGAAAAAAAACGTATCAAAAAAGAAGCGTCCCCTTTCGGGGGCGCTTCCTTTTTCTTTAGGGGGGATTTAGGTTTAATATAGTTAAAACGCTAATCGTTAATCATGCGTTCGTAGAACTTGCGGTACTTATCCTTGTCTTCCGTCTTGCGCACGGCGATAGCGTCTTGCGGGTGGCGGTTGAGCATGCCCGTGATCATCTGCGGGATGATGTAGCCCCATTCGTACTTTTCCTTGAGCGGGAGGAAGAGTTCCTGGATGGCGTCGAGTACCGGGCGCAGGTCGTACTTCGGGTTCTTGAGGAAGCTGAGCAGGAGTTCGGTAGTGCAGTTGCCGGCACCGCGGCCCATGCCCGACACGGAACCGTCGAGGTAGTCGACGTGGTCGATGATGGCCTGGATGGTGTTGCTGAAGGCGAGCTGCTGGTTGTTGTGGCCATGGAAACCGAACTGCTTGTTCTTCACGATGCTCCTGTAGCGCGTGATTTCCTTGTCGATGTCTTCCTGGTAGAAGGCGCCGAAGCTGTCGACGAGGTACAGGATGTCGGCCTTGCATTCTTCGTTTACCTGGTGGAGCGCTTCGTCGAGTTCCGGACCGCGGTCACGGCTTACGGCCATGATGTTGAGGGTGGTCTCGTAACCCATGTCGTGGAAGGCGTTCACCATGCTGATGCCCTTGTCGATGTTCTTCACGTAGCTGGCCACGCGGAACATCTGGTAGGGGCTTTCAGAGGCGGGCTTCACGGCGTCCATGTTTACGCGGCCCACGTCGGCCATCACGGCCATCTTCATCTTGGATTCGATGCCGTCTTTTACCTTCCAGAGCAGGTCGTCGTCGCAGAACTTCCACGGGCCGTATTCCTTCGGGTCGAAAAGTTCGGGAGAGTTCTTGTAACCCATTTCCATGTAGTCGATGCCGGCTGCGGAAAGGAGCGTATAGAGACGGCGGACGAATTCCAGGGAGAAGTCGTGCTTGTTGACGAGGCCGCCGTCGCGGATGGTGCAGTCGAGAACTTTGATGCTTTCGTAGTACATGGTTGATTCCTTTGTTGTGCAGGCAAAGATAGGTTCTGTGGAAGTTGCGGTCAAGTAGGCGAGAGGAAGAAAATGAAAAATGAGTATAATTAACGCAAAATAAGCGTTAAATATAAAGAAAATGCCTCGTTTTGCGAAATTTTGAAGTTTGATTTTTGACGTATTTTGTGCTTTGTCCTTGCACATGGGGGCTTTCCGAGATCTTGGAATGGCTGCTTTGGATAATGCCGTATAATCGCTCAAGGGGCTGTCAATCCTTCCATTCTTTAATTAACGCAAGTAATGCGTAGAATAAAATCACATGAAACTGATTCTTACATTGTATTACGGACATTTTGGGCGACAATAGTATAGATTAAGGGCATGAAAAACTATTCCAAAATCGCCCCCCTTATGTTGGCGCTCGCCGCAGGCAGTGCCTGGTCCAATTCCTTCTTCTACTACAACCAGGTCGGTTACGATGCGGGTAAGCCCATCAGCATCATCATCAAGAGCGATAGCCAGCTTGATGGAGCCGAGTTCAAGCTGATGTCTGGCGGCAATGCCGTGCAGACGGGAACGCTTTCTACCGGTACGAATCCGGACAACTGGGTGAACAACGGCAAGTTCTATGTGGCCACCCTCGACAAGGGCGTCACAGCCGGCAGCTATACGTTACAGATAACCGAAAACGGCCAGCCTGTGAATTCGGAAGAATTCAAGGTGGCCGAAAATGCGCTTGCGTCGTTGACGCTCGGTGCGGTGCTGGACTACTTCTATGATGACCGTGCGAACAATGCGACGGTTGAAGGCTGGGACAAGAACCTGCCGGTGTACAAGTCCGAAAAGAAGCTTGACGTTCACGGCGGCTGGTACGATGCGAGCGGTGACGTGAGCAAGTACCTCTCTCACCTTTCCTATGCGAACTACCTGAACCCGCAGCAGATTCCGATGACGGTGTGGGCGCTCGCCTTTACGGCGGACCGCATTCCGAGTTTGCTCGGCAAGACGTCCTCGAAGACGAAGGCCGCCGAAGAGGCCGCCTACGGTGCCGACTTCCTGGTGCGTATGCTCGACGAACAGGGATTCTTCTACATGACCGTGTTTGACAATTGGGGCAGCCCGTTTGGCAAGCGCGAACTTTGTGCATTTTCCGGAAAAGATGGCGAGAAGAGTACCAATTACCAGACGGCTTTCCGTGAAGGCGGTGGCATGGCGATTGCTGGTCTTGCCCGTGCATCAAAGCTTTCGGCCCATGGCGACTTTACCAATGAACAGTACCTTGCCGCTGCAGAGAAGGCTTTTGAACACCTTTCTTCGAAGCAGAGCATTGGCGGCAACTGCGAATACTGCGACGACCACAAGGAAAATATCATCGACGACTATACGGCGCTTTTGGCAGCGACGGAACTCTATGCGGCAACCCAGAAAAAGGATTACCTGACGGCGGCCCGCGAGCGTGCCTGGAACCTTAAGAGCCGCTTGAGCGAAGACGGCTATTTTTGGAGCGACGACGCGAAGACGCGCCCCTTCTGGCATGCCAGCGATGCAGGCCTTCCGCTGATTGCGCTGATCCGCTTTGCCGAAATTGAAGGTACGGTCGAGATGAGCCTAGACGATAAGGTGGCAGGACAACCTGTTTGGGGGTGCCTAGATTGTCTGGGTTGCGGTTGCACTAACCAGCTTCAGCAAGGTGTTCTCAACGCTATCGAAAAGCATTACGGCTGGCTTATCAGCATTACGAACAAGGTGGACAACCCGTTCGGCTATGCCCGCCAGACATACAAGACCGGTGGCAATATCAAGGACGGTTTCTTTATTCCGCATGACAACGAGTCCAATTATTGGTGGCAGGGCGAAGATGCCCGTATCGCAAGCCTTGCGGCTGCCGCGGTCTATGCGTTCCGCGCCCTGGACCTGGATGGCTTTGAAGCCGTTGACAAGTATGCGACCGACCAGCTCGACTGGATTCTGGGCAAGAATCCCTATGGCACGTGCATGATGTACGGCTTTGGCAAGAAGGTTCCCGAAAAGTATGACGGACAGTCCGATTACGATGCGACGCTCAAGGGCGGTATTGCGAACGGCATTACCGGCAAGAATACGGACGGCTCGGGAATCGCCTGGGACGACGACGGGGTGTCTGCGGTCGGGTTCCCTGCCGATGAACCCTGGAACAACTGGCGCTGGATTGAACAGTGGCTGCCGCACAGCACCTGGTACCTGATGGCGCTTGCGACCCGTTACGACGAAAAGGCCGAACCGATTCCGCCCCCGGTATCTATCCCGAAGGCGAAGGTGGCCACGACATTCGACATGACTTTCACGGGTAAGACGCTTTCGCTCCGCGTGCCGAAAACGGTTATGGGCCGTTCTGTGAAGATTCTGGATGTGCGCGGCAACGTGCAGATGCAGAAGACGCTGTGGAACGAGCACGAGACGGTGAATGTGGGTGTTCTCAGGAGCGGTGTCTACATGGTCAAGGTAGACGGCCTTGGCGCCCGTAAAATTGTCGTTCGCTAAAAAAAGCCCCGAAAAACACATTTTTTAAACATTTTTATACAGACCTCTTTTGCTTTTCGCCTTTGGCGAGGGTATATTAATAAAGAGGTCTTTATATGGAGTTGGGTTGTTATCGGTTTATGCCGATGGTCCTGGGATTGTCCGGATTCTTGGCAGTAAATTCTTTTGCTTATCCTCTGAACCCGCTGCCGACGACGATTGACAACGGCGGGGATTCCCTTACGATTCGCACGGTAGGTGACGAACATTATCGCTATACGCAGACCGAGGACGGCGTCCTTGTGGTCAGCGATTCCAATGGCGTGTACTACTATGCCGACGAGACGGGTGCGGCTTCGAAATTCAAGGCGAAAAATGCCGGGAAGCGTTCTGCCGAGGCCAAGAAGTTCCTGAAGGGGCTTGACAGGCAGAAGGTCCACCGCAAGCATCATGAAAAACATCCGGACCGCTTTAAACGCCCCGCAGGGGAACGCGCCAAGCGTGCACCCTGGGTGCCGACGGCCTCGAGCGCTGCGGTAGAAGGAGCGTCGGCTTCGTCTTCGGAAAATGTTCCGCTTGTACTCCGGCTTCCGCCGGCGAACGCCCATGCAAACGGTACCAACAGGTTTCCCGTCCTGCTCATCGAGGACAACAATACGCGGAATCTCGATTCTTCCAAGGTAAACGGGCTCCTGAACCAGGAAAACTATACGCAGAACAACTACACGGGTTCCGTGAGGGATTATTTTGTAGACCAGTCTTCGGGCAAGTTCGTGCCGGCTTACGACCTGTACTTTGTAAAGGTGAACGATTCCTTTTCCAGTTACATCGGCAACGAGTACTCGTTGGTCAAGAAGGGTATAGAGACTTTGCTGAGCGAGTACCCCGATTTCGACGCAACACTCTATGACTCCGACAATGACGGCAACGTGGATGCCCTCTGCGTCCTTTTTGCCGGGGGAGAGGTCAAGTCCGGGGATAAGCATCTGGGCGGGTTCCAGTACGAATTGCGGTATAATGGAAACGGCTGGAGTGACGGCAGGGTGAATGCCGGCAAGGGCAAGAAGTTCAATAGCTACTTTATCATCCAGCAGAAAGATTACCTGTTCCCAACCTTCGTCCATGAGTTCAGCCATACGATGGGACTCAAGGACCATTATTGCGTGTATAGCGATGATTGCTATGCCAATTTCAAAAATTCGGATTACCAGGCTCCTGGTGCGCACGCCTGGGACGTGATGGCGACGGGCATGTACAACAATGGCGGTATTACGCCCCCGAACTACAGCGCGTTCGAAAGGAATTTTATGGGCTGGCTGAAATATGATTCGTTGGTCGTGTCGAACGGCGTTGTGGCCATTCCTCCGCTTGGAAAGAGCAACTTTGCATTCCGCATTTCTTTCAGCAAGGACGAATGGTATATCCTCGAAAATCGCCAGCTGAACAAATGGGATTCCAAGTTGCCGAATCACGGGATGCTTATCTGGCATATCGATTATAACGATCAGGCGTGGCAGAATGACGCGATGAATGATGACAAGGCCCACCAGCGTATCGATGTCGTCGAGGCGGGAAACCTGAGGGTGACCAGCTATGACGACGGATTCGTGAATTCCTGGAGCGGCGGCGGCAACCTGAAGGACGATCCGTATCCGGGCTCGCAGAAGGTGGTCGAGTACGGACCGTTTGTCTCATGGGGAGGAACCGCGAAGGAAATTCATCTGTATAGCATTACCGAAAAGGGCGAAAACGTCTGCTTTGCGACTCAGCAGGGCGTGCAGGTGACCGACTGCGAGTTTGTCCGCAGTTCTTCTTCGTCCGAGGAAAGTTCCAGCAGCATGGCGGTCGTTGTGTCGTCGTCAGCCGTTTTGTCGAGTTCTTCGACGGTGCTCGCTTCCAGCAATTCCCTCCGGAGTTCTTCGTCGTATTCACGCTGGAGAAGGAGCTCTTCTTCTGTACTTCCGGAAACGTCGTCGAGTGGTATCATAGGTGTCGTAGCGGCAATGAATGCGGGCTTCCGCATCGGGCTTGATGGGCGCCTGCTGAACGTCGTCGCTCCCGAGGCCGGGACAAAGCTTCGCTTATTCGATGCCCAGGGGCATCTGCTGCTTGAAGAACCGATGGAAACCCCGCGCTCTAGCGTAGATTTGAGCGCTTTCGCGGGGAAGGGCATGATGGTGGTCCAGCTTGTCCGTGATGGGAGAAGCCGGGGAGCCTGGCGAATCACGGTAAGGTGATTCCCGTCAACCCGAAATTTTCCATAAATAGGTATATTTCATATACTATGAGGCGGTTGTTTTCGTTTGTGCTTTTAGGAGCGCTCTCTTTTTGGGCGTGCTCCGGTGATTATTCCACTGAGACGTCCTATGTCGAAATAGCCGATATTTCGCTTCCGTCCGAAACTGCCTTGTCGTCTGCGATTGCTTTTTCGTCCGGGAACTTGTCATCGGGCGCGCTTTTGTCTTCTGCCTTATCGTCTTCGTCAGTAGGGTCTTCGTCAGAGGAATCTTCGTCTTCTGCGAAAGTTTCGGTGTTGGGCTTACCTCCTGCCGGTTTTTACAAGACGTTGAATTTTGGTGAACCCCAGGCTTCGCAAGGCGGGTCTGTCAGTTGTACGATGGATGGCTCTGAACCGAAGGAGCTTTCGTCGCCTGTATTGTATTCGCAGACTTTCACGAAGAATACGGTGGTCCGCTGTTACGAGTTCGTGGATTCGAAGGTCGTGGCAAAACAGACCGAGACGTATTTTATCGGCGAGTCGGTAAAGATGCCGGTGGTCGCCTTGTCGGTGCCTCCGGTCTTTTTCAAGGACTATGTCGCTGCGTCGCCGTGCAAGCCGGACCCCTGCAGGAGTGCTGCCTTTTGGGACGATGTTGAATTTCCGGTGCACGTGGAGTACTTTGCGGACGGGAGCAGCACCAAGCAGAAAACTTTTGAGATTGATGCGGGAATCTCGATTATGGGTGGCTGGAGCCGTAACCAGGTCAAGAAATCGGTTTCGGTCGTGATGCGTAAGGAGTATCAGGATGGCAGGCTCAAGTACCCGCTTTTTGAGACTCGTCCGGATGCGAAAAAATTCAAGGCGTTTATCTTGCGCAATAACGGCAACCGCTTTGTGAGCGATTACATTGAAGACCCGATGGCGGTGAGCTTGCTGGAAGGGAGCGGCGTGGATTACCAGCGGAGCCGTCAGGTGGTGGTGTTCTACAATGGGACGTATTACGGCATCCACGATATGCGTGAAAAGCTGAACGAGCATTTTGTGGAAACGAATCACGGTATTGATTCCAAGGAAGTCGACTTTATCAAGCATACGAACAAGACAATCAAGGTGGCGAACGGTTCTGCGGCCCTGTATGAAGAAATGCTCAGCTTTGCTGCCGAATCGGACTTTAGCGAGCTTTCGGGGGAAGCCTTGCAAAAGATGTCCAAGATGCTTGACATAAGCAACTATGCCGATTATATGGCTGCGGAAGTCTATTTCCACAACGGGGACTGGCCCAACAATAACGTGCGTGCATGGCGGTCGCCGTCGCAGCCGTGGCGTTTTGTCGCGTTCGATATCGACCATGGCTTTGACTGGGAGTGGAACGTGACGGGCTTTTCGCAAGAGACGAACATGTTTGATTGGATTGCCAAGGGCGGGTCCGCTGATTGCAAGAATTCGACGAGCGCGTTTTGCTTCCATAACATGTTCGTGAAACTCATCCAGAGCCAGGTGTTCCGGAGGATTTTCATTAACAGGGCGTGCGTACTTTATTCGCTATATGTCAATTCAAGCCGCGTTGCCGCCAATACGGATGCCATGGTGTCGACGATGCCCGCTAGCGATATCGCGAGGGACATAAACGAGTTCCCCCGTGATGATTACTGGTATTTCAATTCCTGCGGAGGCGGTTTTGAAACAGATGGATCTTGCCTCAAGAAGTGGGCGTATTCACGGGATGCTAAAGTGCGTGAGGAATACCGCCAGAATTTCGGCCTGGGCGAAGACGTGATGGTGTCTGTTTCTACCCAGGGGAATGGCTATGTGACCATAGAAGGGGCGCGCCTGCCCACTCCGGAATACCAGGGCTTGTTCTTTGCGAGTAATCCGATTGTGCTTGCGGCCGTACCGTCCGAAGGCGAATTCGTCCAATGGGAAGACGGCTCGACCGAAAATCCGCGAGTCGTCACTCCCGCGAAGAATTCTACTTACCGCGCCATCTTCAATTAATAAAGACTACTTCTTCGACTCTTCGTCGTCGAGGGTCGGGATAATCCTGTCGTCTTGGCAGAGGTCTTCTTCGCGAATCTTGAAAGTGAAGTCTACGAGGTTGTTTTCGAACATCTTCTGGTAGGGCTTCTTGTTCTGCACGCTCTGCAGGGCGCAAGTGCAGTAGTTGATCCTCTGGACAAGTTTTGCTTCGTTGCCGGGAATGCCTTTCGCGAAAATACATTCGTGCATGATGGCGTATTCCATCGGGCGGTCGTAACGGCCCTTGCACTTGTTTTTCAGGTCGGGCTGGGCGGCAATCTTTTCGATGACGCCTTCCGTTGGGACGTTGTTCATGACGCTGCTCGTGACGAACCCGCCGATGAAGAAGGCAAGGCAGAAACCGGCCTTGATGAGAAGGCGGTTACGGCGGCTAATCTTGTTGAAGCTGCGTTCGACGGCTTCGATCGCCTGGGTGGCGTGGAGCCGGACGTCGTCTAGATCGTTATTGGCCATAGGTCTCCCTCATTGTCCATATTTCAGGGTAGGTGCGGAACTCGTTCGCGTAGTCTAGCCCATAGCCTACGACAAATTCGTTCCCGATGGAAAAGCCGACGTAATCGGCTTCGATATTGACAGCCCGGCGGGCGGGCTTGTCGAGAAGTACGCATGTCTTGACCTTGCTCGGCCCGAGGGCGAGCAGGGCTTCCTTGATGCCGAGCATGGTGCGCCCGGAGTCGAGGATGTCATCGATGACAAGGACGGCCTTGCCCTTGAGGTCAAGCGATTCCAGACCGGAAATCTGTACCTTGCCGGAGGATTCCATGCCGTTACCGTAGCTGGACGCTTTGATGAAGGCGATTTGCAGCTTGGGGCAGGCGATACGGCGGCACAGGTCCGCGGTAAAGATGAATCCGCCCGTGAGTGCCGAGAGGATGATGTCGAAATCTTCTCCCCGAATTTCTTCGGCGAGGCTTTCCAGGCGCTCATCAATTTGTTGCCTGCTGATGAGCGGTTTTTCGGAAAGGCTATACATTATCGACCTCGAAGTTCAGCCAGCCGAACATGGGCTTGAGGGCGGCAAGCTTGCCCTGCGGTTCTTTCAGGAATTCTGTATAGATGGCGAAGACTCGGTTTTCAAGCGAAGTCTTGTCAATGCCGAGTTCGAGCCAGTCGGCAACGGTGATGAGGTCCGTGATGTACTTGACGGTCGCCTCGTCGTAGTTCTGCGTGACCGTGTCAATGAGCGTCTTCAACTTCTTGAAGAACATCCTGCCGGTACCGCCAAAACTCGGCTTGGTCTCGAGGCGGTTGGCTTCGTTCATCAGGTCCTTGATTTCGGCGATGAGCTTGTCGTCGGTGCCTTCCAGGAGCTTCAAGGCGTCGTGGTGGATCCTGGCGTTGATTTCCAGCGAGAGGATCTTTCTCATGGTGTCCGGCAAGGTGTGGTCCGGATCGGCCAGGTTGTCGATGGAAATGCCGTGGTTGAGGGCAAAGCTCGAGAACGACTCGGTGATTTCCGTGAGGTGCATCTGCGTCGTGAGCTGGTTGATGCGCTTGAGCGAATCGCTCATGAGGTCGCGCATGCGGACGACGTATGCCGTGGGGTAGTGCGTTTGCAGTTCTGAGGTGCTCAGGTTCGGGTTTTCGGCGAACTTGAGGCCGTTCTGCTCGTTTTCGCCGTCGGCAACGACTAGGTTGATTCGGCCGAGCGTATCGGTGATGGCGAGTACCGTGGCGATACGGCGTTCGTCGATGAACTTGTCGTAGTATTCCGTACGCACGAGCGTCTGGCGCCTGCGCGAGGCAATCTTGGTGGCGGTAATCTTCTTGCTCTTCTCGTTATCGCCTTCCAGGCCCAGGTGGAAAATAGCCGCCTGTTCCGCCATCTCCTTCACGATGACAGGGACCTGTTCTTCGGCAAAGCGGGTGAAGACTTCGGCGCCGTTCAGCTTGTGCTCGTTACTGGTGGCACAGGCGAGCGTGCTGATGAATTCGCTCTTGAGGTGATTGCCGTGGGGCAGGAAGGGCTCCAGGAGTTCCATCGCACGCAGGGCGTAGCGCATGTTCTGTACCGGTTCAAGCCCTTCGATATCGTTGAAGAACCAGCCGCAGCTCGTGTAGCTGAACAGGCAGAACTTCTGGATTTCAAGAAGGCGGATGGCCTTGGCGCACATATCGGCGTCGGAGGGGTCCTTGACCGTCTTTGCTAGGAAATCCTTGACGCG